>Ga0265293_10011271_pt1 | contig 12218 bp, 11 predicted proteins | sample Munlanlewell138R_FD_192505 | JGI IMG/M metagenome (GOLD analysis project Ga0265293, IMG submission 192505) | Leachate microbial communities from a municipal landfill in Southern Ontario, Canada - Leachate well 138R | ecosystem: Engineered > Solid waste > Landfill > Unclassified | place: Canada... | reverse complement strand
ATGGCAGGTGCTTAATCACATATAAGGGACCAAAGCTTAGTATGGAAACAAAAGCTCGAATAGAACATGAAACCGGAATAGAAGACATGGAGGTTTTTTCCAATATTTTAAATGCACTTGGTTTTACTAAAAGCTGGGAAGTAAAGAAAAAGAGGAATTTATATCTTCTGGATGATGTAAAAATTACTCTGGACAGTGTTAACGGACTTGGTGAGTTTGTTGAAATTGAAAAGCAAAGCCCCATGAGTGTTGATGTGGAAAAGGAACTTTTTGATATTGCAGCCAGACTTGGACTCTCCCGCTTTGAAAGGAGGTCCTATCTGGAGCTTATATATTTCAGCTGATTATCTTAGTGAAAATCCTGCCTTGTTAATGTCTGCAATTATTTTATTTTGTGTTTCTTTAATATCATCATGAGTTAGTGTTTTGTCAGATGATGCGAAAATAACTTTTATTGAAACAGATTTTTTTCCTTCTGGAACCGGAGCTCCTTCGTAAATTGAAGCAGTTTCAGCACTCTGTATGTACCTGCTGCTTTTTCTGATTACAGAAAGTATGTCTTCACTGTAGCAGTATTTATCTGCAAGCACTGATATTTCAAATGGTACACTTTGATATCTTTGTAATTCTTTAAATTTTGTTTCACGCTTTTCAGAATCAAATGCAACATTGAGATCAATATCAAACATTGCTGCTGTTCCATTTATTTCAAATTTTTCAGAAATTACAGGATGGAGTTCAAAAACAAAACCCGCATCTTTATCTTCAATCATTATCCGCATTGATCTGCCTGGATGAGCATAAGGAGGAAGGGACTTTTGTTCAGGAATCAGTTTAAAATTTTTAACCCTCAGCTGTTCAAGAAGTCCATGAGCAATACTTTTGGCTTCAAAAAACAGAGGGCTTTTATGCTTCTTCATATAAACAGTTCCTGTAACACGGGTGTTTTCAGAAATAAGGGTGCTGGATTTTCTGTCATCCTTGATATACACTCTGCCCAGCTCATAAATATTAAAATTGTCTGAATACCTCTGGTTTTTTTGAATGAATCGAATAATTTCAGGAATTATGCTTCTTCTTAGCCTGTCATGTTCTATTGACAGGGGGTTTTTTAGTCTTAGTTCTTTTTCTTCGTTAATTCCAAGATCATTGAGAATTTTTTCTCCTGTAAAGGAATATCCCATAACTTCAATCATGTTGAATGAATTGGTGAGAATTGATTTTGCAGCTCGTTCAAATCTTCTGAACTCGTTTTGCACAGGAGGAACAGTTGGTGTAAGTGGAGCAGCAGGTGTTATGTTATCATATCCATAGATTCGCCCCACTTCTTCCACTATGTCATCAGGTATGGATACGTCCTTTGTTGCACGAAAGTGGGGAACAGTAATCTCCATGCTTGTTCCTGTTTCTTTTATCTCAAAGTTCAGGGACTCAATAATATCTGTTATTCTTTTATCATCAATGTTCTGTCCAAGTTTTTTTCTTATATAGTCAGATGATGTTTTTATAATCACAGGTTTCATTTTACCAGGATAATCATCAATAATTTCAGTAATAGCTTCAGCTCCGGGAATTGCTTCTTTTATAAGCTCAAAGCATCGCAGTAATGCATCAGTGGTAATTTCAGGTGAGAGGGATTTTTCAAATCTCATGGAGGCATCTGTGCGTGCGCCAAACTTCTGTGCGGTTTTTCTTATGTTTACAGGATTAAAGCATGCAGCTTCTAAAACTATTTCAGTTGTATTGTCATTTATTTCGCTGTTGCCACCACCCATTATTCCTGCTAAGGCAATGGAACCTGCTTTGTCAGCTATTACAATATCTTCAACAGTCAGCTTGTGTTCCTTTTTATCCAGGGTGGTAATTGTTTCGTTTTCATGAGCTGTTCTTATGAAAATTTTACTGCCGTTGAGTTTATTTCTGTCAAAGGCGTGCATAGGCTCACCAATTTCAGCCATAACATAGTTTGTTATATCAACTATATTATTGATAGGGCGCATGCCAATTGATTTAACCATTGCCTTAAGCCATTCAGGAGATTCTTTTATTTCAATTCCTTTAATAGCAAGAGCACTGTACCTGGCTGCGATTTCAGGTTCTAAAATTTCAATTTCCAGTTCTTCCAGATTTTTAAAGGTTTTTTCAAGTGCCTTGTTCATAGGGCTTTTAACAGGTCTGTTAAAGAGCGCTCCAATTTCTCTTGCAAAACCCACATGTCCCCACAGGTCAGGCCTGTGAGTAATTGACTTGTTGTCGATTTCAAGGCGTATGTCTAACAGATCAGGATAAATTTTATCCAGTGTTGTTCCAGGTGTTGTGTCAGATGGGAGAATGATGATTCCATCATGATCATCTGAAATGCCAAGCTCCTTTTCCGAGCATAGCATGCCATTTGATTCTGCACCGCGGATTTTAGATTTTTTAATAATAAAATCTTCAGTGATTTTTGTCCCAACTGTGGCAAGTGCAACCATGTCACCTGTTTTATGATTGTTAGCCCCACATACTACCTGGACTTTTTTCGTGCCTGTATCAACCTCACAGAGGGTAAGCCTGTCAGCATTAGGATGGGGCTCCACTTTTGTCAGTTTTGCTGCATATATTGTTTTAAAATTATGGTTAAGGTATTCGATTCCCTCTATTTCAGCTGTTGCCATTGTAAGCCTGTTTGCCAGCTCTTCCGGGGCAATATTGCTTAGATCAACCATGTTGTTTATAATTTTTAATGATATCCACATAATGTTGTCCTTTTAAAATTGTTTTACGAATCGGATGTCGCCACTAAGGAAATGGCGTATGTCAGTTATTCCGTATTTCATCATTATAAGCCTGTTCAGCCCCAGACCAAATGCAAAGCCGGACCATTGTTCAGGGTCTATTCCGCCCTGTTTAAGTACATTTGGGTGAACCAGTCCACAGGGAAGAAGTTCAACCCAGCCGGACTGTTTGCACACGCTGCATCCTGTGCCTTCGCATATTAAGCAGTTTATATCCAGTTCAAATCCTGGTTCAACAAAGGGGAAGTAACCTGGGCGTAATCTGACATGAACATCCCTGTGAAAGATTTCACTTAAAAGTTTTTTCATTACATATATTAAATTTGAAACCGAGATTTCCCTGTCTACCATCATTCCTTCAACCTGATAAAAGGTGTTCTCATGTGAAGCGTCGGTTGATTCGTACCTGAAAACACGTCCGGGTCCAACCACCCTGAAAGGGGGCTTTATCTTTTCCATGCCCCTTACCTGTATGGAGGAGGTATGTGTTCTTAGAAGGTTTCCATCCTCTGTCCAGAACGTATCCTGCATGTCCCTGGCAGGGTGAAACCGGGGTATGTTAAGAGCTTCAAAGTTGTAATAGTCTGTTTCAGCTTCTGGCCCATCAAGAACCTGGAATCCCATTGATGTGAATATATCTTCAATTTCGTACTGTATCTGTGAAATGGGGTGTAAATAGCCCCTGCTTTTTATCAGCGCAGAGTGGGGAGGGTTGAGGGTTACATCTATCCATTCCTTTATTGCAAGGTCGCTGTAGCTTGAAGCAGAGAGCTCCTGCTTGCGCGATGCAAGGTTTTCTTCTATTATTTTTTTTACTTCATTTGAGCTTTTTCCAATGGCGCTTCTTTTTTCAGCAGATAATTCTGCAAGCGTTCGCAGTATAAGTGTGAGTTCTCCTTTTCGTCCAAGAACCTTGACACGGATTTCCTCAAGCTCGTCATTTGTTGATGCAGCTTTAATAAGCTCTAAAGCCTTGTCTTTTATAATGCTGATTTGTTCTATCATAATAATTTAATCCTGAAAAAATATTTTCAAAACCTTTTAAATCCCCTGGAAAGGTGATAAAAAATTTTAAAGTTTATAAGTCCCTTTTCAGGGGATTTAAGAGGGACTATATAGAAGCAATTTTATATTAAAGTATTTCTTTATATTTCAATAGATTTTACATGATAAAAAAGTCAAGGAAAATGTTTTATAAGGGAAAACACAGGCGTTTAACCTGTGTGGTGTCTGGATATGGTTTTATTGGCCTGTAAAACTATTACTTGACTATTTTTATTACAAATAATACTGATGGCATTATTGATTTAGTAAATAAATTATTTCACAGGGAAAAGTCTGTTCTGATTATATATGAAAGCATTTTTTTATAAAATTATTTTTTCAGCAAAAGAAAATTTCTTTAATATACTAAGGTCTTTTATAGCAGGATTTGGTATTCTTTTTCTTGTGATTTTTTTTGCTATTTATATTTCCATGCGGGATTCTGTAACCTCATACATTGGGGGTTCTCTTCTTGATAATCTTGCAAGTGATGAAATAAAAATAATACCAGCCAATGCAAAGTCTGTTGATTTTGTCAAAAAGCCCGGTTCTCCTTTTATAGCACCAGCCATTGCTTCAAGAATAAAGAATATGCCTCAATTCAAAGAGGTAAATGCTTTAAGCAGAGTTGGTTTTAATGTGCGCATACGAGGTGAGCTTCTGGGGCAAAGAAAAGAAGTATATTTGCCGGTTTGCGGTATTGACAGGGGTGCTCTTAAGGGGAAGGTGAATAACTGGCAGGGTTTTGTAAACAGGGATCCTGCACCTGTAATTGTACCTGGATTTGCATTGGATATATTAAACAACTATCTTGCAATGAGTGGCATGCCTGCTATAAACAAAAAGGAGTTTCTGGGCTTTCCTGTTGAGTTAAGATTTGTAACAGGTCAAAGGCAAACCAGTGCTTACAGGTCTTACGACTTTGATGCAGAAATATTCAGCTTTACTGATATAATAAATTTTACAGGTCTTGTTCTTCCATCATCTTACATTGAAGCAATTGCTTCCAGGTATCAAAGGGAAACAGGAAAATCAGCTGGTTTTGAATATGTTGTTATTTATGCAAAGGTCAAGGATACTGACAGCCTTCCTGAAATACAGAAAAGCCTGGCAGCAATGGGGCTAAAAGTTGAGTCGCAAAAGGATATAGTTGAAAAAAGCAGACAGATAATGTCTGTAATTGATGGAGTATTCTTTTCAATACTTGCAGTGTTTTTTATAGTTTCTGTTATTTCAATTTTCAACTCATATTTAACACTCGTTTATATCAGAAGTCAAAAGTTTTCCCTTAAGCGGGTACTTGGTTTTTCCAAGCTGCAGATATTGTTTTTCTTTCTTGTGGAAGCTGCCTGTATAGGGGCTTTTTATGGAGGAGCTGGATTTTATTTAGGAAATATAATAATTAAACATGCCAATAATTTGCTTTCCACATGGGTTCCATTTTTAAGCAATGTTTCTCTTCAAAGCAATGGTACAGATGTCCTTTTGCTGTCAATTTTGCTGTCATCTTCTGTTTGTGCAGCATCGGCTTTTATACCAGCAATTTTTGCTTCCAACATAAACCTCTTTAAGGCTGTGAGGAGATAACAGATGCTGCTTAATCTTAAAAATATATCGCTTTCATTTGGCAAAAGAATAATCCTTGATGATGTTTCCTTTAATGTAAAAAAGGGTGAAATTATTGCAATAACAGGTAAAAGCGGTACTGGCAAAACATCCCTTCTTGGAATAATTTCAGGGCTTCTTAAACCTGATACAGGCAAGGTTCTGTACAAAGATTCAGATATAGTGAACTGGTGGGATTTTAGAAAGTCATCTTTTCGCAATAAAAAAATAGGATTTGTTTTCCAGTTTTTTAATCTGCTTCCAGATTTGTCTGCTTATGAAAATATAAGGTATCCATCCCTTAAAAGAATATTCCCTAAAAATGTTCATAAGGAAATAGTTGATATAGCTGAAATTTTAGGCATATCCGGTATTTTAAAGCAAAAACCAGTTACTCTTTCAGGCGGTGAAAGGCAGCGTGTTGCAATTGCCAGGGCTATTATCAATGGGCCTGCTTTGCTTCTTGCAGATGAGCCAACAGGAAATCTTGATGTTCTTACAGCTGTGGAGATAAAAAATTTATTTGTTGAATTAAAGGAAAAACGGGGCATCTCAATTGTTCTTGTAACACACGATCAGAATCTTATAAAAATAGCTGATCGCCATTATCATCTTGAAAACAGCAAATTAAGCCTTGTTGAAAAGGAAACAGAAAAAGCTCCTGTTCAAAAGAAAATTGCAGCTCCATCTTCAAAAAAATCTTCTGTAAAAGCAGCAAAGGCTAAACCAGAGGCAAAAATTTCAGCAAAGTCATCTGCCAAAAAGTCATCTGCAAAAAAAGCCGTGGTAAAAACAGCAAAATCAAAATCCGATTCAAAAAGCCCGGTAAAATCAAATGCCACAAAAAAGGAAGTTGTTAAAAAAGCAAAAGCTCCTTCAACTTCTGCTAAAAAGGCACCTGTTTCCAAAGCCAAAGCTCAAAAAAAGAAACCGGAAAAACAATAATCAGTATTTTAAAAATCCTTTAAAGGCTGAGAAGCTTCCAGTAGCTGTTTTTTGAGATCAGATCTCGAAGTAGCCAGCATAATGGTTCTTGATCTCCATTGTGAATCATTTTTCAGGTATCTGGTTGACAGGCCTACAGCATCATAGGTGTATATAACACGCGTTATGTTGTCCTCTCCCTTGTATTCCTTTTTCCCGGAAGGAATGCAAAACAGTTCAACGTTTCTTAAAAGTATTTCTTTTAGCTCCTGGTCATTGAATTCACTTAATATTCTAATCAGCTTGCCAGACTCAAATGTAATAGAGTAGTTGTATGATTCATTGTAAAAGACAATCTGCTTTTCCTTTTCATTTATTTTATAGTTGTTTAAATCAGTAAATATTAAAAGGTCACCATTGTCTATATAGGGTTTTGCCATAAGCATAACAAGAGAAAATTTTACCTGATTCATGTAAAACTGTTTAAGGTAATTCAGCCGTTGATTTTGTATGTCTTTTTGGTTTTTTGCTGGAGGATTTTTCAGCGTTTCTTTTTTCATTGCAATAAGATTGTTTAGATTTTCTCCCTTTGGTTGTTCGGGATATGCAAAACCTGAATAGTTGCTGGATCTGCCTGTTTCAGATACAATAACAGGTGCATCAGTTTCTTCTCTGATATTTTTATTGTTATTTGAACCGTCTATTGCAGCTGTTTCATGGATTATGTCAGCATCAGGTTCCATGGCTGAATTATATTCATCTTCAGATATAAACTGGCTGCTTTTGGAAAATGCACTTGCAATAGATTTGAATATTGATTTTTTTTCCTCTTTCTCTGGATTGAGCAGTGATACCTTGTACCAGTATTTAATTCCTGGGCTTATTTCTTTGTCTTCATACTCTGTGTCATCTGTTATTGCGATCTCAATAAAGTCTTTATCTTTAAAGTTCGATCTGAATAATCTGTAAGAGGTTTTTATTTCCTCTTTTTCATCATCATCTTCTTTTGAAGCTGTTTTTTTATCTTCATAGTTCCATTGAACCATAATTTTATCCTTAAAAGTTCCATAGGAAACCTTCATGTCTTTTAATATTATAACTTTTTCTTCCGGGATTTCCTGTAGTTCTGATAATTCCGGTAATCCTGTACTTGTTAAAAGAATTGCAGCAGTAATAAAATTTAGTATCATCACAGTATCCTTTTTTTTATAATATCAGGTTAGAGTTAATTCTTTAATATAAGTTAAATGATAATTTACTTAAAAATAATAATTGTCAATGTAGTTTTAATTTAACCAGGGCAAAACAGTAAATAAAAAGGTTTTGACAATGAAACTTTTCAGATTTTTATAGAATATGTTAAGAAATTTTTTTGTGGGAATGAATTGAAAAACAGAATAAATCAAAAAGTTAAAACAGACGTGCTTATTGTTGATTCCCAGCCTGTTTATGCTGCAGGTCTTGAACAGATTTTGTCCAAAGATTCATTGTCTGAAATAGCCGGAATAATTTCAGATTATAAAAAAGCTTTAAGATTTGTGAAAAAAGCACCTCCCCATGTGATTATTATGGATATTTTTTCCGGAACAGTTAGCGCCTTTGACTTTATTAAGGAAATTATGGGAACAGATCCCAATATTAAAATTCTTGTGCTTTCAATGCTTGATGAGAATATATACGCTGAAAGGGCATTAAAAGCAGGTGCCAGAGGCTATCTTCTTAAAACTGCTTCTCAGGAAACAATAATCAGGGCTGTTGAAAAAATAAATAAAAATGAACTGTTTTTAAGTGATAATCTGTCATCAAATATTCTTCAAAAATACGTTGGTGGAGTTGAAAATATTGAGCTAAATCCGGTAAAGCTTTTGTCAGACAGGGAGCTTGATGTTTACAGGCTTACTGGTAAAGGGCATACTTCAAGGGAAATATCCTTAATGCTGGGAATAAGCGTGAATACTGTTGATAATCACAAGTCTAACATAAAGGATAAGCTTGGTTTTAAAAACTCAATAGAGCTTATTCAAAATTCAGTACTTTGGTACAGAGAGGTTTTATAATCAGAAATGAAAAATTATAAATATATACTTCTGGATCTTGATGGAACACTCACTGATCCTGCAGATGGAATTACAAATTCCATTAAATATGCTTTGAATAAGTACAAAATTGCTGCAAAGCGGGAAGAGCTTCTAAAATTTATAGGCCCTCCTTTGCGTGATTCATTTATGAAATATTACGGCTTCAATCGTGAAAAAGCCGAAGAGGCTGTTGCTTATTACAGGGAATACTTTGCTTTAACCGGCATATATGAAAACAGCATTTATCCTGGTGTGCCTGAAATGCTTTTCAGGCTTAAAAAAAGTGAAAAAACACTCCTGCTTGCTACATCCAAACCCACGGTTTATGCTAACAAAGTATTGGAGTATTTTAATATTCATGAGTATTTTAATATGGTTTCAGGGAGCAACCTTGATGGAACCATGGGAACAAAAAGCGAAGTGGTGGAATATGCTCTTTCTTTTTTGCCAGATTCAGGCCTGGAACTTGCTGTAATGGCTGGTGACAGGGAGTATGACATTACAGGTGCAGTTGAGAATAAAATTGATTCAATAGGTGTAACCTGGGGTTTTGGCACAGTTGATGAGCTTGTTTCAGCAGGAGCAACATATATAGCAAAAACAGTAAAGGAGCTTGAAGATCTGCTTATCCCCTGATTTTTTTCCTCTTTGCTAAAATAATCATAAAAACATAAAAAAAATTATGTCTCCTTAAAAAAACCTTATGTAATTTTCAGTTTTGCCGAATATGAATATATAAAGGTACAATCAGGAGTTTTTTATGTTTAGCAACTCAAGTCTTATGAATACAAACTACCTTCTGGAAAAATCCCTTGATGTTGAATCCACAAGACGAAAGGTTATTTCCAACAATATAGCAAATGTAGATGTTCCACATTTCAAAAGAAGCGAAGTGAATTTTGAAAGTGAGCTTAAAAGGGCTATCAGGCAGAGAGAGGATGCCTCTAACAGGCTTCCTGCCATATTAACTGATGAAAAGCATATTCCTTTTTTTGTTGAAAGAGATCTTAAAACAGTGCAGCCACGGATTAATCTTGATTACACAACAATTTATAGAAATGACGGCAACAATGTAGATATAGAAAAAGAGATGGTTGATGCATCAAAAAACATGATGAGGTACAATGCCTTTGTAACCTCTCTTAATCATAATTATAAAATGATTAAGCTTGTAATGAGGCAGGCTTAGAAGAGTTAAAGGGGGCTAAAAAAAATGGCAATGTTTGATTCTTTTAATATAGCTGCAACAGGTCTTTCTGCTCAAAGATTGAGAATGGATTTAATAAGCAGCAATATAGCAAATGCAACAACAACGCGAACTCCAGAGGGTGATGGTCCCTATGTGCGTAAAAGAGCTGTTTTTGCACCTGTAAACATAAGACCTAGTTATAAATCTCCTCTGGTTCCAGACAGGATAGAGCATGGCGAAGGAAAGGGAGTGCGTGTTGTTAAAATTGAAAATGACAAGGAGCCTTTCAGGCTGGTATATGATCCCACTCATCCTGATGCAATTAATACAGGCCCTGAAAAGGGTTATGTGCGCATGCCAAATGTTAATGTTGTTATGGAGATGACAGATCTTATATCAGCATCAAGATCTTACGAAGCCAATGTAATGATTGTTAATAATGCCAAGTCCATGTTTGGCAAGGCTCTTGAAATAGGGAAAATTAATGCTTAAAAAAAGGGGGCTTCGTCATGTTTAGAGAAAAACCGGGCTTAAATGAAGTAAGGGTTTCACATGAACTTTCAGGCAGAATCAATACAAGGAGAAATGACAGGCCTGCAGGCATAGGCAAGGAAACCCGTACAGACTCAATTATTGAAATGAAATACGCTGGATAAATAAAAAAAAGGAATGTAATTATGATTATTGAAAACATGGTTTCTGGAAATATTGTTACAATGAAAGCAACAAATCCTCTGCATTTTACAGGGGAGCCTCTAATGAGAAGACCAGGGGATGATGTTTCAGGGTCTTTTGCAGATGTGCTGAACAATGCCATTGCAAAGGTTAATGATCTTCAAATAGATTCTGAAAACATGATGCAGAAGATGATCTATGCGCCTGAATCTGTTGATATTCACCAGGTAATGATAGCAACGCAAAAAGCGGAAATAGCTGTCAGCCTCACCAAGGCTGTAAGGGATGGTGCTATAAATGCATATAAAGAGCTGATTAATCTAAGGTAAGAAACGTGATTTTTTTTAAAATCATAAGTGACATATTATTTTACAAAAAGGTGATATTTAGGGAGGTTTTTCAGGAAATTAATTGACATTTTATATTGTTTCTGGTAAAAGTATTATGTCTCATTATATTAATTTCTGTTTCAGGGGGCTGCATCATGGGTGATTTTTTCAAAAAAATAACAGCGCAGATAAAAGAGGTTTATGCCAAATTAGACACCACCAAAAAAATTATAATTGGTGTTGTAACAGCAGTTATTATTGCTTCTTTTATTACCCTTTTTGCAGTATCCAGCAGTGAGCCAAACATTCCTCTTTTTACCGGTCTTACAGCAAATGATTTTGGACAGGTAACCAAAAAGCTCGATGAGCTGGGATATTATTATGAAGTTTCAGGAACTTCGGATATACTTGTGCGTCCCAAGGAAAGGGTTTTTATTGTAACAAAGCTTGCCCAGGATGATATGATTCCAAAGGGGATTCCCGGTTATCAGCTTTTTGATGTTTCAAAATGGACTGAAACGGATCGTGAGCTTGACATTAAATATATGCGTGCCCTGAGAGGGGAAATAATAAAACACCTTGAGTCTTTGCAGAATATTGATAAAGCCCTGGTAGAGATTGCAATGTCTGAGGATAGTATTTATTCAGATAAGGACACCCCCTATACTGCAGCTGTTACAGTTCACCTTGCTCCTGGTTATGACAAGTTAAGCAGAAAAGAAATAAAGGGTATTACGCACCTGGTTTCAAGAGCAGTGGGAAACAGGCTTAAGCCTGAGTATGTTACAGTAACGGATAATTTTGGAAATATAATATCAGATTTTGATGATGATTTTGAAAACGAAAAGAAAGAATATACCATAATTGAGTTTAGAAAAAAGATTGAGGAAAGAGCCAGGGTAAAGATGTTAAAGGACATCCGTGAAGGCCTGGAAAAAATTTATTCCTCTGATCGGATACAGATAGTGCGTCTTAATATGGATTTTAACTGGGATAAAATTTCAGAGATGCAGGAGGAGCATACGCCTATTGTAATGGTGGAAGATGATCCCAGAACACCCTATTCTGAAAGACAGGTTAAGGATTCCCTTATACTTTCAGAGAAAACTACTGAAGAGAAATTTCAGGGACATGGATGGAACCCTGAAGGTCCGGCAGGTACAGAGGGTAACAAGCCTCCGGGCTATAAGGCAAGTGATGATCAGTTTGCCAGATATGATAAACAGGAAAATATAAGAAATCATGCTATAAATAAAACAACAAGGGATATTAAAAGAGCTCCTTATGATATTTCCCGTGTTTCAGTTGCAATTGCAATAGATGGAATTCAGGATCTGCCCAGACTTCCTTCCGGGGAGTATGATCTGGATCCTGCGAAAAAACCAATTCAGCTTGAAATATCCGAAGATGAGCTTAAAAAAGCTGAAAATATTGTAAAAAAATCTATTAATTTTAATGATGTAAGAGGGGATCAGGTTGCTGTTGAAAACATCATGTTTGACAGAAATGACTACTGGAACTCTCTTCGTGAGGAATACAGGAAGCGGGAACAGGTTAAAAAACTGCTTCTGGCAGCTTTAATCGGAGTTGTGGCACT
>Ga0265293_10011270_pt1 | contig 12218 bp, 10 predicted proteins | sample Munlanlewell138R_FD_192505 | JGI IMG/M metagenome (GOLD analysis project Ga0265293, IMG submission 192505) | Leachate microbial communities from a municipal landfill in Southern Ontario, Canada - Leachate well 138R | ecosystem: Engineered > Solid waste > Landfill > Unclassified | place: Canada... | reverse complement strand
ACACACATAATCAAACAGTCTTTGCGTTTCAATCCTTGTTATTGGTGGAGTAGGTCGCTAAGACGTTTTTTTTGTAATTGGGTTACAATCAGGCAAAACTGAGTCTTTTGTAAACCTTATGTTTATAAATAGCAAGATGTCAAAGAACGATTTGTTGAGGGTTTTTGTTTCTCTTCCGTATTTACAATCTGCTGAATGTGTTGTCATTACACCCTGTTTTTACATTTCAACAAATAAATTAACTGGTTAGAGTAGTTATTTAATACAAATATTCCTATATGTGCAATTTATGCATTTTTTCTTGTTTTTAGTTCCTTTAGGAAATTTATTTTTCTCAATTATATCTAACATTTCCACTATACTTTTTTTTATGTTTTGTTTGTTTTGTTCAGTAATATCTACTTCTATTAGTTTATTTTTGCTCCTTGTATAGATTAAAAACCCTCTATTAACTTGTGCTTTGAAATTTACTTCTATTAATGTTGCGTAGCAAAACAACTGTTGACGGTATGTCTCATAAAGCACATCTTCCCATTCTGCAAATTTATAATCTAGAGGTGCAAAGGTGCCATCATTCAATTGCAATACTTCATCCACTATACCCCGCAGCCCTTTTATACTTAGATACTGATCTAACCATTTGTTAACTACTCCTATTTTCTTTCTTAGATAATCTTTATTTTGCACAAGCCTTAAGTCATGTATTTCTCTCCCACGCATGACTTTATAATATTTGTCCTCATATTGAGGAATCCTTAGTACATATTCAAAAAATGTGTACCGAGGACAATATAAATACTCGATAATTTGAGATGGGTAGAAGCTAACCACTAAAAGAAAAGAGATTTAATATCATCAGTAACTAATTTTTTGTCAAATGCTTGCCCAAGCATTGCACACTGTCTAAGCTGTTCTCTATTCATTCTGAATATGTAAACTTTGTCTTTACTTGTGTCAATTAGTGCTTCAATTTGCAGCTGTAAACTATCTTTGTCACTTGGACTCATGCTCCCTAAGAAACAGGAATATTGTACTCTGTAAAGTCCTGACTGTTTACATGTTTTGGCTATTTTATTTCTTGCTTTGTCATTTTCTATATCATAAAGTACCCAAGTAATCATGTGTAGATGTGTTAATTATCTTAGCAAATTATTCGCAAAACTATGAGCATCCAGCTGCATTGCATTCATTCGTGTTTGTAGTTTGCCTTTATGTCTTATTTTTTCGTTGTCAAGGTACTCTAAATAAGGATTGACAAAAAATGCTTTCCCATCTTTATTTAGAGAAATCCCATTAGTAAATGTATGAAAATAATTTTTGTTTATTTTCTTACCTGTAAATAATCTAAGCACAAAACGCTCTGCATAAATTCTATAAGGTTCTATAAAATCAAATACTAAACTTTTCATATTATAGTCATCTCGATGCATAAAGCCCACATAAGGGTCTAATCCAGCCAGCATCAATGCTCGTTCTACGCGACTGTATAATATTCCATACGCATAATTGAGTATAGCGTTAAACTCATCCTTAGCTGGCCTAAAACTTCTTCCTTTAAAAGAGAATTCTTTTGGAATACATTTATTCAAGGCTTCAAAATATAGTCTTCCCGCTGTGCCTTCCCAGCCTCTCAAAGAATCAGCTACATCCTCTATTTTAGCAGCATCGATTTCTTCAATTTTTCTTCTTAACTCTAAAATAGCTTTATTTTTATCGTCCAAGTATTCAACTAACTTAGTTCTATGCTTTTTCAAGTCATTAATAAAAAGAGATTGATTTTCTAATTTCTGGTTTAGCCATATTTTTGTCCATTTTACTCCTTCCTGATTTAAAGAAGCTTTCAGTTGTTCTTTTCTTATTTTTGTTGTACTACCGAGTTTACTGTGCCAAAACCTTCCCATTGGTTCTCCAAAAGAATTCATTATTACGATGTCAATATTATGTTTAAGAGCTAAAGCAATCGCATCGGTACTTAATGCTGAGCCTTGACTCATGACAAATGATGTAATTTTATGGGCAGCTATGTGATTTACCTTAGCGGGCTCTTTGCTCTTTAAAGGAATACGGATCTCAAACATCTCGTCTTTAACATGAACATATGTGCCGTAACTGTTGATGAAAACTTGCATTAGCGTAAAATGAAAAACGTAAATTAATTTTCCCGAGTTTTTATAATGGTCCCGAAACCTCTAGACACAGATTTTCCAATACCTAAATATTCTGGCAAATAAGCATTCACAATAAACCTCCCTTCAAAAGCTAGCATTGTTTTATCTTTAAATCTTGTTGTCTTTTCAGATAATTCTATATTAGCCATCAGCTTCTCTTTAGGATGGAGTTTAATGCCCACATTACTAAAGAAACCTAAAATATTACCCACTAAAATTTTTGTCAGAAATCTTTGTTTTTCAATAGAATCATCCATTTTATTATATACCTTAAAATTTTCTTGGTTTAATCCCATCCATAGAGATTCAAACCTGTAGCTATGTAATGAATCACTATATCCTACAGGATCATTTGATATTTCAATGTTTTTTCGATTAATCTGATAAAGTGTACCATCCAGTACCAACTCTTTTATTTTTAAAAAGAGTTCAGTTAAGAGATTAGCTCCTTCTTCAAGCCCTACCAGCATAGGGACCTCCTTAATAACTTTATATTGTACCAGTGGATAACGATATCTGAAGCTCCCATTGTTATAATGATTATGTAAAAGAGGTGAATGTTCTTTAAATATTTCCCCAAAAAATCCCCGTAACTTATGTGCATCACGTGTTTTAAGCTTAATTTCCGGAAATCGTATTCGACAGACTTTAATGAATTTGGGATTTACCATACTAGCATTTTAAAAAGTATAAGAAACATTTGTATCTGGTTTTTTACGAATAAAACCTGTGTTTTGGTTATAAAAAAGCTCTATTTTTTCTAACGGAACAATCAATATATTGTCTTCATATTCATTAATAAAATCCAGATCATTGCATAAATAATGAGGTACTGTTATAATATGTTGTTGAAAATCCAATTTGTATTTTTGGTTAAATTCTTCTGCAGTTATTAGTGCAGTAATTTTTTCAAGGTACTTTTCTGCCAAACTTCTCGCTTTATCATTAATCTCAATAAAAACCGATCTGTATTGATTTGATTCTTCAATGATTTTGAAGGATGATACCGGACAATTATTTATGTTATCATAGTCATATCTTAATGACTCCATTGATTGGAACAAGTATCTACTTCTAGAAAAAGAGCGTTTATCCGAAATGTCTTTAAAATAAGAGTTCACTAATTTGAGGTATTCCCTTTCTTTAAATATTTTTTGTTGGCATAATGATCTCTTCGCTTGAATGTATGTAAGTGTTCCATATACATTTACTGTCGCTTTTTCATTGAAATCAACAATGAATAGGGGTGATTCAGCCTTATCTGGGTGGTTGTTTCTGTTTATTCTTCCAGCAACTTGAATAATTGAGTCTATTGGACCAATATCTCTAAACCCAATATCAAAATCCAGATCAACACCTGCTTCAACAACTTGAGTTGCTACTAAAATAGGATTGTGTCCCTTTCTCAATTCATCTTGTATTTGCTCTATCTGTACTAGCCTATCAACAGGAATAATGTTTGTAGAGAGATAATAAAGAGTGTTTTTATAATTATTAGAATTAATAAATAACTGTAGACTTTCATAGAGCTTTATTGATAGATTCACTGTGTTTACAACAATCAGGGCAGACAAGCCGGGGTGCCATTTTTTCGAAAAAATCTTCTCTATAAACTCATCTGTACGCTCAGTCCCATCCGTTTGTAATCGATCTAAAATTGGATGAATCGACGTTCTGTTAAAAAGAGCGAAAACCTCCTCATGGTTAACTAACAGTTCTTTATATAAAATTGGTGACTTGACAATCTCTTGTTGAGCTAATTCAAATATCTTAGGTCTGGTAGCACTCATCAAGACAATTCTTGATTTTAAAAACTTAGATAAATAAAACAACACACTGCCTAGCAAAGGGAGATATTCCAATCTAAGCGTTTGAACTTCATCTAGTATTATAATTGCATTAGCAAAATGGTTGAATTTTTTAAGTAGTTTATTGCGATTCCCTATTAAAGTTTCAAAGAACTGAACAAAAGAAGTTATGATAATATCAGCTTGCCAAGTATCTAGCATCATTAGCTTTTGATTATAGCTATGTCCTTCTGAAACTTCATTTTCTTCTTGTTTCTTTTCACCAAAAACATCTGCATATTGGTAATGAGCTAGAATTTTTACTTTTTCTGTTTTTAGAGTCTCCTGATACTCATATAAAGCTTGTTCAATAATGTTGATGAAAGGTAAGGCATAGATAATTCTTGCTTCAATTTTTTTCTCTTCTTTTAATTTCTTTTTCAGTTTTAAAGCGAAATCCAAAGCTGTCATAGTTTTACCTATGCCAGTAGGTGCAGTTAACGTGAACAAATAATTTTCTAAAATTTTGTCACTATCTAAGTGAGACACAACTACTGAACGACAATGGTTCCTCAACTCATTATTTGTTAAGTAGGACAGTTCCTTCTTACTTAAGTATGGGCGTCCAAAACGAATATCCACACATTCTGAATTAATGTCTTTTAACTCATATACATGAGTATCAGAAGCATCTAGTTTATCAGCTTCAATTTGTAGTGAAAAGAGATAATTGATTATAAAATAGTCTTGAATTGTTGTGTTATTAACACTCCAGATTTTATACCCTTTTCTTAAATCCCGTTCATTTATGTAATGGAGATACCTCTCTATATTTTGTAGACTAAGTTCTTGTTCTATGGTTGGAAGTTTCTCTTTTAAGTCATCAAGTTGTTGTTCTATTATATCTCTTAACTGGCGGTCGAATTTTCTTCCTACATCTACTACATTGATCAAGTTGTTGTGATGTAATGAAATGAGGTATAGTGCTAAGAGTGCTTTCTGACCATCTTTCTTTTTTAAGAAATTATAAGCGACAACTCCACCAACTTGTGCGTGTCTCTTCAATTCTACATTAACATTTGGTCTTCGTAACAGGTAATCCTGAAAGTAGGAAGTATACTTGCCAAAATCGTGGAAAACGGCTAATAGCTTTAGAAGCTCTTTAAGTTCATCTTCAGAGTGTCTTAAATCCAGATTTTTAGTTAAGTGAAAGAAAGCTTTTTCTTGTACTCCTGCTATGTGAATCTTCAATTCCTTGGAGCCAAAAGTTTTACCTAAATCATCTTTTCTACTATGAGAATAATAAATCATAGATCCATAAACTGAATGTTAAGAACCTCTCCGTCCTTTTCTAATTTCCAATACTTTCCTTTTACTTTAACTCTTAAAGGAAAAGATGTTATTGAAAATAATAGTTGATTCATTTTTTTTACTTCTCGATTGTTATCGCTCATAAAATCACCAGGTAACATATCTTCTTCCACAAAATTATATGCAGCTTGAAATTCTTTATCAAAATTTAAAACTTCAACTAAATCAACAGGAATTGCGGAGTGGATCATAACAAAATCTTCAGATTCTTTTTCTTCAATACCGTCTTGTTTATAAAGAATACAGTCACTTATCTTAGCTGTAAAATTTGCTGGTCCCAACGTAGTTGCGTATACTGGTTCCTTATAAAGGAGATGTTCTGTTAGTTGTATAAAAGTTGATTTACCAGATTCTTTTGGTTTAAGAAATACCTGATAAGCTACTTCGTCATTGTGAAGATTAAGAGGACTGATGATTTCAAATGGAGTCTGAATTCTTCCTTGCTTTCCTCTAAAGTCGCCTACATTATCAATCTTGAGGTAATTCAATTTTTGAAACCCTTTTTTTATAGGATTCAAAACACGTACGCCAAAATTTACGTTTTCCGAGCTTAACTTTTCATAATAACTATTCTTTGGCCATCCCATATATCCGGCAACAATTCCCATTAAAGTAGTTCTGGGAGGAATTGAGAAGCTAAATGCGGTATTATTGGCAAAGTACTTCCTAAAATGGGCTAGTTTCCCACTAACTTTGAAACTCAAAATTTCCATAACAATAGTTCTTGTAAAACTGCTGTTATAAAGAGAAACTCATATCTGGTGAGGTTCTAATAATAATCTCTTTTACTATTTCTTTTTCTCCAGTATTCTCGTTAATAACTACTTGGAGCTTAGATAGATCCAATTTCAAATCATTAAATTTTCGTACTTGCTTATCGCTTTTTCCTTCAATTGGACGGCTAATTACGTAGTTTCTTAGATCTCCGAACTGGCCATTTCCCACACCCTCATTATAGATTATTTCTAGATAAAATTTTGGATACTGATTGAGCTTTGATCTTGTAGGGTTGGCAGGTATAGCTTCCCATATAGCTTTTCTAAATATAGCTAAATCTGCATTGGTTAGCCCGGTAGATTTTGCGGAAGAAGCGTTTATTGTACCATTAAAACCCAATAGACTATAATGAACTCTGTAGTCTTTCCCAAATGTACTACTGTCATCATTCATGATGGTTACAATTGAACTGGAATCCATAATCTCTACAGGATTAAATGAATAACCCCAATTAAGTTGAATAGGCCCTGTGTATGCTTTTGTGAAGCCTGCAACAGCAAAGGCACTTCCAAACATCCTGATATCAATAAATTTTTCTTTCACTAAATATGCAAGTAATTCGTAATTAAGATCTTTGTTCTTAAAATCTTTTTTTGTTATGGCCTGCCAAACCTCCTCTGCATTCTTACTTTCTTTAATGATATCTTTATATATCAACAGACCTTCCGGGTTATTATAAAAAGCCTTTTCCAACTCTTTTTCGTTTTCTACTATCCTTTTTACTACGGATTTTAATTTACTATCCATACTTACTTTAAGTTCACCCTCCATATCCACAAAGATACTTTCCTCCTTACTTATGGTTTTAAGATAATCTCTTATAAACCGTTTTACACGAGTGTCGGTAACCAAATTGGTTTTGGTGTCGTAGTCCATTCGAGGTTTGTTTTCCTGATCCGGATCTCCATTAGGATTGCATTGAATTGCTTCATAAATAAATAAAAAATCGGACGAGTTTTTAATAATTTCAGTCATGATATTAGTTATTTAAAGGTTTTAGCTTATTGATCTGAACTATCTTCTTCTTTTTTTACCCCTACTCCAAAAGAATAGCCTGTCAATAAAAAGAAAATTGCTTCATTTGGATTCATTTGCCATTTGTTATAATCAAAGTTATCACTGAATTTTTGATCAGTATAAATAACTTTATCAATTCTATTATACTGCTTTGCTTTTTCTATTAACCCTATTCTTAAACGCTCTATATCGTCTCTATCCATTCCGTTAAAATTCACCTTTTGAATAACAGTCATAGTTTTACCTTGCTGCATATACTCGACAGTGTTCAGCATCCTTCCCAGATAAAACATAGCTCTTTGTTCTCTGCTCAAGGTCATTTCTTTAAAATAATCGACAATAGCCTTACCCCACCTGTTTTCAGTGACTTGATCCGATTGTAATACTTGCTCTTTCATATCTATAAGTTTTAATACTTTTAAAAATTGTATAAAGGCCTGGTACTTAAAAACGGCATCTCTGCAGGCCCAAACAAAATAATTGGTTGGTTTCACGTTCCCATTTTGTGAATAGTCATGTACATTTGGATAACTTTTATATCTCCCATAATAATGACAAAGGATAAGCTCATTAAAGTATTCGAAAATCAGTTCTTTTTGTACTTCTCTATTTTCTAATATAGTTTTAAAAAGTTCCAAGGCTTTATTTGTTTTTTCTTTATCTCGCCTAATAGGAATTAGCTTATATAAGGAATTAAAATTTAGATAATGATACTGTTTGTTTTTTGTCTCGAAATTATAACTAGTCATAATGTTTGTCCAATCAACAAACGATATCCTATGGAAACGTCTATGTGTCTGATAAAAAGCATCTAAAATTTTATTGAAATGAAAATTACTTACATCTTTTATTACTCCAATGCCCTTAAAAAAATTGCCATCTGACTCAAAAGCCATTAAGTTCAACCAGTAAATTTCATTTTCCCCTTTCCAATCGTCAATTTCATTACTAACATTTTGTAATATTTTCAAATTAAATAGCAGGTCTGATTTTTTGTTAATACCCTCCAATGCCATTTCTAAATTTACTTCGCTGTGCTTCATAAACTCAGGAATAATTACATGATCTACACCGGCTATTTTAACTGTGTAGCCTTTTTTTAACAGATAATTTGAAGCATAATCAAGTAATGTTTGATTCTCTAAATTAATTTGATAGTTTTTTCTAAAGTTTTTTTCTTCAAATAATGCTGCATAATTTTTAGTTGTTGTTACGAACATTTTATTGAGGCTGTAACGTGATTCTAAATTTAGCTCTGTTACATCGTCTAACATATTACCGCTAGCATAACAGAGTCGTCTTTCTTCTTTTTTAGGTTCACTTGTTTGATTCTCAAAATAAGAAGCCTCTAGAAATTTTGTGTACTCTTCTATCTCTGTAAAAGGGATAGGTTTCGCAATCCCATATTTTTCAGCTTTAATAAATGCAACGACAAAAACCACATTCTCATATCGGTTTAATTCCATTCTAGTGCGAATGATCTTAAAATCAATATTGCCTTTATCATTAATTGTTTGTTCAGTGAAATCATCTTTTAGTTCAAAAATCCCATCCAATATTTTATTAAATTCTTCAGTCAATAGGCTTTTATTCGTTCTTAGGATGGCTTCCTTTAACTCACCTGACTTCATGGGATTACCTATTTTCCCAAAAAAAGTTTTATATAGCTGTATGAGTTTTCCACTGGGAACAGTTGCGTAAATAGCTTTGTTATTTCCACCTTTTATTTTTAGAGGAAATTTAGATACAAATTCTTCAGGGTCATATTCCTTTAGATTGTCTCGAGTGAGAGTTACTTTTTCATTGTCTAAGTCAAAGATGATTGAAAGAGTATAATTAGTAATAGCATTTCCTCGTTTATCTGATCTGTTTAAATCTGGTAAATCAAGAAATCTATCCCACTTATCTTTACCTTCACTTTGCCATTTCCCAATTTTTAAAAGACTCTGTAACATTATGTCTAATTTTTTACTTATAAAGATACAAAATCATTTTCGAAACTCTCAGCACAGTCTTTGTTTCGATGTAACAATTAAGTAATTAGAAATTTCTAGAAAAAAGTACCACTTACTTATTGTTAATTATATGATGCCAGATTGCTGTCTTAAAAAGAATATATGATGATTCCCTCATTGATCTATAAATCAAAACAGGAATCGAGAATCCTTTAAGACTTTCAGCACTTTGACTAAAATATTATTTTTTTTCAGCCATTCAATAATTTTTGCTTTAAAATAGCCAATAACTCATCAATGAATTCAAATAATAAATCTTCTTCAAATAGAAGAAAGTTCCTCGTAATATGATTTTTACATCCTCGATATTCCCAGTTTTTGAAAATCTCAAAGTTTTCAAAATCATCTTTGATGTCGTAGTTTTCATTTTTAGGATTCCAAAAAATTAATTCGTAACCTAGATCACTACACAAAACATTAAGTTTTAGGTACAATTCTTCTATCTTAAACGCCTCAAAAACAACAACATCCTTTTCTTTGTTTTTCCATATATCTTGAAATGGATAATAATTGTTCTTGTATTTATCTTCAATTCTTTGTGCTAAATATTTAGGTAAATCATTCAGCATGTTTCTGATTGAAAAAGCTGTTTTCAAATTGTCAACTTCTTTCAATGTTTCATAAAATTTTTCCAAGCTTACAGTATCCATATTATTTGTGTTTAGAAATTTTAAAAGATTTGCATATTGTCTCAGCAGATATGAACTATCAATATCATTCGTTTCAATAATTGAGGGGAGGAGCCAATCATTATATAGGCTTGGACGCCCACTTCTATCAAATGATGGTATAATAACTAATAATTTCTCAATGGATAATAATTCTTCTTCTGTCCAGTCAATGCGGTCTGGTCTTTTAGAAGAATCCAACGTTAAATACACAATTGCATCTATCTGATAATCCTTCTTAACTTTATTATAATATCTAGGTAGCTGTCGATTTGGATCAATAGCATTATTAATCTTATTTTCAATGATTATAGCTCTTTTTGAAGAGGCGTCAGTTATTAAAATATCAATTCTTGATTGCTCTCTTCCAACTTTTGTGTTTTTGTAATCGTCCTCATCAATGACGATTGAACTTTTTGATTTATTTATTAACTTAAAAAATAAATAGAGGTATTTTGTGTTTTGAAAGTGTTTTTCTTCTGGATCTAACAATGCTTTTATTACATCACTATGAAAATTTTCTCTGTAATACAGATCAGATGTGATTTTGAAAACATTAAAACCAATATCTGACATGTTTTCTTTTGATTTATCATAATCTCGACTGATTTTCTTACAGTTACTCAATAACTCATTCGTTTTTGCAGAATGCTCTGTTATTACTTTATTCCAATCTTCTAGTAGTCGCATATTTATTATTGTGTCTATTGGCTTGTTGGGGGATAGAAGAGGAAATTCCGTAAGCATACTTTCCATAAGCATGTTGGCAAACTTCCTTTTAGCTATTCTGATATTATCTTTTCGTCATTATTTTGCAATACTCTTTTAAATAAGAAAGAGCTTTGTCTTTATCATTTAAATAAGAAAAAATTGAAAAGTTATCATCTTCTTCAACTGTCTCATTTTCAAAAATTTCATTAAATATTTGTTTTGTTTTTTTTGACAACTCTTTTATATCACCAGTTGAATTTACCTGACAGAAATAGCGATCATCTTTTCCAATCCAAACGGTTGTTTTATTAGCTAATCTAACACTAACCGACTTGTCATTATACTCAGGATAATCTTGGTTTACTCTTACTACATTATAATTTAAAGCTTTTAATTCTGTGAAACACATAGAAAAAAACTTTTCATCAATTTCATCTTGAATCCTTTCTTGTAATGATTCTAATTGTAATAAAACATTTTTTATTACTTGCGCCTTTTTAGATACAATTTTAAATGCTTTTTCGGGTTCAATGTCATTAATATTTAACTTTTCTCTGATGAATTTTTGTAACTCCATATTCATTTTGCAGTTTGTTATTCTGATATTAAATTTTCCTTCTAAATGGTCAATGTATTGTTCTAAGGTAGATGTGAGGAATTTATCATTTGAACGGATACTCGGTAAAAGCTTTTCCTTTAACCAAGAAAGGATATCATCTTTAAAAGACAAGCTCAAATACCTTTTCTTTCGAATATCATTTTCCAAATATATTCCCCAAGCTTGTTCGTCTGGTTCTTCACGGTATGTTGGCGGTAAATACAACACATAGATTTGATGCTCGTCAAAACCTTGTTTTTTTGTTTTATTAATGTATCGTTCTAATTGATTAGGCCGGTCTAAGGCCCGGTTAACTTTATTTTCTATGATGATAGCATATTCTGTATCTCTAATCCACAAATCTATACGTTTAAATTCCTGTGTTATAATAGGTTTTTTTACAGTTAAACTTTGAAAGTCTTCTTTAATGTGATGGTTTTCTTTGATAAAATTCAGAAAACTTTCTAAGATTTTGAAATGACCACTTTCTGCACTTTTTTGTTGTAATAATTTTCCTAATATTCGACTATGTGCATTTTCCTTAGCGCGTAACTCATCAATCAGATTTATATGATAAGGCATTTTTTTTTCTTCTTGCTTAATGATTTTATCAAACTCACCAACGAATTCCCAGAGGGCTAAAAAAATCTCTTTGCTTTTATTTACGATAGAATCCGTAAAGGCAAACACATCGTTAAACTGTTGTTGCAAGATTTCCATTGTTTTTTACTTTTTAGATAGCTTAAATAGCTATCAGGAAAAGAAACATTTTGTACTGGTGTTTAGACAATGTAAAAGTTTCAGAAACAGGGTTGTGTAAAGTTACAAATAATTCGAGAAAATGCACTGGTCGCAATTTGCGACCAGTTTGAATCTTTAAAACACTTTTAATTATTTTTATCTTAATCCTATACACAAAACAATAGCAACCGCACAACATGAAATAAGAGTAAGTGTCCGGACTGTTGCTGGGGATGGAAGCAAGTGAGTGTCCGGGGGTATTGAATAATGGGTTCTTTTTTGTAATTTTGCCGCGCATTGACGTATTGAGTTGTTAGCTCAGCTGGTTTAGAGCACTACCTTGACAGGGTAGGGGTCACTGGTTC
>Ga0265293_10011269_pt1 | contig 12218 bp, 12 predicted proteins | sample Munlanlewell138R_FD_192505 | JGI IMG/M metagenome (GOLD analysis project Ga0265293, IMG submission 192505) | Leachate microbial communities from a municipal landfill in Southern Ontario, Canada - Leachate well 138R | ecosystem: Engineered > Solid waste > Landfill > Unclassified | place: Canada... | reverse complement strand
TCGTGAGCAACAACCTCTATACCCAAACCCGGTTGATAGGTTCCATACAATATCTTTCAGACGTTCCCGAATATCGGAAGAATACAACGCTTTCCGACGATACTTCACTACCACCACCAAATGATAGTGAAGAGCAAAGACCGAATGCGCTGACCTATCAAGGGTATACACCATACTGGGCGCACTATACTAGAACACCGATGAAAATATAGGTATCACAGGAAGGGCGGCGGAGCGCCCGTCCCCGCACCTGTTGGCCGGGGTCTTCCCGCTCTGCCCCTTCACCCCACGAGATAACGCTGTGCCGGAACATCTCCACCCTCCACTCACCCTTCAACAAAACTTGCTATAAACCCGTTCTCCTGCATACCGAGCACCTCCTCAGGCGCCCCATCGGCCGCAATCCTTCCCCCTTCGATGAGGCAGATACGGTCCGCAAGCTCACGGACATCCTGGAGGGTATGTGTGACGACGATGCAGGGGATACCGGCATTCGCGATCTGAACGCGAAGTTCCTTCCTCATCGCACTTTTGGCCCGCATGTCGACCGCAGCGAGGGGTTCGTCGAGGAGGAGGAGCTCCGGTTCGAGCACCAGCGCCCGGGCGAGAGCCACCCGCTGCCGCTGCCCCCCCGAGAGCCGGCCGACGTTGACATCCGCCAGTTCCGCAAGCCTCATCGCACCGAGGTGCTCTGCTACTGATGCAGCGATCTCAGGTTTTGAGATCTTCCTGCACCGGAGGCCGAACGCTACGTTCTCGGCGACGGTCATGTGCGGGAAGAGAGCATAGGACTGGAAGAGGTGTCCGATGTTTCGCCTCTCGGTGGGTATGTTGATACCCTTCTCTGATGAAAAGAGCGTCCTCTCCCCGAGAATGAGCTCGCCCCGGTCAGGCGCAAGGATGCCCGAGATCAGGTTCAGCACCGTGGACTTGCCCGCACCATTCTCACCGATGAGGACGAGGGTCTCCCCCTGCTCGACCGAGAATGCGACATCGAGAGCGAAGTCCCGCAGTTGCCTGGTAGCGTGAATGGAGAACATCAGAATTTCCTCCGGGTGACGACCTTCACCGTGGCGATCACAGCAAACGATATAACGACAAGGATGATCGCAAGACTGATCGCGGCATCGAGATCCCCCTGCATGGTTGTATAGATCGCAAGCGGCATCGTCTGGGTTCTGCCCTGGTAGTTCCCGGCGAACATGATCGTGGCACCGAACTCACCGAGGGCCCGGGCAAACGAGAGTATCGCCCCTGATATGAGTCCGCCCCACGCAAGCGGGATGGTGACCCGGAAGGCGACTGTCCAGGGGGAAGCGCCGAGGGTCCGTGCTGCATCCTCGTAGAGTCGATCGACTGCCTCAAAACTCGCTTTCGCCTGCCTGATGTAGAACGGCGAGGCCACAAAGACCTGGGCCAGTATCACCGCGACCGTGGTGAATGCGATATGGATACCGAAGAGGTCAAGGTACTGCCCGACGACCCCCCGGCGCCCAAAGGCCATGAGGAGCGCAATACCCGCCACTGCCGGCGGCAGGACGATCGGAAGATCGGTCAGGGTGTCGACGATATCCCTGCCCGGATAGTCATACCGGGCGTTTGCAAGGGCAAGCGGCGTCCCGAATATGACGACGATCACCGTACTTATCGTCGCGGTGACGAGGGAGAGGGAGAGCGCATCGAGCACCACCGGTTCGGTAAGCGACCGGATGAAGGCTTCCGGCGCTATGCGCAGGAAGAGCGATGCAACTGGTATCGTGACGAAGAGAAGGAAGAGGGAGAGAAGAACCGCGACGAGGAGGGTGAATATCACCCTCCCCACTCGCGGCCGGCCGTTATGCCGATCTGTCTCAGTTTTCAACCGGAATTGGGTCAAATCCATAATCGGTCAGTATGTCGCTACCGGCCGGACCACGGACGAATGCTATGAACGACTCCGCTTCAGCCTTGTGCGTTGATTCAGCAAGGACGCCGATCGGGTAGATGGGATTCTCGGTGATGTACTTTGATGGAATCTCAAACCGCTTCAGCTTGTCCCGGTCATCTTTGGAGATGTCGGACTTATAGACGAATGATGCATCCGCTTCGCCGAGGGTCAGTTTGGGCATCACTGAGGTCACCGCGGTCTCCTCAGAGATGACGTTTGCCATCACAGCATCGCGGTACTCTTCGCCGTACTCAGGATCAGCGGCCATGTTATCGAGCAGCTGACGGGTGTAGTCACCGAAAGGAACGTCCTTGGTGCCTATGACGAGTTTCACACCGGGTTCTGCAAGATCTGCGAGACCCTCGATCCCTGCCGGGTTGTCCGCCGGGGTGACCATGATCAGACAGTTCTCGACGAACTGAGCCACGGTATCATCAACCATAAACCCGCTGTCTTTGAGGGTGTTCATGTGTTTCATATTCGCAGAGACGAATATATCAGCATCTGCTCCATGCTCGATCTGGGTGCGGAGATCCTGCGAACCGCTGAAGACGAACACGACCTTGATATTTTCGTTCTCTGCCTCAAAGGCTTTGCCAATGTCAGTGAAGGCGCCCGTGAGTGATGCCGCCGTAAAGACGTTCAGGGTTACTGCGTCACCGGGGGTTTCCTGGGTGTCTGTGCATCCTGCAACCAGAAGACCGGCGATGATCAGAAGACTTACTGCAACAAGAGTTGCCGGAGTCGACCTTTTCATAAAAACACCTTAGCCATAAGGAATTACGATTCAAGGTATTTAATCTGATGTGCTTTTAATCCCTGTTAATCAACAGAGATTTACTCATAACAAGTCATATTTTAAATGTATGATCTTACTATACGATCTACCCGACGGACAAAAGTCAGGTATCAATCAGAAGAGCTTTCCAGGTAGGGATAAGTAAACGAAGTGTACTCATAGTTAGGTTAACCCATGGGAGAGGGGAGGCCGAACAGAATATCTCCACCACCAGGGGAGGTACCTCAACCGCGCCGCCACCGCTCTACCTCATCCAGGAGCTCGCGACGGAATCCCTCAATGCGTTCATTCACCATTCTGACAAGAGGTTCTTCATCATTGATGCTGTTGTATGAGCGGCTCCGGCTTCGGGCTTCCTCAAGCGCTCTTGCTTTCGTCAGCTCACCGACAACGGATTGCGCCATATTCGAGTACTCGCCACTCTCGACCTTCTCTCGTAACCACCGGTAGAGGTGGCCGGGTAACCGCACGCCCACCTGTTTGCTTGAGACGCTATCGGAAGATTCCATCTTTCCTACTACAGATATCCACTAGGGCAATTATATTGTGTCGTTTTTATTTTTCCTTCGAAATACCAGTAGATACCTATCGGTATCGTTAAGGTTCTGGAAACCTATGCCATTAGCATGGAACAAGGCTGGCAGACTATCTGGATAGCAAGAGCAAGGCGAATTTGCATTGTTTCCAGTAATAAGAGGGGGAGTACATGTGCAGACCAGGATGGGATCCAACTTGTAACACCTCCGCCAGATGATATTGAGGAGGGCGCACCCAGCCCCTGCCCTTTCTGCGGATATCATCGCCACATCAAAGATGTGATAGCCGCCCATCCAGAGCTGCACTCCATCCGCCGGTGCCTCGGGTGTGGTCTCCGGTTTGATCGCCGAGGAACAGCGTGCCCCCGGTGTGGCTCGCCAGGCGAGTATCTGGGGGCTGTCGTTGTGCCTGATAAGGGCCTGTACATACAATACCGGTGCCACAGGTGCGGCCAGGGCTTTATGATCCGAAATGATCGATGATTCCTATCGGGTCTGAAAGTGCACAAACACCCGATCTATCCCTCAGAGATCCAGGAAACCCCTGCATATAGATGCAGCCATGCTTTGAAGCACAAACACCCGGACGTTGTACCGGACAATCCACACGAGATGCTCTCGACCGCGCGGACAGCAGCTCCCCTTCGGTCGCCAGGGAGAAGAGGGGCGGGGGCTCCCCTGACAGGGAGCTCCCGCCCCCCCTCTCTGGAACATGGAGAAGTCCGAAGATCGATAGCTGTTATGTCCCGATCGTCCAGCTGCTCATGTAAGTCTCCTGTTCCGGTGTCAGCCGGTCGATGGAGAGGCCAAGGGAAGCAAGCTTCAACCGTGCCACCTCCTCATCGATGGCTGAGGGGACATCATGCACACCTGGAGCAAGCTCCCGGCCGTGTTTTGCGATAAACTCTGCCGAAAGGGCCTGGACTGAGAAACTCAGGTCCATCACCTCGATGGGATGGCCCATGCCCTTTGGTGTTGCGAGGTTCACGAGTCTCCCCTCAGCGAGGACATGAATGGCCTTGCCATCGATGTTGTAGGTATCGATACCGTCACGGTGGACGGTGGAGTCAGCGTGTGATGCAAGCCACTCTACGTCGATCTCCACGTTAAAGTGTCCGGCGTTGGCGAGGATGGCCCCGTTCTTCAGGTTCGGGAAGTGCCGCTCCGTGATGACCCCCATGTTCCCGGTGGTCGTGACAAAGATATCACCGAGGGGGGCCGCCTGGTCCATCGTCATGACATCAAACCCATCCATGTGCGCCTCAAGCGCCCTCCTCGGATCGACTTCGGTCACGATGACGCGGGCGCCGAGACTCCGGGCCTTCTGCGCAAGCCCCCGGCCGCAGAAACCATAACCCGCGACGACGATCCGCTTCCCGGCGATGAGGACGTTTGTCGTTATCATGATGGACGAAAGCGAGCTCTCCCCGGTGCCATGGACATTGTCGAAGTGGTGCTTCATCGGGGTGTCGTTGACAGCGATGACTGGAAACGCGAGCGCCCCATCCCGGGCCATCGCCCTGAGCCGGTGGATACCGGTCGTGGTCTCCTCGCACCCGCCGATGATCGAGTCCAGCACCTCCCGCCGCTCGGTGTGGATACGGTGGATCAGGTCCATACCGTCATCGATGGTGATGGCAGGCCGGGCATCAAGCACGCGGTCGATGGCCGCGTAGTACTCCTCGGCATCGGCGCCACGCCGGGCGTAGGAGTGGATCCCCTCCCGGGTATTGAGTGCCTCTGAGACATCATCCTGGGTCGAGAGGGGGTTGCACCCCGTGATATAAACTTCCGCACCACCTGCTGCCAGGGTCTCGACCAGCACCGCGGTCTTTGCCTCGACATGCAGGGCCATACCGACGGTCATGCCGGCAAACGGCCTCTCCTCACTGAAACGCTTCCGGATGGACGAGAGTACCGGCATGTACTGCCCTGCCCACGCGATCTTAAGATCTCCAGACTTCATCAAATACACCAGACCACTTTTCTGCCCGGAGACTCCTCCGGTTTGCCTGTAAAGGTATCTACCCATATCACTTAAACTTGAGGATATTGTGCGATTCCCGTGGAAGAGGTGTCTCGTACATTCTCCGGATGTTCCCGCCCGCCTCCCTTCATGACCGGATAGACCGATCGGGGAAGGTTCATATCAGTCGCAGACAACCCAGATCCCGATCAGCAGTGTCCGGTTCAGTCGTGACGGGAGACTTCTTTGCGGCACACGATGCCCCCGACCACCCCGAGTCAGAGGCCCGTCTGGTGGCTGCTTTAGCCGGGGTGCCGGATAGCACCCGGCATATAGCACCGGAGAAGGCCCATCCCACAGACCTGGCACTGGTGCACACCCATAAACACATCGCCGCCATCCGCTCGCTCTGCAAGGAGTGCCCCCCGGACAGGATCTGCTACCTCGACCCCGATACCTACGTCACCCGGGGATCGTTTGATGCGGCATTGTATGCTGCCGGGGCTACCTGGCAGGCGGTGGATCAGGCGCTCGACGGTGAGAGCTCATTTGCCCTGGTGCGTCCGCCCGGGCACCACGCCACACCCGACCGGGCCATGGGGTTCTGTCTCTTCAACAACATCGCCGTAGCTACAGTCCGGGCGCTCCGCGAAGTCGACCGGATCGCCATCGTGGACTGGGATCTGCACCACGGTAACGGAACACAGGCCGCCTTCTATACCTCTGACCGGGTACTCTACTGCTCGGTCCACCAGATGGGAATCTTCCCCGGGAGTGGCTGGCCGGAGGAGCAGGGATCAGGCCCGGGCGTCGGGTATACCCTCAACACGCCTCTCGAGTCGGGTTCGACCGGCGCCGACTACGCTCTGGTCTTTCAGCGGATCTTTATCCCTGCGATCCGGCGGTTCGGGCCTGATCTCATCGTGGTCTCGGCGGGACAGGACGCGGCGTTCGACGACCCGCTCGGCTCGATGCTTCTTTATCCCGATGACTTCGGAGCCCTGACCGGGATGCTCCTCGATGCGCGGCCGGGGGCTCTTGCCCTCACGCTTGAGGGAGGCTACGGCAGGTCGCACGCCGCAGCCATACGATCGATCTTTGCCGCCCTCAATGGATCACGCTTCACGCCCCGGGACGGCGAGGCGAAGGCGAGCACCCGGCTGCTCGTGGAGGCGTATACCGCCATAACCGGGTACGCCGTTCGCGCCTGATGAGCTCCTGACCCAATAGCAGTTCTTCTCGGATCCGCAGGTATATATATGTCCTTTGATGTACTCCTTTGTACAATGATGACTAGACTATTACAGGCGGCCCCTCTGTGCATTCGCAGGAGTCGGGGAGCCTGTCAGGGTTCATCGGTGTTGATACCATGAAATCAAGAGACATCGCAGTTGTAGGCATACTCCTTGCCGCAGGAGCCATCGTCAGGTATATGTCCCTCCTGATCCCCGGCCCCATCGTATCGAACCTCGTGATCGCCTTCTACAGCCTCGCCATTATTCTCGTCGCGCCCACACTCCGGGAGGCACTCGGGATCGGTGTCGTTGCGGGCGTCATCTGCGCCCTCATCAGCCACTCGATCTTCCCACCCGCAAACCTCATCAGCGAACCCCTGGGCGCGATCGCCTGCCTGGGGGTCTACCGGATGCTGAAGGGGCGGGTTCCTCTCGCCCCGGCAGTGACGACGCTCCTCGCCACCATAACAAGCGGATCTGTCTTTGTCTTTACTGCACTTATCGCGGTGGCTCCAACGGTCCTCGGCAGCTTTGGGACCGCCAGCGCGTACCTCGCGGTGACCGTCCCGATCGTCCTCATCACGGCGGTGGTCAACGCTGCTGTTGCACAGGCACTCATAGCACCTGCGTCGCGCGCTCTCTCACAGGGCAGGAATCTGACCGATGGCGCCTGAGGCTGTCCTCTCCTTAAAAGGGGTCTCCTACACCTACCCCGGGTCAGAATTCCCCGCGCTCAGCCAGATCGACCTCAACATCAGAAGAGGTGAGATCGTCCTCGTCACCGGTCCTGCCGGGGCGGGAAAAACGACTCTCTGCCTTGCGGCATCCGGGATCCTCTATCATGATTATGGAGGCACGCTCAAGGGCAGTATAGCTATCCTCGGAAAGGATATCCGGGACTATCCCGGCATGGCCGGGATCGGGAGAGAGGTAGGGGTGGTCTTTGACGACGCTGAAGCCCAGCTCATCTTCTCAACCGTCGAGGAGGAGGTGGCTTCCGGCCTTGAGAACCTCGGTCTCTCCCGCGATGAGATGCACAGGAGGTTTCATACCGTGATGGAAGCGACCGGGATCAGCGATCTCGCTGATCGGGCACCGCATACCCTCTCCGGCGGGCAGAAACAGAGGGTCGCTATTGCCGCAACCCTCGCCCTCGGCACCGGCATCCTCATCCTCGACGAGCCGACTGCTGAACTGGATGCGGCAGCCACCGCTACGATAACCGATCTTCTCCTGCGACTCTCTGAGGAAGGGGTGACTGTGCTCATCGTCGAACAGAAACTCAACGATCTTGCCAGGATTGCAGGGCGGACTATCCTGATCGAGGGGGGTGCCGTTGTGAAAAAAAGGATCACAAAAACAGTCCTGGGGCGTCCGGGGGACTCTTTCCGGCCCCCTGTTCCCTCGCAGGAGAGCGTGACAACACCCATCATATCGATCAGGGGGCTCACCCACCACTACGAGGGTGTGGCGGCACTCAAGGGCGTTGATCTCGAGATCACCTCCGGCGAGATCGTGGCCATAATCGGGGAAAACGGGTCCGGGAAGACGACGCTCATCAAGCACCTCAACGGATTGCTCCGCCCGACAGAAGGCAGCGTCCTCGTCGATGGTCTCGATGCTACGAGCGCCCCGACGGCGGAACTCGCACGTCATGTTGGCCTTGTCTTTCAGAACCCCGATACGATGCTGTTTGCCGAGACTGTCGGGGATGAAGTGGCGTTTGGTCTAGAAAATATCGATCCCGGCCACCTCTGCGCCGAAAAGGTCGATGCGGCCCTTCAAGAGGTTGGCCTCCTCCACCGGAAGGCAGTCTATCCGCGCGCTCTTTCGCGGGGTGAGCGGCAACGCCTGGCTGTGGCCTGCGTCATCGCCATGAAGCCACGGGTGATCGCCCTTGATGAACCCACGACCGGGCTTGATGCGCAGGAATCGGCAGAGATCATGGAGACCCTCGGTCGCCTGCGGCGGGATGGTCATACGATCATTATGGTGTCGCACGATATGCACCTGGTCGAGGACTGCGCGGACCGGATCGTGGAGATGAAAGATGGACGAATTGTACCTGGCAAAAGAACCCCTGAGGAGGGACCATGCCCGAGATCATGCAGTATGTCACCCGGGAGGGCATCTTTCACCGCCTCCACCCGCTCACCAAACTGATCTTTGTCATCGTCGTTGTGATCCTCGCTGTGTTGACGAGCGATACCGCGATGCTTGCAGTCCTTACAGGATTAGTTCTGGCAACAGCTGCTGTTGCAGGGCTCGCCCGTGATCTCCTTCGCCAGGTACCACTGCTCATCGTGCTTGCGGCAAGCCTGCTCATCCTCACGATCCTGATATCCCCGGATGGGGTGACCCTCGGCTACCTGGTTCCGGCGGCAGTCCCGGTCGTCGGTGGAATCTTCCCTATTACGGCAGGGGCGGTCGATCTTGCGCTTGCGATGTCACTCCGGTTTACGGCCATGATATTTGCCTTCCAGGCCCTGGTCATATCCACCCAGCCCCGCGAACTGGTCTATGTCATGGACTATCTGCGGGTGCCGGTGGACTACACACTCATGTTCCTGATAGCGCTCCGGTTCATACCGAGCCTGCAGCTTGAGGGGAGGCGGATATCTGAGGCGCAGCTCGCCCGGGCCTATAACCCGGGGCGGGGGCCTGTCGGCAAGATCCGGGGTCTCGTGCCCATCCTCGTCCCACTGATTGTAAACTCCCTCAGCAAGGCCACGGTCCTTGGGCTGACCATCGACCTGCGGGGTTACCGCTCAGGCATGCGAACGCCGATGCGCAACCTTACTCCGGGCAGAGCCGATATCATCGGGTTCTGTTGCATAGGGCTTCTAATCACAGGGTATTTGGCCCTGCTGGTTCTATAGACCTGAACATGTGCGCCAGACCGCCTCTCCCGGAGACCTTCGAGTTCTACATAGGCGGGAGCGTCGGGCCATCTCTCTACGTCAGGTTCGTGGATGGCCGGCTCCTCTACGAGCAGGCGAGCGGCGGCGGCTACTCAGGAGTCGTTATGGAGGCGAGTCCTGCGCCGGATGAGTGGGCACGGTTCCTGGAGACTGCGGAACGTCTCGGCATCTTTGGATGGGAGTCGGAGTACATCACCGCACACTCCTGCTGCGATGTCACCTACTGGCACCTGCATCTGGAGGCCGCCGGGCAGAGCATCGTCGCGCGGGGTGCAAACGCCTACCCCGGCTCATCGGGGGCTGAGGTCTCAAAAGAGTTCAATGCGTTCCGCGCGGCGGTGGAGCGACTGCTCGGGCGGGAGTGACCGCAGGTGCTCAAGGCTCCTCGTATACTGGTCAAACGATGTCGGTTCGATGACCTTCGTTGCGCCTCGCGGGAGAGCCTGCATCACACGTGAAAAGTCGATACTCCCCTCACCACATCCCAGGTGGGCATCCCGGCTACCGCAGTTGTCGTGCAGGTGGACGTGGATCGCCCCTCCTTCTTCCAGGAACGCTTCGAGGTTCCCGTTGACGTGGGCGTGCCCCACGTCGAGGACGAATCCGAGTTCGAGGGCAGAAAGGCGGCTCAGAAACCCGGGCTCCCGGAAGAAACAGATATCCCATGCCCCCATGTTCTCGATGGCGAGCCGGACGTCCACCTCACGCTGGAGAGCCGCCAGGTCGTCGAGCGATCGATCGAGGGCGCGGGCGGCGGCATACCGCATCTCCTCGCCCCAGATATGCCCCGGGTGGATGACCAGCCGCGTGGCACCGATACGGTCACAGACAGAAGAGAGATCTGCAAGAACCCTGATCGCCGCCCGGCGCATATGCTCGTTATCGGAGGCGATGTTGATATCGGCGGTCGGGGCGTGGACCGTGTACTGAAGGTCGAAGGAGTAGCAGGTCTCTTCTGCGCTGAAGAGGGAGTGCGGGCCGTCTGCGAGGATCTCCACGAAATCTGTCTGGGTGGATATGAGTTCAAGCGCCTCAGCAAGCGACCGGTCCATCAGGCAGCATGTGGAGCAGCCTATATGACTCTCAAGCATAACCGCATCAGGATCCTGAAAACATGGTGGGGTGAGTCTACTACCTCCTCACCCGGAGCAGGAAGAGAACGAGCAGCGCAGAGATGAGCGGGATCACACCAAACCCGGGAGAGCTGGTCGCGGAAGCGGCTTCCCGGGGGGCGACTCCGAAGAGGTCAGGATGGAGGATGGTCGCCACCTCCTCCAGCGCATCAACGATCCGCGGTCCCCCCCGGCTGATGACGTCGGTATCGATGACATAGATATGGCCATCCCGGACTGATTTTAGCCCCTGCATCCGGGGTTCACTCATGAAGTAATCTTTGATGACGTCGTGGCCCTCCTCCTCGGTCATGCCGGTGCCCGAGCTGACGAGGATGTAGTCCGGGTCCGCGACAATGAACTCCTCAAGGCTGATGATACCCCATTCATCAACTGAACCAAACGCATTGGCGCCACCGGCCATCGCGATCACCTCGTCCTGGAACGTCCCGCTACCGCTGATCCAGATCGGGTCATGCCAGACGACATGGACGACCGATGGCTTTTCGGCCAGGATACTCATTTTTTCAGTCACTGCATTGATACGGAGCTGGAGGCTTTCCACACACACCGATGCCTGTTCCTCCTGCCCGGTCACCCTTCCGAGGAGTTCGATATCCTGCAGGACGTCATCGATCGTCTCGGGATCGAGGGAGAGAACTGTCATGCCGAGATCTCGCAGGCGACCGACCACATCCTCGCTGCTCCCGGGGGCGCCAAGGATCAGGTCCGGGTCGGCCGCAAGCACCTTCTCGACACTGATAGTCTTGTACCCACCGATCTTCTGTATACCGGCGGCCGCCGGTGGGTAGTCGCAGTAGTCGGTGACGCCGACGATCCGGTCCTCAAGGCCGAGGGCGAAGAGGATCTCGGTGTTGGAAGGCGCGAGTGAGACGATCCTCTGCGGTATTCCCCGGATGGTAACTGTCTCTCCGGTGTCATCGGTCACCGTCAGGGCTCTCTCGGTGTCTTCTGGTGGTACCAGGATTGATGCGCTTACCGCACCGATGGAGACCGCCACAAAGACGATCAATCCAAGAGAGAGTAACAGACATCTGCTTTTCATCATTACAAGTACATCTAATTTAAGGTAATAAATGTTTACAAAAGCACCCGCTGCGGAGAGGTGGCTGGTGCGCCGGCGGACTTCCCGGACACCGGATCTCCCGTTGTGATTGGTGTTTATGCGCATATACTCCTGAAGAGGCCTTTGCAGCCGCCACCCTTCTCCGGGCAGGCCATAGATCCCTCCGGGCCAGACCCGGATGCAATCCTATCGGAGAGCGCCGGCCCAGAGATCGGGCAATGCGAGGCAGCCCGCTACAACAACCAAAAAAATACAATGGGGTTCTACCGCATTCCGTTACTGCCCCCAACCTTATCTCCTCACCCTGAACAGGAGGACAGCAGAGAGCGCACAGATGAGTGCGATCACGCCGAAACCCGGAGACTGGGCTATAGAGGCCTCTTTTTGGTTGCCCCTTTCAAAGAGGTCGGGGTGGATGTCGGCAGCGACCTCCTCCAGGGCGTCGACCAGGCGCGGCCCGCCCCGGTCGATGAGATCAGAATCAATAACGTGGACATGATTCTGCTGGATCGCCTTCATGGTTTTGAGGCGCGGTTCGTTCATGAAATAGCGGTAGATGAGGTCGACGCCCTCGTCACCCATGCCGGTTCCGGAGTTGACGATGATCACCTCAGGGTCGGTGGTTATGAACCGTT
>Ga0265293_10011268_pt1 | contig 12218 bp, 11 predicted proteins | sample Munlanlewell138R_FD_192505 | JGI IMG/M metagenome (GOLD analysis project Ga0265293, IMG submission 192505) | Leachate microbial communities from a municipal landfill in Southern Ontario, Canada - Leachate well 138R | ecosystem: Engineered > Solid waste > Landfill > Unclassified | place: Canada... | reverse complement strand
CGAACCCAGGGCGGCACCTGGCGCGTCCGCCCCGATATCAGCGGTGGCGGGATGTTTCACGATGTGGGTTCACACGCCCTCGATCTGGTCGACTGGATCATCGGGCCCATCACCAAGGCCCAGGGGACGGGGATGAACCAAAGCGGCGTCTACCACGCCGACGATGTGGTGAGCGGCCACTTCATCGTCGATGGCGGCATCGTCGGTACCGGGCTTTGGGTCTTCAATACCGCCAAGAATGAGGATCTGACCACAATCTACCTTGAGAGGGGGAAGATTGAGTTCTCGGTGGGGGACATCGCCGCACCGATTACCATCACGACCGGCGAAAAGAGCCAACTCATCGCCGCCCCCGACCCACCGCCCCACGTTGCCCAGCCGCTCATCCAAACGGTCGTCGACGAGCTGTTGGGTCGGGGGACCTGCCCCAGCACCGGCGAGTCGGGCCAACGGACCGACTGGGTCATCGAACAAATACTTTCGGGGAGGTAACCATGTACGTATCACATCGATCACAGATCGAGGGAAAGCAGATCTCCGACCTGGTGACCAAGCAGATCCTGGTCGGACCGGAGGAGGGATGGGAGGGGTATGTGATGCGCCTCTTCACCCTCGAGCCTACCGGTGCGGCCCCCCGCCACAGCCATGACTGGCCGCACATCGTCTACGTCCTCGAGGGGGAGGGAAATCTCTTCTTGGAGGGGGTGGATCACCCCCTCACTGCCGGCTCGGTCGCCTACGTGCCGACAGAGAGCGACCACCAGATCTCCAACCGGGGAGCGGGGCGCTTCGTCTTCATCTGCATCGTCCCCGAGCGGGGGGACCAGTAGGCTAGAAGAACCCCAGGCCCATCAGCAGTGTGATCCACCCAAAGAGGGAAAAGAGGGAGAGGGTGGTGGTTAAGACGACGATCTGGGCGGCGAGCGCGCTATCGCCGCCCATCTGCTGTGCCATCGTGAAGGAGCTGACGGCAGTCGGGGAGGCGAAGAGGGCCATCAGCAGGATCAACTCCAGGTCTCGAAAGCCAAAGAGCAGGGCAAGGCCCACCCCGAATGCCGGTACGATGAGCAGGCGGCCTGCCACCGCAAAGAGGAGCGCCCTTCGGTTCTCCCTCACCGACGTGAAGGTCACCGAGCAACCGAGCAAGATCAACGCGAGCGGGGTAGCAATCTCGCTGATGTCCACCAGGAAGTTCTCGACTGGCGAAGGGAGCGTGATGCCCAGCACGACAAAGAGCAGGCCCAACGCCCCACCGATGAGGATCGGGTTGACAGCAACGCTCTTGAATATCTTCTTCACATCAGGCTTGTTGCCTCGAAAGTACTCGAGCGCGATGACGCTGATGACATTCAAGACCGGTACCAGCACACCGACGAGGAGGCTTGCCACACCCTTGCTCGTCCCTCCATAGAGTGACACTGCCATCGGCAGGCCGAAGAAGATGAAGTTGGATCGACTGATGCCCTGCACCAGGACTCCTCGACGGGGATTTTCCCGCTCCACACACGGGATGAAGAGGAGCAGCAGCGTGAATATGGTGAGCAGCACGGCAAGGGAGAAGAGGAGGAAGCCGAAGGAGGAGATCGAGGCAAAGTCGCTTTGGTAGATGTTGACAAAGAGCAACGCCGGTAAGAAGATCCGGAAGATGATGTTGTTCATCTGAGAGATGGTCTCGTCAGAGAGTGGGATGACACGCCTGATCAGCCATCCGAGGCCAATCTTTGAGAAGAGGGGAAAGAGTACTGCCAATGCTGTGAGGAAGACCATCGTGCTCAGTCGTGGTCGTGGTCGCAATGCGGACCGTGCCCACCCTCATGCATGTGGGTAAGCTCATCGAACATCGAGTAGACCAGTTCATCGACGAGTTCGTTTTTCCCTCCATCGACGACCATGATGCCCATCTGCGGCCCGATCTTCTCCAAGAGCGGCAGCGTCCGTCTGCCAAAACAGTGGATCGCCTGTACCTTGCCGTGCTCCTCAAAGAGGTTCAGCAAGGACTCGACGAACTTGGCGTGCTCCTTCTCGTAGTCCTCCACCATGAGAAAGTCGAGGATTTGGTCGGTCTGCGGGTCGAAGGTGATGGCGTAGGTGGGAAAGAGCGGGCGCTCATCCCGCTGGCCCAACACGGGCTCCACCATGGTACCGGTGATGTAGTAGAGAATTTTGCCGCGCTTGGTCTTCAGACGCTTGAAGTGAAGTTGTCGCTCTTCGTCCCTGAAGTACGCCTGGGGATAGACGAAACCAAAATTCTCCTCTATCAAGAGGCGGGCGGTGATGACGAAGCCCTCCCCCTCCTTGCTCACACAGGGAAGCCACTCCCTCCCCACCTCCTCTGCGATACCCAAGGAGTCGAGCCAAGGACCGAAGGAGTCGCTCTGCCGCTTCTTTTCGAAGGAGGCGAAGTACTCCTTTGCAAAGAGCAACGCCTCCATGATGAGGATCATATCCTCCTCATCACTCCGTGAGAGACGCCAGGGATAGCGGTACCGCTCCTTGAGACGGAATTGGGGAACGGCATCGGTGAAGGAGACACCACTTGCCCGCAGGGCTTTCCGGTCCTCCTCCTCAAGCTCCTCCTGCTCGTCGGTGAAGATGGCCAGCAGCGCCTCTTGGCTGAGATCAATCTCGATTTGCTCAAGGGCGGAGCTCTCTTCGTCGAGCATCGCCAGGGCCAGGTAGCCGGTGAGACCCGCCTCACCCCGATACGCTGCGATTGCATTGGAGACGATCGTGACGTAGTAGGGGATCCCCTCTTTTGACCGGACGCCGATCAAGTCAAACTCGGAGAAGACATCGGAGAGCGACGCCTCGATGCACGCCTTGGCCACCTCGTAGAGCCGCTTGTTGGGTTTTGTCTTGCTCATTGGTCAACTATACTCGAAGGTCCCCATTTGTCCAATGCCAACAGCAAAAATCTTGTGTTCGTGGTGAACAGCGGCTACGATGGTGGGCAAGAGCTTTCCAAAGGAGTATTTATGACCGGATATGAACGATTGGCGCGCGCAAAGCGCTTTGATATGAAACGCAAGCCGTTTCGTCAGCTGCACATCCTGCGTCCGGTCACCTGGGTGATCAGCTACCCCAACGTCTGGGCACGAAACCTGAAGGTCAACCGCGTGGGGATGGAGACAATCAAGCCGCCGTTCCTGCTCTTGTGCACCCACCACGCCTTCATCGATTTCATGGTCACCACCGCCGCCATCTTCCCCCATCGGGCCAACTATGTGGTGGCCATCGATGGCTTCATCGCCCGCGAGTGGCTCCTCAGGCTCGTCGGCGGCATCTGTAAGCGCAAGTTCACCAACGACCTGCAGCTCATCCGACAGATCAAGGAAGTCCTGCTCAAAAACGGGGATGTACTGGCCCTCTACCCCGAGGCGCGGTACACCCATGTCGGTACCACCGCGCCCCTTCCCGATTCGTTGGGCAAGATGGCCAAGCTCGCCAAGGTCCCGGTGGTGATGCTCAACATGCACGGCAACTACCTCAACAGCCCGGCATGGAACCTCAGAAAGCGCCAGGTGAACCTCACTGCCGACTACTCGTTGCTCTTCACAAGCGAGGAGCTTGCCACCGTCTCCGTCGAGGAGATCAATGGGAAGATCCGAGCGGCCTTCGAGTACGATGAGTACCGCTACCAACGGGAGAACGGCATCAAAATCTCACACCCGTGGCGTGCAGAGGGACTGCACAAACCGCTCTACCAGTGTGCCCACTGCAAGAGTGAGTACACGATCTCCTCCAGCGGGGCTACCATCACCTGCTCGGCGTGCTCCAAGGTGTGGCAGATGGATGAACTGGGCCGCCTGTCGGCCATAGTCCCGGCATCAGATGAGAAGGTCCTCTCCACCGAGTTCAGCCACATCCCCGATTGGTACGAGTTCCAACGCACCCAGATCAAGGAGGAGATCGAGGCGGGGACCTATCACCTTGAGGTCGAAGCACGGGTGGAGGCGCTGCCCAACGCCCGCGGCTATATCCCGCTGGGGATAGCAAAACTGACGCACTCGATGGAGGGGTTCACCCTCGAGGGCTCCTTTGACGGCAATTCGTTCTCATTGGTCAAGCCGGCGCTCTCGATGTACAGCTGCCACATCGAGTGGGAGTACAAAAAGAAGGGGGATTGCATCGATCTCTCCACATTGGATGACACCTACTACATCTACCCCCTGACTCATGAGTGCTCGGTCACCAAGATAGCCTTGGCGACCGAGGAGCTCTACCTATACCACAAACGGTCAGCGTTGGACCCGTCCTGACCCGTCACCCTTGAGCAGTGCCTCGACCTCACCCTTGGTGGTGAGATTGAAGTCCCCGCCGATGGAGTGCTTGAGCGTCGAGGACGCTACGGCGAAGTTGATCGCGTACTCCTCATCATCCCCGTACTCAGAGAGCGCGTAGATGAGGCCTGCCGAGAAGGAGTCACCGCCACCGACGCGGTCGATGATATCGGTGATCTCGTACTGGCGTGAGTGATAGAAGCCGGTCTTGCCGTTCAAGGCCGCGCTCCACCCATTGACATCGGCGCTCCTGCTCTCTCGCAGGGTGACCGCAATGACCGAGATGTTGGGGAACTGGCGCTTCACCTCCTCGGTGAGGGTCTTGTAGATGTCAACGTCGAGCTCTCCGCTGGTAACATCGACATTGGCTTCGATGCCCAGACACTTCTGGATGTCCTCTTCATTGGCGACGATGACATCAGTGTACGGCATCATCTGCCGCATCACCTCAGGGGCGCTCTTACCCCAGTTCCAGAGCTTCTTGCGGTAGTTGAGATCGACCGAGACGGTGGCCCCGGCGCGCTTGGCACTCTTCATCGCCGCGATGGCACTGTCGGCTGCGTTGCCGCTGATCGCCGGCGTGATGCCGGTGACGTGCAACCATGCAGCGTCGGCCATGATGGCATCAAAATCAAAATCACTGGGCCCGGCAAGGGCGATGGAGGAGGCTTCTCGGTCGTAGACGACGTTGCTCGGCCTCTGGTTTGCCCCGGTTTCGAGGAAGTAGATTCCCACCCGTCCTCCGCTGGTCATCGTGATGGCGGAGGTATCGACCCCCCACTTGCGTACTTCTCGCAGCGCGGCGCGACCGATGTCGTTGTCCGGCAGGGCCGTGACGAACCGGGCGTCCTTGCCTAACAGGCTGAGGGAGACGGCGACGTTCGCCTCTCCGCCACCGAAGGTAGCCTCCAGCAGCGGGGACTGGAAGAAGCGCTCATGCGCCGGGCTCTTCAAACGCAACATGATCTCACCGAATGTGACAAATTTCTTACTCATACAACCTCCGTGATATACTCTTGTAAATGGTACGATTACCTCTTGCTATTTACCATCATAGAGAGTATGCTAGGCTCTGTCAATACGATTTTGAAACCATGTTTCAATAACCATATTTCCAAAAAGGAGAACAAGATGCACGACACCCTCTTTTCCCAGTTTCAGCAGATCGGTATCGTCCCGGTCGTGAAGATCGATGACGCATCCAAGGCCGAAGGCCTGGCCCAAGCGATGCTCGACGGTGGCCTTCCCTGCGCTGAGATCACCTTCCGCACAGACGCCGCCGAGGAGGCGATCGGACGGGTTACCAAAGCCTTCCCCCAGATGCTCGTCGGAGCCGGGACGGTCACCACCGTAGAGTTTGCCAAACAGGCGGTGGCAGCCGGTGCCCAGTTCATCGTCAGCCCGGGCTTCAACCCCACCGTCGTTGATTGGTGCATCGAGAACTCCATCCCCATCGTCCCGGGCGTCTGCACCCCCAGTGACATCGAGGCGGGACTCTCCCGCGGCCTCTCCACGCTCAAGTTCTTCCCCGCAGAGGCAAGCGGCGGGGTGAACATGCTGAAGAACTTCGCCGGGCCCTTCCCCAACCTGACCTTCATGCCCACCGGCGGTATCAGCCTGGCCAACATCACCGAGTATGCCAAGCAGGCCAACGTGCTCGCAGTCGGCGGCTCGTGGATGGTCAAGAGTGACTTGATCGAGGCTGAGGATTGGCCTGCCATCACCAAGCTCTGCAGCGATGCCGTCTCAGCCATCCAGGGCCTCGAGTTTGCCCACGTGGGCATCAACAACGAGAGCAAGGAGAAGGCTGAGAAGACCATCGCCCTGTTGCAGAGCCTCGGCATGGTCCGCAGGGATGGCAACAGCTCCACCTTCTTGGACACCACCATCGAGGTGATGCCGATCGTCTTCCACGGAGCGATGGGACACCTGGGCTTCCGGTGTATCAGCGTTGAGCGCACCATCGCCTACCTTGCCACACGGGGGCTTACCGTCAATGAGAAGACGGTTGTCAAGGATGCCAAGGGACGGATCAAGAGTTGCTACTTCAACGAAGATGCCAGCGGCTTCGCTGTCCACTTGGTCAGGGCATAAGACGTGACCATCGTCGCCACCGAACAGCTCTCCACCTCCCAGCAACGGGAGGTGGAGGTCCTTGAGGAGGTGGTACGGGATGAGGAGGGTCAGCAGAACAGGCTCTTTCTCTCAAACCGCCTCAACTGGGACCCTCTCATCCCCTGCTTCTTCCTTGGCTACCACTCCCGACGCCTGGTCAGTGTCCTCTCTGCCTTCTTCCCCACCGCAGAAGAGGTGGAGTTCAGCGGCTTCACCCACCCTGAGTATCGCAACAGAGGGTTCTTCTCCCTGCTCGTCAAGCGGGCCCTTGCCCAATACGCCACCCTCCCCTTCTCCCGCGCCCTCTTCACCGCAGAGGCGACGGTAGCAAGCGGCCAGGCGTACCTCGCCTCCCGCTATCCGGTGATCGAGAGGAGCGAGTATCTGATGAGTCTGGAGAGGGCGGACCACACGCCGGTTGCGCAACCGGGTACCCTCAAGGCGGTGACCCGCCTCAATGGAGAAGAAGCCGCCCTCCTGATGAGCAGGATCTTCTTCTCAGATCTCCAACGCAGCCGCGAACGTGTCTCGTTGATGCTGCTCGAACAGGGACGAAAAGTCTTCCTCTACTACCGTCGCGGCCTCGCCATCGGGGTGCTCAACGCCCAGCGCAACGCACCAGATACCTATATGATCTACGGAGTGGGCATCGCCGAACAACACCGAAGCCAAGGTCATGGGAGGGCGATGATGCACCTGGCCCTCACCGAGCTCTTCAACGAAGCGGCCACCCTCACCCTTGAGGTTGAGTCGACCAATACGCACGCCATCACCCTCTACACCAGCTTGGGCTTCCGCCCGGTGATGCAGATGGACTACCATCGCCTCAGCTTGAGGTAGCCGGTCGTTCATACCACGCTCCACGCGTGATTCCGTGCTTGACGAGATAACCGCCATCTATCAAGGATTTCACACTCTTTGATACCGCATAGGAGCTCACCTGCAACTGTTCCACCATCGCGGCAATCGTCCATTGCTCTTGTTGGTCGAAGAGAAGGAGAATATTTCGAGCCAATTGTCCCAGCTGGCGATCAAGGAGGGGCATTGATGAAAGCTTCTCCTGCAGGTGAAGTTTCTGCTTGAGCAATGCGGAAAAAAAGTACGAGAACCAACTCTCATACTCCACATCCAGCGACCAGATGCTCTTCTGAGTTTTCCGTAAGGCATGATAATACCTTGCCTTGCTTGCCTCGATGATCGATTCCAACGAGCTATACACGACATGTCGGTAGCCGCTTTGTAATAACAAGAGTGTCGTCAGCGCACGGGAGAGACGCCCGTTTCCATCTTGAAATGGGTGTATTGCCAGAAAATGAACAATGAAGACGGCAATGGTCACCAGTGGATGCATTGCATGCTCCTCCAGCGTTTTTCTCACCCAGACAACCAACTCTTCCATGAGTGAGGGTGTATCAAAGACCGAGGCTGTCTGGAAGACAATCCCAATTTCTTTTCCATTCGCATCGAATGTGGCAACGGAGTTTGGGAACCTCTTGTATTCCCCGTAATGATACCCATCCTTCTCAACATGCTTCAGCATGACCTTGTGTAAGTATTTGATGTAATTCTCAGTGAAAGGAATGACTTGATACTCGTCAAAGATGAGGTGCATCAACTCTGCGTAGCCGGCCACCTCCTCCTCATCCCTTGACGCAAATGACTGTGCGTTGATGTGCAACAATACGCGTTCAACGTCCCTGTCTGAGAGGACATTCCCTTCAATTCGATTGCTTGACCCGATGGATTCTATGGTTGTAACTCTTTTCAAAAAATCAATATGATATTTTTTCTCTTGTGATAATAATTCCCACTTACCCTTGAATTGATCTATCTCTGATATCTTCACCAAATTTTGGTGGCTGACGACAATATTTTCCTCTGATATCATGGCATAATACTCCTAGATAGTATTAAATACTCTGAAATAGTATAAGATACTCCAAGATAATACAAGATACGGCTCATTGTGTCATCAAAAAGAGGCATCGATGAAGGATCCTTGCCATTCAGCCTCCTGCATTGCCACCCTCATCAGAACCGACGAGGTTCGCCCCATTCAAACCCTCCAGATTCTCCGTTATACTCATGCCAAGGAGACGATCATGCGCAGCGCTTATATCGGCATCGACATCGGGACGACCAACATCACCCTCACCTCCTTGGATCTTGCATCACAGACGTGCCCGGCTGCCGTCTCTCTGGAGAACCGGCGCATCGACACCGGTGAGGCGTACGCCTACGCCCAGGACCCGAATGCAATCGAGCAAGCGGTACGAACACTGCTCGGTGGAATCACTCTTCCCATCGCCGCCATCTGCATCACCGGCCAGGTCCATGGCATCGTCTACTACGATAGTGAGGGTGCGGCTTGTTCGCCGCTCTATACCTGGCTCGACCAGCGTGCCATGGAGGTCTTCGACCACATGAGCAGCCAAGAGGCGCTCTTCGAACAGACCGGGCACCTGATACCCTCGGGGTATGGCCTGTTGGCACACTACGCCAACCGACGCCTTGGCAAGGTTCCCCACCAGGCAGCAGGCTTCTGTGGGATCCTGGAGTACATTACCGCACGCCTCGTCAATGCCATCCCTACCCTCTCCGACGCCAGCTGCCTGGCCACCTACGGAGGCTTCGATCCTGTCACCTCCACCTTCGACCACGACCTGCTCAGCGAGGTCTTCGGGACCTCCTCCTACACCTTCCTCGATCCCGCTGCACCCTTTTCCATCGCAGGCACGACAGCAGAGGGTATCCCGGTTGCCCACGCGGTGGGGGACAACCAGGCGGGGTTCTTCGCCATGGTGAGCGATTGGGAGCGCTCGGCGCTGATCTCCATCGGCACCAGTGGCCAGATCTCCCTCTTCAGCAAGAGAAGCGAGTGCCCCGCCTCGATGGAGCTGCGCCCCTTCTTCGAAGAAGGGTACCTCCATGTCGGTGCCACCTTGGCGGCAGGCAAGACGTATGAGACGCTCCAGCGTCTCTTTGGAGAGGCGATCAGGGGGGCTGGTTTTGAAGTTGGTGATGAGGCGGTCTATGAGATGATGAGAAGGGAAGCGGAGCAGGTCCAACGCTCCTCTCTTGCCGTCGATCCCCGCTTCACCGGCTCGCGCAGAGATCCGGCCGTCCGTGGCTCGATTGCACACATTACTCTGGACAACCTGAACGTGGGCTCATTGGTACGGGGCACCGTCGATGGGATCATCGGGGAGCTGAAGCAGTTCAGCGTGGAGGCCGAGCAGGTCTTCTCCTCCATTGAAACGATTGTTGCAACCGGGAGCGCCATCCGCAAAAACCCCCTCTTCAGAGAGTCCCTGTCGACTCAGTTCAGCCGTCCCACCCGTGTGGCCCAGGTCGATGACGGGGCGGGTTTGGGTGCCGCCCTCATCGCTGCCACCGCAGTCGGCGCCCTACGCCTCGACGAGCGAGGCGTGTTGACGGACCGCCTCCTTGGGACCTAGCAGTGCTCCCTCTTCGACCACCAACGCCTCCTTCACCCCCTCGACGGTGACGCCTTCCAAGGTGAGGTGGGCATTACGGATCCTGATGCCCCGCCCTGTGGTGCTCGCAAGGCCTTCGAACATCTCACTCTCATCGGTGCTCACCAAGGTGTTTGATGATACACCAAAGTGACAATCCTTGATGAAGAGGTCGGTGATGGGCGCCTCAGGAAGGCCGACGATGAAGGCAGCCGATGCGCGCGAGCCGATGGCCCGGCACTCCTCGACCCGAACCCCCTCGATCTGTGGCGTTGTCTCGGATACCGGCAATGCATCAAGGGAGAAGTCTCTCTCATCCACACTGCCACAGCGATAGTACATGTTGATGGCCAGTGGACAGAGGTTGTCCTGCATCGTGAGGTTGGTGAAGGTGAGGTTTGAGATCCTCCCCCCCCGCCCTCTCCTCGTCTTGATCCTGATGCCCCGGTCGGTGCCGTCAAAGCGGCAGTTGCGGACGGTGACGTTCGAAATGCCGGCAGCTGTCTCACTGCCGATGACCGCCCCGCCGTGTGCACGGGCGACTGTACAGTCTTCGATCAGGACATCGACGGTGGGCACGCCGTTGGCAATGCCGTCCTTGCCGCTGCCACTCTTGAGGGCGATGCCGTCATCACCGACGCTGACCGTACAGCCACGGACGACCACACTCGAGCACGACTCGATGTCGATGCCATCGGTGTTGGGCGCATCGCTTGGGTTATCAATCGTCACATCCTTGATCAAAAGATGGCTTGAATAGAGCGGATGGAGGGTCCAGAAGGGACTGTTGGTCAATGTCAGGCCATCGATGATGACATTAGAGCTCTTATGCACCTGCAATAGCGGGGGTCTGAGGAACTGAATTTGTCTGCCTCCGCCACCACCACTTTGGATGGGATAGCTGGGATTCAAGGCAGCAAGCTCCCGTTCGATGGTGCTCTGTGGCCCACTTTGGTGTGCACGCTTATGAGCCAGCTGTTGCCACCACCACTGCCCGTTTCCATCGAGGGTGCCAGGCCCGTTCAGGGTGATGTCCTTGGAGTCGGTGACAAGCAAGAGCGGATGCATCGCCCAACAGTCCACCCCCTCCCATCGGGTGAAGACGGGACGGTAGCGCTCCTCCTCTGCAATGAACGAGAGGTGGGCCCCCGCCTCAATGTGAATCGTGCACCCCTGACCCTGCAGATAGAGCGGTCCGGTCCGATAAACCCCCTTCGGGATGACCAACACTCCCCCGTCGCGGATGGCATGAAACGCACTGGCCAATGCCTCGCTGTTGTCAAAGCGGCCGTCCCCTTGGGCCCCAAACTCATCCACGTGATACCGCCTCATCCCAACCCTCCTATACAAAGGCTCATTCTACTAGTACAATCAAGGCCATGAAACACCTAGGAATCAGAGCCCATGATCTGGGCGTATTCGCCTCAGGCGAGGCATTGGCCGCGGAGGCTGCACGACTCGGTCCCTCCATTCCCATCCAACTGGCATTCACCAAAGTCATCGCCCCTGCCCCCCATCTCACCGACGAGTATGTCGCCGCTTTCGCCCAGGCGCTCAACGCACACGGTGTGTGGACAGCAGTCCTTGGCTGCTACATCAACCCCGTGCACCCCGATGAGGCGATCCGGGACCAACAACTTGGCCTCTTCGAGGAGCATCTGCGCCTCGCACCGCTCTTGGGCAACCCCATCGTCGGCACCGAGACCGGTTCTCCCAACCCCGACTGCTCCTTCCACCGCGAAACCTACGAGCCGCACATGCTCTCTGCCCTCTACCGCAGCATCGAGCGCCTGCTCGAGGCAGCGGTTCGCCACAACAGCACCATCGGCATCGAAGCGGTTGCTCGCCAGCACACCATCGGGAGCATCGAGCGGATGAAAAACCTCGTCGACCACTTCGACACCCCGCACCTGAAGGTCATCTACGATCCGGTCAACCTCGTGCCGTGGACCGGAATCAGCGAGGCCGACGGGACGGTCCGCCTGAAGCCCAGCGATGAGGGCCAAGCGGCCTTCTTCGCCGATGCCCTCGACGCGTTCGGCTCCAAGATTGCCGCACTGCACATCAAGGATTACCGCCTTGACGAGCAGGGGTGGAAGGTCGGGGATCTGCCCACCGGAACGGGGGTGCTCAACTGGAAGCTCCTCTTCACGATGCTCAGCGAGCGTGCCATCGACGCCGTGGGACTTTTGGAGAATGCCGAACCCCAGACCATGGCAAAGACCCTGGCAACCCTCGCTGCCTACTGAGCACAGCTTACTCCCCTCATCAGTCTCTTTTGAGGGGAGTATTTGTACAATTACGACCTCTTTGGTCAGAAGAGATAGGGTTGGGCAAAGGAGACGGG
>Ga0265293_10011267_pt1 | contig 12220 bp, 8 predicted proteins | sample Munlanlewell138R_FD_192505 | JGI IMG/M metagenome (GOLD analysis project Ga0265293, IMG submission 192505) | Leachate microbial communities from a municipal landfill in Southern Ontario, Canada - Leachate well 138R | ecosystem: Engineered > Solid waste > Landfill > Unclassified | place: Canada... | reverse complement strand
TGGCGGGTGCCCAGCAGGTCCGGGGCGTACTGGCCGTAGTACTGGGTCATGTTGTTCACATCCCGCTCCAGCATGGCCCGGGCGTGGGGGTTGGCGGCGGCGTCCACCGCCTGGGGAAGATCGATGATCACCGGGCCGTCGTCGTCCACCAGCACGTTGAACTCCGACAGGTCGCCGTGGACGAGGCCCGCGCACAGCATCCGCACCACGTATTGCATCATGGTGGCGTGGTCCTCCCGGGCCTGCTCGGCGGACATGGCCACCTCACCGAGGCGCGGGGCCACGTCGCCGTCGCCGTCAGTGATCAGCTCGATCAGCAGCACGCCGTCGACGCAGCAGTAGGGCTCCGGCACCCGCACACCGGCGGCGGAGAGGCGGTAGAGGGCCGCCACCTCGGCGTTGTGCCAGGCGTCCTCCTGCTGCTTGCGACCGAAGCGGGTGCCTTTCTCCATGGCCCGGGCGCGGCGGCTGTTGCGCACCTTGCGGCCCTCCTGGTATTGCACCGCCTGGCGGAAGCTGCGCTTGTCCGCCTCCTTGTAGACTTTGGCGCAGCGCAGCTCATCGCCGCAGCGCACGATGTAGACGTCCGCCTCCTTGCCGCTCAACAGGGAGCGCACCACCTCGTCCACCAGGCCGTCGTCCACCAGGGGTTGTATGCGTTTGGGGGTTTTCATTCTCTTTGACGTCCTGTGGTCAAAAACCGGGTGGTGCTCACCAGATCCTGATGCGCTGGTCTTGGGGTTTGTAGAGCCCGTCCCCGGGCTGGGTGGCGAAGGCGTCGTGGAAGCCGTCGATGTTCACCACCACGCCGTTGACGCGGAATTCCGGCTGGGAGTGGGGGCCGGTCTTGAGCAGCTGGCTCACCAGCTCGTCGCGGCGTTTCACCCGCCAGGCCTGGGCCCAGCCCATGAACACCCGCTGGTGGCCGCTGTAGCCGTCGATCTCCGGGGGTTCCTCGCCCGCGAGGGACAGCTCATAGGCCCGGAGGGCCATGCTCAGGCCGCCGAGGTCGCCGATGTTCTCGCCAAGGGTCAGTTCGCCGTTGATGAACTCACCGGGCAGGGGTTCGTAGCGGCTGTACTGCGCCGCCAGGCGTTTGCCGAGGGCCTCGAAGTGGGCGCGGTCCTCGTCGCTCCACCAGTTGTTGAGGTTGCCCTTGCCGTCGTAGCGGCTGCCCTGGTCGTCGAAGCCGTGGCCGATCTCGTGGCCGATCACCGCGCCGATGGCGCCGTAGTTCACCGCGTCGTCGGCGTCGGGGTGGAAGAACGGCGGCTGGAGGATGGCGGCGGGAAAGACGATCTCGTTCATGCTCGGGCTGTAGTAGGCGTTCACCGTCTGGGGGGGCATGAACCACTCGTCCCGGTCCACTGGCTGGCCGAGGCGCTCCACCTGGCGCTGGTGGTACCAGGCGCGGACGCGGCGGATATTGCCGATCAGGTCGTTGGCCTGCGTCTCCAGGGCGCTGTAGTCCTCCCATTTATCGGGGTAGCCGATCTTGGTGTTGAAGGCGGCGAGTTTTTCCAGGGCCCGCGCCCGGGTGGCGGGGGTCATCCACGGCAGGGTGCTGATGGAGTCGTGGAAGGCCCGCTTGAGGTTGGCCACCAGCTGCTCCATGCGCGCCTTGGCGGCGGGGGGGAAGTGCTTTTCCACGTAGAGCTGGCCGAGGGCCTCCCCCACAGCGCCGTTCATGAAGCCGATGGCCCGCTGCCACTGGGGCTCCTGCTCGGGGGTGCCGTTGAGTTGCTTGCCGTAAAAGTCGAACTGGGCCCTGTCAAAGTCGCTGCCCAGGTAGGGCGCATAGGCATCGAGCAGTTGCAGCTTGAGGTAATCCTTCCATACCGCGAGGTCCGTGCCGGTCACCAGCCCGTCAAGCTCCGCCAGGTAGCTGGGCTGGCGCACCACGTAGCTGTCCCGGCCGGCGAGGTCGAGGTTGTCGAGGAAGGCCCGCCAGGGTTCGCCGAGGCCGTCGAGCAGGGCGTCGCCGGGGGTGGGGTTGTAGGTCTTCTCGGCGTCGCGGTTGGCGACGCGGGTCCAGTGGTGCTCCGCCAGGGAGGTCTCCAGGGCCAGCACGGCATTGCTCCGGGATTCGGCGTCGTCGCCGTCGTTCGCGAGGGTCAGCAGCTGTTGCAGGTAGTCCCCATAGCCCGCCCGCAGGGCTTCCCCTTTGTCGCTGGCGTCGAAGTAATAATCCCGGTCCGGCAGGCCCAGCCCGCCCTGGGAGAGGTAGACGGTGTAGACGCTGGAATCCTTGCGGTCCTGGTCGATCCAGGCGCCGAGAGGGGTGCTGGCCCCGAGCCGCGACAGGCGCGCGAACAGGGCGGGCAGCTCGTCGTGGTGGCGCAGCCCGTCGATGGCGGCGAACTCGTCGGCGAACACCGCGAGATCCCGGCGCGGCAGCTCGTTGCTGGCGAGCAAATCCCGGTAGAGGTGGCCGATCAGCCGCGCGTTGTGATCCGCCGGCTCCGGCGGGAGGGCCTCGATCAGGGCGTGGAGCTGGTCGAGGGTGCGCTCCCGCAGCAGCTCGAAGGCGCCCCAGGAGGCCTTGTCGGCGGGGATCTCGGTGGTCTTGAGCCAGGTGCCGTTGGCGTGGGCGAAGAGATCGTCCTGGGGGCGGACGCCGGTGTCGCGGCCCGCCAGTTCGAGCCCCGAGGGGAGGGGGGCGGTTTGCTCCGGGGTTGCCGGGGGATTGCAGGCGGCGAGTGCCGCGGCCGTGGCGATAACGAGGAGGGCAGTCAGTCCACCGGGTAATCTCATCTCGGTCCCTTTTGGATTGGTCAGTTTGATCAAATTGGCATGGGGCTGCGACAGCGGCGACCCCGCACGCGGGAGTCGGCTTTGGCCGGTGAGTGTAACCCGAACCGGGCGGATTGCGGGGCGAGGGGCCGGCGATGGTGGTGCCCAACGCCCTGGCCACACCTTGCGGCATGCCCCGTTGGGGATGGTGGAGCCGGTACGGCTGCACTATACGGTGGGGCGCCCCGACGGATGCTGGCCATCATCGCGGCGACCAGGAACCGCGCCCCAGAGCCCATCGACACCGCTCACCGCAACCGTTACCACTCCAACGGCAGGCAATCCTGCTGCATCACGCCCCCCAGGTGGGTGAGGATTTTCGCCCCCGGGGCAATCCTGAACTCGGGTATGGCGGCGAGGAACTCCTCCAGGGTAATCACCAGCTCCCGCCGCGCCAGGCGCGCGCCCACGCAGCTGTGAATGCCGGTGCCAAAGCCGAGGTGCCGCTGGTGGCGGCCGAGCCGCACTTCCGTGGGGTTGTCGAAGACATTGGGGTCGTTGCTGCCAATGGAGGTGGAGACGATGACCTTCTCCCCCACCCTGATGGGAATGCCGCCCACCTCAACCGGGCTGGTGCAGGTGCGGAACATGGCCACCGTGGCATAGGCCCGGAGCATCTCCTCCACCGCCTCCGGGATCAGCGACGGGTCCGCCCGCAGGCGCCGCTGGAGGGGGAGATCATTGGCCAGGTGGCGCAGTTGCCAGCCGATATTGGTGGTGACCGTATCGAGCCCACCGAGGTAGAGGTTGAAGCAAAGCCCAAAGGCGTCGTCATCGCTGATGGGCCGGCCGTCCACCCTGGCCTGCACGATATGGCTGATGAAGTCGTGGCCGGGGTTGCGGCGGCGGGCCTCCATCTCCGCCACCAGGCGCTCCTTCACCGCCCGCACCGCGGCCCCCATGGTGGCCATGTTGGCGTTGTGCAGCAGGTCGAATTCCCAGGCCATGAACTGGTCCACCTCGTCCATGGGCAGGCCAAACAGCTCCAGGAACACCGCGATGGGAAAGCGCGCCGCCAGATCCTTCATGATCTCCGCTTCACCCCTGTGGCTGAATTCGGCGATAAAACCCCGCACGTAGCCGCGCATCCGGGTATCGAGCTGGGCCACCTGCTGGGGGGTGAACAGGGGCGTCAGCACATTGCGAAAACCCCGGTGCGCGGGCGGGTCGGACTCCACCGGGGTCACGCCCCAGGTCTCCCCCACCAGGCTCGGGTAGGGGGATATGCCCTTGCTGCTGAAGTGGTCGGTGTCCATGAACACGGCGCGGATATCCTCTTCCCGGGTAAACACCCAGGCATCGCCGGCGTCGAACCAGGCCCCGGGGCTGTAGAGCACCGTGGGCCCCCGGTGAATGGCGGGGATGATGGTCTTGAAGGGGTCATCCCAGGTGGTCTGGCCCATCTGCAGGGCGTAGGGGCGGATATTGTCCAGGGGGACGCGGCCGTCAATCAGCTCGGCCGCTTGGGTGGTGGCGTTCATGGGGCTGTACCTCGGTGTTTATGGTTATGGTGCGATGGTAGATCGGCGCGACGGTTCAAGTCGACGGCTTTGATGGCGGTGGGCCATACCCTTGCGTTGGGCGATAAACAGGCCCCGTCACACCGGCAGCGCGGTGCCATTGATGGGGGATTTCAGCACAAACGACGAATGCACACCGGACACACCCTCGATACGGGTGATCTTGTTGAGCAGAAACTGTTGGTAGGCATCCATGTCCGCCACCACCACCTTCAGCTGGTAGTCCGCCGCCTGGCCGGTGATCAGGTGGCATTCCAGCACCTCGGGGTAGTTGGCGATGGTCTCCTCGAAGCGGGCGAAGCGCTCCGGGGTGTGGCGATCCATGCTGATCTGGATAAAGGCCATCAGGTTGAGCCCAAGCTTGCGGGCATTGAGGCGGGCGCAGTAGCCCTCGATGATGCCCTCCTCCTCCAGCCGCCGCACACGCCTGAGGCAGGGTGACGGCGACAGGTTCACCGCCTCCGCCAGATCCTGGTTGGAGACGCGCCCCTCCCGTTGCAGGCGTTGCAGGATGGCGCGGTCGAAGGGGTCGATGCTCATGGCGATTGCTCATATTGAGGTATATGGGCAATTTAGTTGCGCAATAGGCCTAAATCAAGGGCGAATTGGCAACAATTTGCCGCAATGGCAGGGCTACACTGTCTCCCATCCTGAACGCGCCCCGGCGGCCACAAGCCAGCCAGCGCCCCGCGGGCCCGGTGATCCCGGCCCGCGCCTTCAGGATTCACCCGAGCCACCCGAACACACCCTGGAGCCACGCCATGATCGCCAACCCCGCCGCCAAGTACCGCGCCTTCGCGCCCGTCTCCCTGCCGGATCGCCAGTGGCCCAACAGGGTCATCACCCGGCCGCCCATCTGGATGAGCACCGACCTGCGGGATGGCAACCAGTCCCTCATCGACCCCATGTCGGTGGACACCAAGCTGCGCTTCTTCGAGATGCTGGTGGATATCGGCTTCAAGGAAATCGAAGTGGCCTTCCCCGCCGCCTCCGACACCGACTTCAACTTCGTGCGGCGTCTGATCGAGGAAAACCGCATCCCCGACGACGTCACCATCGAGGTGCTGACCCAGGCCCGCCAGGACCTGATCGCCCGCACCATCGATTCACTGCGGGGCGCACGCCGGGCCATCGTCCATATGTACAACCCCACTGCCCCGGAATTCCGCCGCATCGTCTACAACACTGACCGCGCCGGCGCCCGGGCCATCGCCGAGCAGGGCACCCGCTGGGTGAAGGAACTGACCGATGCCCGGCCCGAGACGGAATGGGTGTACCAGTACTCCCCCGAGGTGTTCTCCGGCACCGAGCTGGATTTTGCCGTGGAGGTGTGCAACGCGGTGAGCGCCATCTGGGCCCCCACCCCCGAGCGCAAGATGATCTTCAACCTGCCCGCCACGGTGGAGATGTCCACCCCCAATGTCTACGCCGACCAGATCGAATGGATGCACCGCAACCTGGCGCGCCGCGACAGCATTATCCTCAGCGTGCACCCCCACAACGACCGGGGCACCGCCGTGGCCGCCGCCGAGCTGGCGGTGATGGCGGGCGCCGATCGCGTCGAGGGCTGCCTGTTCGGCAACGGCGAGCGCACCGGCAACGTGGATATCGTCACCCTGGCGTTGAACCTCTACACCCAAGGGGTGCACCCGGGGCTGGACTTCTCTCGCATCGAGGCCATCCGCCACACCGTGGAGGAATGCAACCAGCTGCCCGTCCACCCGCGCCACCCCTACGCCGGCGAGCTGGTGTTCACCGCTTTCTCCGGCTCCCACCAGGACGCCATCAAAAAAGGCTTTGCCCAGCGCCAGGCAGGCGACATCTGGGAAGTGCCCTACCTGCCCATCGACCCGGCGGACCTGAGCCGTGGCTACGAGGCAGTGGTGCGGGTCAACAGCCAGTCCGGCAAGGGCGGCGTCAGCTTTGTGCTGCAACAAAAATTCGGCCTGGAGCTGCCCCGCCGGTTGCAGATCGAGTTCAGCCGGGTTGTGAAGCAATTCACCGACCGGGAGGGCCGCGAAGCCACCAGCGCCGATATCTACGCCCTGTTCGAGCGGGAATACCTGCAGCGGGACAAACCCTTCCACCTGGTCGATGTGGAGATGGTGAGCCACGGCGGCGAGCGCGCCAGCAGCACCGAGGTGGTGATCGACTTTCGCGAGCACGGCAAGGCGCGGCGGGTGAGCGGCACCGGCAGTGGCGCCATCGAGGCGGCGGTATCCGCCATCGGCGGCAATGTGCGGGTGATCGACTACCACGAACACGCCCTCGGCAAAGGCTCGGAAGTGGAAGCCGCCTGCTACATCGAAATGCAGATCGACGACCAGCCCGCCATCTTTGGCGTGGGCATCGATCGCAATATCGTCGGGGCGGCGATCAAGGCACTGTTCAATGGCTTGAACCGCCATGGGCTGGCCCAGGGCGAGCCGGCCCGTGAAGCAATCGACACCGCCTGACACCGGGCAAACCCTAAAGCGGGGCTGGGACAAGCCCCTCTAGACACCTATCAAGAGACGGCCATGGTGGGAGCCATTCCCCCTGGCCCGTCCGCCGACGATAAGTGAGGGAGCGGGCCTCGAACGCACCGATCAGGCCCTTCCCGAGGGCCTCTCCCTATTAACTATCAACCAATTATCAATTGCTATCAGATTGATAATTGGTTGGCGGATGGTCTACTATCACTAAATTATCAATTGCTATCAAATTGATAGTTGCGGTGGTGGCCATGAAAAAACCCGACAAACCAAAGCCCCTGGGCGCACTGTTTGGCGAACTCGATAACCAGCGCCTGGTGGCCTTGTTGGCATCCGGCGGGCAGAGCCACGGCCAAAAGTACCTGCACTGGGATGAACTGAGGCGGCGACCGAGCCCAGAGGGGCTGACCCACAACGAATGGTGGCTGTTGACCAAGCTGGGCCGGCGGCAGGTACAGCGGAATATTCCCCTGAAAGACAACGAAGGACAGCCCTTCAGCTATTGCCTCACTGACACCCTGCTCGAGAAACTCCCAACCCTGGATCGCCGCGCCAGTGGATCGATTGCCGCCAATGACCAGGTTGTCAATGCCGGGCAGCGGGACCGCTACATCATCAGCTCCCTGATCGAGGAAGCCATCACATCCAGTCAGTTGGAAGGCGCCGTCACCACCCGGCGGGACGCCGTCGATATGCTCCGCTCGGGCCGACCGCCCAGGGACCGGAGCGAGCAAATGATCGTCAACAACTTCCAGGCCATGCAACAAATCATCGACTGGAAGGATGAGCCGATTACCCCGGAAAAACTGCTGCACCTACAGCGCATCGTCACCGAGCATACCCTCGACAACCCGGACGGCGCGGGCCGCCTGCAAACTCCCGCCGACAAGCGCGTGGTGGTTTGGGACGACGTGGATAGCCAGATCCTCCATACGCCCCCCCCTGCGGCTGAACTGCCAGCGCGCATCAAAGCGCTGTGTGACTTTGCCAATGAGCCGGAGGGCGAAGGGCCCTATCTGCACCCGGTGGTGAGGGCCATCATTCTCCACTTCTGGCTCGCCTACGACCATCCCTTCGAGGACGGCAATGGCCGCACGGCCCGGGCACTGTTCTACTGGGCGATGTTGAACCGGGGATATTGGCTGTTTGAATTTGTCTCCATCTCAACCCTGATAAAAAAGGCCCCGGCAGCCTACGCGAGGGCTTTTCTCTACACAGAAACGGATGAAAACGATCTCACCTATTTCATCCTTCACCAGCTGGGCATCATCCTCCGGGCCGTCGACGCCCTGGAGGCCTATATCCAGCGCAAATCGAAGGAAACAGTGCAGCTGGATCGCTACCTGCGCAACAGCGAGAAATACAACCACCGCCAAAAGGCACTGCTGGCCCATGCCCTCAAGCACCCCTCGGCGGTGTACTCCATAGAATCCCACCAACGCTCACACAACACCGCCTATGCCACTGCCAGAGCGGATCTGTTGAAACTGGTGAAGGCGGGAATACTGCGCCAATCAAAGGTAGGGCGGGCAATGCGATTCAGCCCGGTGGCGAATCTCGAACGTAAGCTGACCAAATAGTGAAAGCGCGAATGGGCCCATCGCTCTGATCGGGATGGTATAGCGCCCGACACAGCAACACCGCATCACAGCGATAAGCACACAATGGCGCTGCACCTACCGCCGTGCCGTCGACCCAAGGCGCCTATAAATCACTCAGCGGGCTGCGCACACCCTGGGCACCCTGCTTCAAGACATGGGTGTAGATCTCGGTCGTCTTCACTTCACTGTGCCCCAAGTGCTGCTGCACAGTACGAATATCGGCCCCGGACTGAAGCAGGTGAGTGGCAAAGGAATGGAGCAGTGTGTGGCACGAAACCGTCTTGCGGATACCGGCATCACGGGCCGCTTTCCTTACCAGTTTGTTCAGGTTATTCTCATCAAAGTGATGACGCCGCAAGCAACCACTTGCCGGGTCGATGCTCAACCGGGACGCAGGGAAGAGATAATGCCACCCAAGATCAAAAGGTGCGGATGGATACTTTCGGGCAAGGGCGTCCGGCAACCATACGCCAGCGTATCCCGCTACAGCCCTGTCACTCGCAAAAACAGCCTCAACCCGGCTGACGTGCTTCCGCAGCGGTGCCAACAACTCATCCGCCAGCGTCACCAGGCGATGCTTGCCCCCCTTGCCATTGATAACCCTGATTTGCCGATAGTCAAAATCGATATCCTTGACCCGCAAGCGCACCAGCTCGATACGCCGCAAGCCCGATCCATACAACAGCGCCGCCATCAGATAATGGGTTCCGGTCGATGTCGTCAAAAGTGCGCTCACCTCCGCCTGGGTCAGCACTACTGGCAATTTCCGCTGCCGCGAGGAGCGATTGAATCCGGTCAGATCGCCGACGGTTTGTGCCAAAAATTTAACCTTCAAAAAGACAATGGCGTTCAAAGCCAATGCCTGGGTGCCCGCAGAGACTTGTCGCTCCGTAGCCAGATAGGTCAAAAATTGTTTGATATCTTCATCGCCCAGCCCCGAAGGATGCTGCTTGTCGTTGAACAGAATAAAAAGTTTGATCCAGTACAAATAGGAATCGATCGTGCGCCGGCTGTAGCGCTGCGCACGCATGAAATCGTCGATGGATTGGAGAAAGGGGGATCTTGCCATGGCCAACACCTCATCCTTGAAATGCCATTGACCATTTATACCTTTTGGTGGAGTGGATGTCGAGACAGGATACGTTTTAACGAGGATAAGAATTCAGGAAGAAAATTTTATTGTATTGAAAGCAACAATATAGGGTCTTCTGAAATTTCAGGGGCGTGCCCAAAGGGTATGCTTTCTAATATTGTTAAGGAGGTAATTTTTACCTCCTTAACAGGCTGTTAGGTGTAAATAATGTCAGACGATAATTCTACATCCTTAGTCAATCTAGGTGAGCTCTCGAAGCCAGCGAACACCTTAATTGAAAAGGTTTCTTCTGCAATTGGTGGTATTTTTGAGCCGTGGCAAATTAAGCGTGTAGCAAAGGCTGAAGCTGAAGCAGGCTTGATTAAGGCAAAATCCGAAATCGAAATTACAGATTTACATCGTAGAGCGATGCATAGGTTCATCGAGGAGGAAGCCAATCGCCAAGAAAACATGGAGGAAATCACCAGAAAATCTATTCCTCACTTGGCTGAAGAGTCAAATCCAGAAAAAATGGAAGATGATTGGGTTACTAATTTCTTTGACAAATCCAGAATTGTGTCTGATGAAGAGATGCAGGGCATTTGGGCGCAAGTTCTTGCTGGCGAAGCAAATACTCCCGGCTCATTTTCTAAGCGCACTGTGAACCTGCTTGGAGATCTCGATAAACGAGATGCAGAACTTTTTAATACTTTGTGCAGGTTCGGATGGATATTCGGAAACTTCAAACCATTAGTCTTCGATGCCCAAGAAAAAATATACAACGATCTTGGTATTAACTTCGGGAGTTTGTCTCACCTAGATAGCTTGGGGCTCATCCAGTTTAATGGGGTATCAGGTTTTATGCTAAAGAGGTTGCCAAAGAATTTTGACATATTTTATTGCGGACAACCCTTACCATTAACTATGAGCAAAGACGCAGACAATACAATTTCTATTGGCAATGTTTTACTAACGCAGGCCGGCCAAGAGTTGGCGCGGGTTGTTAAAGCGCCCGGTGTGGATGGTTTTTATGATTACGTTAAAGAAAAATGGAAAGCGCACAGCCCGAGTGTTGAAAACACCTAACAAGGCCGTCAACTCGGACGTATTTTTCGTTCGCTGCGCTCACTACAAATACGCCGGTTACGGCTGGCGTTAGCCCTCTTCATCGAGACATCACATGGAAACTAAGAACATTTCTGCTGCGGACGCGCTGCTGCTGTCCACTCGACCTGAGGATCATTTCTTCGATCGGAAAGCCGCTGAAATCAAAGGCGCAAAGCTGCAAAGAGTAGCTGTTGCGTTTGCTAACGCGGACGGAGGTGAGGCATACGTCGGAATAGCTGATGAGAAAGACGAACCTGATCCGGCGAAGAGATGGATCGGTGCCAAAAACATTGAGGACTTCAACCAGCATATTCAGGCACTAACCGAGATTCAGCCAGCGCTTCCAATGGATATCGCATTTCTCAAGGCTGACGGCAAGCCACACTATGTTCTGCGAATACAGATTGAGAAGAGCCAATCCGTTCACAAAACATCGGATGGCACTGTGTACGAGCGAAAGGGTGCGCAGTCGCTTCCGGTAAGCGATCCAGCGCGTATCACGGCGTTATCGTTTGCGAAGGGAGCCGTTTCATATGAAGACTATTCGCTTGACAACGCAATCGCTGAGGATGTCGTCGACTCGCCCCGTATATCTGAGTTTCTTGCGGACTACTCACCGACGACCGACCCCCTTGAACTTGCGCTCAACAAGAATCTGATTGACAGAAAGACCTTCAAACCGAAGGTCGCTGGGGTGCTGCTATTTTCCGTAGAACCCAGCAGCCTGATGCCGAAGAAATGTTCGGTTCGGATCGTACGCTACGAAACCAAGGAAGAAGATCCTGAGCGCGATCATCTGGGCTCCATAGAGTCAGTTGAGGGGTCGCTATATCAACTCATTCACAAGACAGTTGATCGTGTGACGCAGATCATGTCGTCAATCAACGTCTGGACGACTGACGGCCCGAAAGCGATGGCCTATCCACCGGAGACTCTCTGGGAGATAGTTGTTAACGCACTAATTCATCGCGACTACTCAATGTCAGACGACGTCCAGATTCAGATATTCGACAATCGGATTGAGGTTCTTAGCCCAGGACGTCTTCCCGCCTTCGTCAATAGAGACAACATTCTCGACGTTCGCTACGCGCGAAATCCTCGGATCGTTGGAATGCTATCCAGGTACAGAAATCCGCCGAACAAGGACATTGGCGAAGGGCTGAATACGGCATTTCAAAAGATGAAGGAGTGGCGCCTACGGAATCCCGACATCATTGACGAAGGAAATTATGTCCGGGTAGTAATTCCGCACGCCCCGCTCGCGACTCCTCAAGAAGCGATTATGGAATTTCTGAATAAGCAGAAGACCATAACAAACCGCCAAGCCAGAGACATTACAGGCATAAAGAGCGAGAACGCCGTTAAGTCTGAGTTCTACAAACTGAAGGATGCAGGTCTTATTGAAATGATCCCGGAACTGAAGGGCAACAAGGCTGCGTGGCGACTGGTGGAGAAATGACGAGGGCTAACCCATCGTTGCAGGGGAAGCGCCGCCTATCGGCGGCGCTTCCCTGAACTCATACGTTGGCGGTTTCAATGACCAAGTGCAAAAAGCGCAGCATGATGCTGCCTGAAATCGAAATCATCCGAGGTGAACAATTGCGCCGGACACTTGAAGCCCAGGGACTTGCGTGGCCGCGTATTGAGCTTCCA
>Ga0265293_10011266_pt1 | contig 12220 bp, 12 predicted proteins | sample Munlanlewell138R_FD_192505 | JGI IMG/M metagenome (GOLD analysis project Ga0265293, IMG submission 192505) | Leachate microbial communities from a municipal landfill in Southern Ontario, Canada - Leachate well 138R | ecosystem: Engineered > Solid waste > Landfill > Unclassified | place: Canada... | reverse complement strand
TATTTTAAATATAGTTAAATTAATTTCAACTTTCGCCGAAATCGGTAATGGATTTGTTTGCCTCCTTATTTTTCAGTCCGGGCTTGTTCCCGGATTTTTTTTGTACATTTTTCAAACAAACACTACTTAACACTACTTATATTGACTATTCAAATTTATCATGTATAATAAACAGTATGACAACAATAAAGAAAAAATTAATCTGCACAATATTAACTCTCTCTTTTATGTACACGACACAAATTTTTGCAGCGAGTGATTTCAACGGCCGCGAAGGGCTCATTAATGGCCCCACAAAAGCAGAGAGAATCGTCGTCACGTTTCCGATGAGCGTCGGGCTCTTGTACATATGCGATTTAGCAAACAACATCGTAGGGATTCAAACCAGAACAATGCATTTGCACAATCAAAAATTCGGCGAATTTTATCAAACGATTTCGCCTAAATTGGCAGAAACAACAGACATCGGTGCCATAGGCGCCTCTAACATAGAAACCGTATTGCGACTAACTCCTGATCTCGTTATGACTCAAACATACGACAGCAGTGTATCTGCAATGATAAACGTATTAAACAAAAACAAGGTTCCGGTTTTGATGCTGCAAGCATCGAACGGAAGCATAAAAGACTGGCTGAGAACAGTGGCCGTAATCGGGGAAGCTACCGGGCGAAAAAGCCGCACCGATGCTTACATTAAACATTATGAAGATTGCTTGAATTTGGTTAAATCAAGAATCGCGAATATTCCTATTGACTCGCGGCCGAAAGTTGCGCTTGTAAACACAAATCGCGGCAACATGATCTTAAGAGGCAGCCGCACAAGATTTTTATATGACTTAATGGAAAAAGCCGGGGCGAAACTGATGGAAAGGGGAGAAGACCCCGCCGATTCAGGAGCCTGCGCCGAAATTTTATTCGCCTTCGATCCGGATATTATTATCGATGATTCGCGCTCGAACGAGTTTTATAACACCTCATGGTGGAACCTTCTCAAGCCCGTAAAAGAAAATAAGGTTTATTTAACCCCGCAAGACGACCCGCAAGCTTGGGTCACCAACTGGAGCCAGCCGACTTATTCGTCGCTCGGGCTTCTTTGGCTTGCCAAAATTATTCACCCTGATACATTTAAAGACATAGACTTAAAAAAGGAACACGACAAGTTTTGCAAACTTATGTACGGTCGCGTTTTAAATCATTATGGCACTGCTTTTTAATATTTAATTTTATTTAGTTGCACAAAGTAGTAAACAGTGCTAATGTTTTATAATAATAAAACACTCTAAGTAGTGTTAGTTTTTAAGGAGAGTTAGATGAAACGTTTTAAAAGCATTTTAAGATACGCGATCTTTTTGTATTTGGCCGCAATATCTGCGACTATTTTTGCCGTCGATGCCGTCGAACCCGACGACGAAGATTTGGTGTACATCATTCCGTCGTTGGCCGTGGACGCTGACCGTGCAACATATCAAGCCATCATATCACGCCCGCAGGATGAAATATCTTCTGATAAAATGCAAGTATTGAGCACACACAACCCGGTTAAGATCATCAGATCACAGAATTCATCAATAGTTACAGGCGGCGGTCTTGGCGGAGCCACAATAAGCCCGGCCATAAGAGGACTTGAATCTCGCTACACAGCGGTAACTGTTGACGGGGCGTCTGTAAATACTCCCTGGAACTGGTCTTCGCCTCTTTCGGGGTTTCCTTTAAGCAGGCTCAAAAAAATTAGCGTTGCCAACACAGGCTCCTCGATGATTTACGGGCAAAACACAGTTGCAGGCGCCGTAAACTTTGTTTTACCGACCGCAAGGGACTTAGAGGGGTTCACTATTGTTCAGGAAATCGGCGGCGAAGGCACCAGTCACAAAGAATATATTTTTGGCTACGCCGGAGAAAAAAGTGAGCATTTAATAGCTGTTTTCGACGACATATATGACGCTGACCGAAGATTTGACAACGGCGCCGTAATAAACAACCGAAACGACAACAGAATGTTTTTCTATAAAGGTTCTTATGATTTAACTAACGGCTGGAAATTTAAACCGACCATTATGAGCAACACAGGTTCTATAAGCGTCGGCGACGCTTGGGGAACCTTAGAAAGATTTGACCCCTGGAAAATGTCATTGTACAACTACACACTTGTTAAAGATTTTAACAACAACTCAAACTTATCTTTGCGGTACACAAAATATAACGACTATTCACAAGACGTGTTTTATAACGACAACGCAATGACAGTCGTAAAGAATCCGGGACAAGTCGATGGTACAACTAATGTAGACATGACTACCGCTGAAGTCCTTTATAACTTCGAAGCCGACAAACGCAATTATATAAATGTCGGCGTACAAAACCAAAAAGTTAAAGACAGTCACGATTCCGTTTCTGCCGACTACTACAAAAAAGAATTAGACAACACTTCTATTTTTGTTGCCGATTCATTCAGAGCTTCAAGCAACCTTGATTTGCACGCAGCATTGCGCTCAGACGAAGACTACGAAGGGGACCGCGACGTTTCTTACTCATTGAATTCTAACTACTCTCTCTCTGACAAAACTTCTGTCGGCTTCGGCTACAGCAAAACAATGCAATTGCCCACTCTCCAAGATTTATACATGGGCGGCAAAGGCAAGACATACGGCAATCCCAACTTAAGCAAAGAGCAAGCCGACAACTATGAAATCAGACTTTCGCAAGAACTTTCCGACAAATGGAATTTCAACATCACTCACTATAATTACGACGTTGAAGACAAAATCACCACCAAAACAGCCGGCGCACTTGGTTTAACGGGCAAAACCTGGTTCAGAGACAGAAAAGGCGCCCCCGTTGTTCTAAAAGCAGGCGACTTTGTTAAAACCAACGTAGAAGAAGCGGAAATATCCGGCCTGGAATTCGGTCTTAACGGCACTATAAACAACAACTTCGAACTTTGGCTAAGCTACACAGATTTTGCAAAAGCTGAAGACAAAGCGACAAAAGTCAGATTTATCGATGTGCCGGAATACAGAGCCACCGCGGGCCTTGTCTACAAGCAAAACAAAACCACCGCAATTGTCTCTGTATCGCACCAGGGCGAAATCAAAGCAACACAAGGCTACAAAAAGATTGACGCTTCAACCATAACCGACTTAAGCGTAAGAGAGCAAATCACCGATGACTTCGCTCTTTACGTGAAAATTGCCAACATAGGCAATGACTCAACGGCGGTTTTAAGCCAAAATACTCCCAGCAGAACAATCGCGCCTAACGCCTATTATTACGAAGACAAAAGAATCGTAACCATGGGCATGGAACTCAAATTCTAAACCAAAACAGACCAAATAACAAAAGAGCGGGCTATTAAGTTAGTCCGCTCTTTTTGTTACTCAGCTCACTGATTCAAACGCTTAAACGCACACCGAAACAGGCATAAAAAGGCTATTTTTATCGGTTTTAATTTCTTTTGCCTTAACCTGAAATATATCAAGCAATAGTTTTTCGTTGATTATATCGCGAGGTTTGCCGTCTGCGGCGATCTTACCCTCATGAATCACAATAACCCTGTCGGCGAATTGCACCACATCGTTTGGCTCGTGAAGCGACATTAAAAGGGCAACCTTGCGTTTTTCTGATATCCGCCGAACCAAATCTAACACAACAAAACGGTTTTTAAAATCAAGGTGCGTGCTTGGCTCGTCGAGTATAAGCAGGTCAGATTCCTGCGCCAAAGCCCGAGAAATCACCGCCAGCTGCATTTCGCCGCCCGATAAAGAGTTGTAGGGCCGGTCGAAAAACTTATAGGCTCCGGTCTCTTTCGCGGCATTTTTAACCACCTCTAAGTCTTCTTCGCGCGGTATGCCAAAGACTCCCAAACGCGCGTATCTGCCCATTAAGACGAAGTCTCTTACAGTAAAAGGGAAAAGCGGTTCGTGTTTCTGCGGCACCAAAGCCAGTTTTTTCGCTATTTCGACTCTTTTCAATTTTTTAATTTCAGTTCCCGCAAGTTTAATACTGCCCTCATAGCCCTCAATAAGGCCGCTGACCAGATTAAAAAAAGTCGTTTTGCCGGCGCCGTTCGACCCAAGCACCGCCACCTTCTCACCTGTCTTAAACTCGCAGTCTAAGCCGTTAAGAACAGAGTCTTCCGCTGAAGGATATCGGTATTTTAAACCGGAAACTTTCAGTAATGAGTCTTTTGCTAGTTCCATACCGCAGTTTCCTTTTTGCGTAAATAATAAATAAAAAACGGAGCGCCGATTATAGAGGTTATTATCCCAACCGGAATATCACCGGTTGTAATTGTTCGAGATATGTTATCCGCAACCAGCAGAAAAATCGCGCCAAGCAAAGCCGATAAAGGCAACATGGTTTTGTGATCGGGGCCACCAACCGCGCGAGAAATATGCGGAATAACAAGCCCAACCCACCCGATCACCCCGCTGCGCGCGACACACATGCCAACAGCCGCGACAGACAAAAACAAATAAAAACTTTTCCAAAATTTAATGTTCATTCCTAAAAACGACGCTTCCCGATCGCCCATAGCCAAAACATTCAGCTGCCAAGCAAAAACTATCATCAAAACAATCGATATCGGAATCAAATAAATAACGTAGTCAAGGCTGCCCCAGTCGATGTTCCCAAAGCCGCCCATCATCCAAAAAGTTATAGCCGGAAGCTGCGTCTCTACATCTGCCACGTATTTAATTATTCCAACCAAAGATGTAAATAAAGACGAAACAATTACACCCGCCAATACCAAAGAAAGGCGCGGCATATACCCGTCAGGACGCCTTGCAATGGCAAAGGCCGCCAACACAGCAACCAATCCGCCCAAACCGGCCAAAATATCTATCGAATATGCGATATGCCCAAAAAACACAATGGCGACGGCAGCACCAAACGAGGCTCCGGCTGAGATTCCCAGAACAAAAGGACTAACCAGCGGATTGCGAAAAACTCCCTGAGAAACGCCGCCGCTTACGGCCAAAGCCGCGCCAACCATTATAACCATCAGCATTCGCGGGAGCCGCAAATCAAAAACTACAACCTCTTCGTAATTATCTGTTTGAGGCATTTCAGTGTTAAACAAGCGGTTTCCGAGCATTGCCAAAACCTTTTTAGGGGCAACAGAGTAATTTCCCACATTTAATGAAAAATATGACAATAAAATTAATAACGCAGTTAATACTACGAAGGTAACAGTTTTTTTCATAATACCAAATTCTACTACATACTACTTTATGCGTCAATAAATTATTATTTTTGCTCTAAAAGCTCTTCAATCGCCTCAACCCGGTGTGCCGGCGACATCATGGCGGCGCCTACTCGACTCTTAATGGCTAACGATTTAATTTTATTATTTTTATAGGCATTTTCAGTTGAATTATCTGCGAGTTTTTCGACAATTTTGTTTGTCTCAACTACAAACGCATCAAGACGCCTATAAAACTGTTCTGTCTGAGTGCTCGCGTGACAGTTCCTGCAAGTTTCTTGCATCATAAGGCGCTTATCACCCCAGTTATCGGTGTGCGTGGCTTTCAATGCCGCTAATTCCCATGAAAGCCTTTCAGAAGGATTATGCGTCGACTTATGCCCTTCTTTGGCAGCCGCAAAGTGACAAACAAAACAGTCCGGCCTCATAACAGGCTCATTTAAAGAGACAAAACCTTTTACATTCATATCGGCGCTTTTCGCGTATGCCTGCCAGCTCGCCCCGTGTTTTGAGTTTTTCCAAGCCTGCACTGCCGGCGAGAAAGAATTTGAATGACAAGCGACACAAGTATCAGAACTTCTGACACGCTCTAACGAGTCTTCGTGAAACCCATGGCAAGCGGCGCAGTTACCCCGGCTGCCGTCTGTATTGATTCTTCCGATTCCGTGGTTTGGCCAAGATTCGTCTACCGCCTTTCCACGTTTCAGGGTTGTTTCGTTTCCGTGACACGATGCGCAGGTTGTTTCAAAAACAATAGGCGAAGCCTGCCTTATGGGGTTATTCTTAATTCTGTCAAAAGCCAACGCGTGTGAAGAAGAAGCAAAAGAAGCGTATTGTTCAGTGTGGCAAGAGCCACAAGTTTTAGGTGTTACAGGCAGTTTTACACAAAACCCGAAATGCCCGGGCACCGCCGCAGGGTCGTTTGGCTCGGCCGCGTGGCACTCGAAACATCCGACTTGATTGGCGGCGTGTTTGGTTTTTTCCCAACTTTCTACGAGCTTAATCTGCCTCGAAGCGTGACAATTAAGGCATCGCGCCGTCTCATCGGTCGTAACAGCCTTCGAGACATACTTTTCAAACACGCTTATATGGTTTGAACCGGCACTGTCGGCACAAAAACCTGTGCCAACAGAAAGTAAAAAACTGAATAATGTTGTTATAATTTTATTTTGCATATTAATAATCAAATGGGTCAGAGTATATTCTATCAGAAGAAAAGCCTTTGTTGAAAAGTATTTTTTCGCACGCTTCCATCATGGGCTTGGGGCCGCACAACATGCAGACTTTATTCTCTACGGTCTCTATTTTCGCGTTCAAAAGCTGATGCACCATTCCCTCAAACCCGACCCAACCGTCTTCAAGCGACGGCGCCGAAAGAGCCGGAAAATACTTAAAGTTTTTGTTCGCCTTTTCAAGGTCTTTGAAATGTTTTTCCATATAGAGCCCCGACCTGTTTGCGGCTCCCTGAAAGAGCATTATTTTTACGTTGCTCCGGCTTTCTGTCAGCGCAGCCACAAAAGAACGCATCGGAGCCAGCCCAACACCGCCCGCAACCAGCACCAACTCATTAGCCGCGTTATTCAAAAAATCTTTCGGCAAAACCATCTCGCCAAATGGCCCGCAAAATTCAAATTCGTTGCCAACAACCGCCTTATGCAGCAAATTACTGACCAATCCCTCGTCTACAGCCTGAACATCAAGCGTAAAACAAAGCTTGTCGCCCGGCGAAGACGATATTGAATAAGACCTTACAACTGTTTCCCATGGCAGCGGAACGCGCACCTGCACGTACTGTCCGGGTTCAAAGCCCGGCAAACCGCCTTTACCGCACTCGAATTCCAGAATTTTAATTTTTGGGGAAACGGCCTCGGCTCTTATCAGTTTTGCCTTAAATGCTGCCGCCGAACCTGCTTTTTTTTCAACTTCAATATTTAGATCCTCTCTTACCTTTACCTGGCAAGCCAATCTGATGTTTTCTCGCGTTTCTTCGTTTGTTAGCTGCATCTTTTCGAAGGTTGTGAGTTTGCCGCCGCCTGAATTCACTTTTAACGCGCACTTTTTGCATGTTCCTTTTCCACCGCAAGCCGCCGGCAAAAAGACCCCGGCCTCGAAGCAAGCGCTCAAAAGGCTTTGCCCCCGCTCAGCTTCATTTTCTCGTTTATCATTAATCGTCAGCTTAACTTTGCCCGATTGTTTTAAAAAGTAATTAGTAACAATTACAAAAGCGCAAAGCAAAAGCACAAAAGCATTGATAAGCAAAATGGTCAAAATAAACTGCATTACAGCCCCACCCCGCTTATAAACTCCGCAACACCGCCGAAAGCCATGGCTAAAATCGCCGCGATCACCATTGTTACGCCGATTTTACCAAGTTGCGAAGGAACTTTGTCAAAAGAAATGCGTTTTTTTACAGAGGCCGTCACACATATTACGAAAGTCCAACCTAAGCCGCTTCCCAATGAATATATCGCCGTTGTGAACAAATTATATTCTCTTAGCATCGAAAACATGGCAACACCTAAAATTGCACAATTCACGACAATAAGTGACAAAAATATTCCAAACGACGTGTAAACCGCGGGAAAAAACCTGTCTAACAACGCTTCTAAAAACTGAGTTACAGCAGCTATAACAAGTATAAAAAACAACAAATACAAATACTCCAAGTTATAAGGCGCCAAAACATAGTTATAGATTATATTATTGGTGCACGCGGTAATAACCATAACAAAAGTAACGGTAACACCCATCTGCAAAGAGGCCTCAAGATTGTCTGAAATAGATATGAGAGGGCACGTGCCCAAAAAATAATATAAAAGCACGTTTTCAACAATTGCAGCGGTGAAAAATATATTCAAAAACATTATAAAAAGGTTATCTGTCATTGCTATTCACCTTTAAACCACCCTTTCACGAGGTTTACAAAGTATAACATCGCCGCGAAAGTTAAAAATGCTCCTGACGGGGAATTAAAAACACGGCATGGCACATAAGAGCCGGGCATAACATGCAACCCCCACAAAGTGCCGTTCCCCAAGCTTTCTCTGAAAAATGCAATGCTCAACAACACTAAAAAATAGCCTATCGAAACACCCATCGCGTCAAAAAATGTCTCTTTAGGGCCGTGAGAGACGGCAAAACCCTCGCATCGCCCCATTATTACGCAATTTGTAACAATCAACCCGACGTATTGTCCCAATGTTCGTGCCATATCGGGGTAATATGCTCGCAGAAGCTGTTCAACAGATATAACCGCCGTAATTATTATCAACATATAAGACATAAGTCTAAACTTGAACGGAATTTTATAACGCAGAATCGAAACAATAACTGTGCTGAATATGGTAGTAATACCCACCATTAACCCCATAAAAAAGGCCGTATCGACTCTGCCTGTTACCGCCAATGTCGAACAAAGCCCCAAAGCAAGCACAAAAACAGGGTTAGAAGAAAATATACCCTTAAGCATTATCTTAAGATTACTCATTTTCTTTCATATCCCCCGTTATTATTTTTTCACGCAGTGCCAAAAGCGCTTTATTCAAAAGCTTTTCTACGGACTTTGAACTTGCGGTGGCTCCGGTCACGGCGTCAAACTGATTATTCATAATTTTATAAGAAGCCATTTCCACGCCGTTTTCTCCGTTTAAACCGGTGAATTGCTCAACAAATCGGTCTTCTGAAATCTGACCTCCCAAGCCGGCGGTTTCGTTTTGCTCAACAATTCTTAAACCTATTATTTTCCAACTTGAAGAGTCGAGCACAAAAGCTAAAGTTATTTCGCCCCACATACCGTTTCCCGAAGCTTCACACGCCCATAACTCGGGGTTGTCGACACCACGCCAAAACTTTATTTTGCCGCTTTGACGGCGCACAAATATTTCTGAAAAGGCTTCAATCAGCCGGTCGTCTGAGGGCAAAATATCTTTGCCCAGAATTTTAAGAATTGCATCGGCTGTGCCGGCGCTCAGCTCTGCTCTTTCACCTACCGCGCTGCGAGTGGCCAACAACAAAAACGCGCAAAACGAAGAAAGAATTAACATAAACAAAAGGTCTTTTAATGAGTTTTTTAAACTACCTTTCATATTTATTTCGCCGCCTTAACAAACATTGCTTTTATGTCAGATATAAGGGGCGTGAGAATCTGCATAATCAAAAAGGCATAAACAGGCAAATAGACATTTTCGGTATTAAAAGAAAACATTACAGCAAAAAAAGAAAAAATTAAAGACGCTGCGAGCTGATCGAATCGGCCTTGCGAAATTGTCTCAAAATCATAAACCCCGACAAATAACATTATTGGAACGAAACCAAACAAAAGAGGGTAAAAACTTTTTATACCTAATGCAGGTTCAAAAACAAAATGAGTTATTAAATACGAAAAAAGCACGGTAAAACAGACGCAGCCAATCAGCCAAAGGCGGCGCCGTTTAAATATAAAGGAAAACAAAAGAGAAAACAACAAAATTACTGCACCCCTTGAAGCGCCAGGAACAGAAGGCAAATGAGATGAAACCGAGGCTTTAACCGCGGAGTCGAGGGGAACCGAAGCGTATATCTTCCATAAAGGTTTTGAGACAGGCATGCCCGAAGTCCAAGTTTTATAGCCGCTATTGACGGGCAGCGGCCGGGAAACATTCAGAACAGATGTATACCCATAACCGCACATCATAAAGACTACTGCCAAGATAACCGGATTGAAAAAATGGTTTTTAAAACCGCCGAAAGCGCCGAAACAAATTAAATAAGCCGAGACAAGAACAAAGGGAATCAGCCACAGAGAGAGCGACAAAGGAAAAAACAGAGGAAAAGCGAAAAAAAGAAGCCAACCGAATCTGCCGCTAAAAAAATCGTTAGTATCTTTCCCGGAAAAATTAAACAAAATTCTAAAAAAACCAAGCACCAAACCGGTGCCGACAGAAACAGCCACCGCTGCCGCGAACTTTTGTCCAAAACGCCCAAAAACAGAAAAATAATAAAAAAACAAAAAAACCGCCACACATATATCAGGCATCAAATCAGTGCGTTTTATGGTTAAAAGTTTAGCGGCCTTTTTCATCGCTGTATTTTATCAAACTTGCAATAACAATACAAGACAACTAAAATGAAATAATACCTATGCAAATTTAAGGAAAAAATTTATTGGTATGAAAACAACAAATAAAACATATGTAATTTATGAGCCGACTGTGATGCGCTATGTTTACAAGTTAGGCTTAATGACTATGGTAGCCGCTGCTGCGTTTACTGCCTTTTTTGCCTGGCTATGCGAGGAACCGATAGCGATTGAGGAGTTTAAGCAAACAATCATGGGAATTATCCTGCCTATTTCTAAAAAAGCGCTGATAGGCGGGCTGATAATGATATTCTCGTATTTTGCATTTTTGGGAGAGTTTGTTTTTGACGGAAACAAGAAGTTATTTATATACAAAAAATCGTTTTTTTTCTTCAAAAGCCGCTGCGTTCACGGAAAATATTCCGACATAGATGCGATAACGATTTCGTTTTTTTTCAAGCCGAATAAAAGTTCCGGAGTTGTGATGACAGTAATTTTAAAGAACGGCAAAAACGTAGAAACAGAAATTTTTGATCCGAAACTTTATTCCCAAAGAATTGAACTCATAAACAATAAGGCTAAAGAGCTTGCCGATACCATTGGCTGCCGCTTTTTACCGGGCGAACCCGGAAAAAGAGTTGTTTCAACAATAAAAGCAGACGGCACAATATTTTATGAATACGAACCGGCCAAAACACGCTACTAAAACTATTTAATTTTTGCGCATTTTTCACGTTTGCAAAAAAACGCTAACAAAAGTAGGGATAGAGTGCGGCTGAGAGTGCCGTTGAAGACCCGGCGGCGGCTTTTTTCATCGCTGTATTTTATCAAACTTGCAATAACAATATAAGACAACTAAGATGAAATAATGCTAATTCAAATTTTAGGAAAAAATTTATTGGTATGAAATTTAATAAATAAAACATATGTAATTGATAAGCCGACTTTTAGGCTCACATTATACTATTTAGGCAAATTCACTATAATAGCCGCTATTGCTTTTGCTATCCTTTTTATATGGGTATTCAGAATACCGACAGCGACTGATGAGTTTAATAGAGAAACCATGAATACTATCCTGCCTATTTCTGAAATAGCGGTGGTATGCGGGCTGATAATGACATGCTCGTATTTAGTATATATTGAAAAGTTTATTTTTGATGGAAATAAGAAGTTATTTATTTATCAAAAATCGAGTTTTTTCATCAAAAGCCAATACGTTTACGGAAAATATTCCGACATAGATGCGATAACGATTTCGTATTTTTTCAACTGGGAAAATGTTAAAAATGCTGTAATGACAGTAATTTTAAAGAACGGCAAAATGGTAGAAACAGATATTTATAATATGAAGCTTTATTCCAAAGAATTCATAAACGATGATGGTAAAGAGCTTGCCGACAGCATTGGCTGCCGCTTTATACCGGGCATACCCGGAAAAAAAGTTGTTCCAATTATGGACGCAGACCGCACAATATATTATGAATACGAACCGGTCAAAAAACGCTACTAAAACTGTTTAATTTTTGCACATTTTTCACTTTTGCAAAAAAAACGCTAATGAAAGTAGGGGGAGAGTGCCGATACATGTAAGGGGAACTATTTTTAGTTTTCCGATATGGATGTACAAATCTACTCATGGAGGAGTAAATATGACTGTTTCAGCCTACACATCAATTGCGTATTCAAGAGTCGGAACGCGTATGTCACAGGCACTCGAAGCATTTTTCCCCGAAGATGGCAAAGTAAGACAAACCGGAAAGTCAGATTCAAAGGGTTCGATTGCTGAAGACTTAGTCTCTCTTTCGCCGGCGAACCAAATGCGTCAAACCATAAGTCGCTTCAAAGAAACCACCTCCTACACAGAGATGAATCTGAGCATTGAAATTAAGATTCAGAGTTCACTCGAAAGCGAAGAAGGCATCAAAGAAGCGGTTGGCAGTATGGACAAAATGCTAAGG
>Ga0265293_10011265_pt1 | contig 12222 bp, 11 predicted proteins | sample Munlanlewell138R_FD_192505 | JGI IMG/M metagenome (GOLD analysis project Ga0265293, IMG submission 192505) | Leachate microbial communities from a municipal landfill in Southern Ontario, Canada - Leachate well 138R | ecosystem: Engineered > Solid waste > Landfill > Unclassified | place: Canada... | reverse complement strand
AGCAGCCGGCGGCCTCGCGTTTGTGCGAGCATCCACAAAGGTGCACCCCCGGTGGATGAGCGTTCCCTCCCCCGGCCGTTGGCCGGGCCAACCGTCGGCGAGGGCAGTGTTGATGTGCCCTTTGAATTCACAATCCACAAACTCAACCCGTGCCCCGGCTCTCCAAGGGCGCATCAAAAAGACGGAGCCTGGATCGACTCCCGGCCGATGCGTGAACAGACAGCGCTCAAAGACAAACCCCGCCCCCGATTCCATCGTCGATGGGGCACAGACCCACCCCGCATCCACGCTGCAGATCTCGGTGTGGACAAACCGTCCATCACCGCCTCCGAAGATGAAGTCGACGCTCCCTTCGATGGACCCACCTTCGTAGAGGAGCTTAACCGGACGACGGGGCAGGCGATGGCGTGGGCCATAGAAACCGTCCGCTTCTCGCTCCACCTCAGGCAATGGGCCGATGAAGAGCGTGTCTTGGCCGGATATGAGCACCACATCGATGCAGCGACAGTGTTCGGCATCGAGGGAGAGAGCGATGGCCTGCCCTCGCGTCGTATCGGCTTCGTTGATGATGGTGAGGGGCTCAAGGGTCACCGAGATACCGCTGAAGAAGGCGGTGGCCGAACGGAAGGTTCCTCTCTTCTTCTTCGCATCGATGACATCATAGGCTCCGGATGAGGCGGTGATGACCACCTCCCCCTCCCCTCTGATGGTAAGGGCGCGTTTATCGCTGAACAGGCGCTCACGATAAACGCCCCCCCGTACGACGATGGTGGCTTCATACTCGTAGGGGACGGCTTCGAGAGCCTCTTTGATGGTGCAATAGTCACCCGACCCGGATTGGTCGACGGTCAGATCGAGCATAGGACGACACTCCTCTGCGTGAAGGGTGTCTACCGGCGTTGAGTACGTCAAGGGGGAGACAACGGAATCAAGTGGTGCTATGGTCTATCCATGAATATTCGATTTGCCCATGTGAACCTCATCGCCCGCTCTTGGCGCTCGCTCGCCGACTTCTACATCGCCGTCTTCGGCTGTGTCGAATATGGTCCGATTCGTAACCTCAAGGGAGAATGGGTCGACCGACTCAGCGGCCTTGAGCATGCGCACATCACCGGTGTGCACCTCGCCCTTCCCGGGTATGCGGGAGGGAGTGCTCCAACCCTGGAGATCTTCAGCTACGATGAGTACCAAGGAGTTGATGAGAAGCCCATCAACGGCGAGGGGTATGGGCACATCGCCTTCGCCGTCGACGATGTAGCGGTATGCCTGCACCGTCTTCTGGATATGGGAGGCTCGCTGGTCGGCGAACATGTCCAAGGCCACGTGGAGGGTGCCGGCGAGATCTCGGTCGTCTATGCCCGAGATCCGGAGGGGAACATCATCGAGATCCAGAAGTGGGGGTGATGGGTGCAGCATCACCGGAGAGCGGTCTCACTGGAAGTTTATATTGAAAGACGCTCTTCACTGCCATGCATCCAGTGCCTGGTCAATGTTTCTTCTGAGTGTCATTGATTTCTTAGAATTTCTTATAATCTCATATAATTAATAGACATAACCTCAAAACTGCACATTTTTACCAGCAAATTCACCCAATTCTGCCATTTTTTGCATGATATTCTGTGGCAGGTTTGCCACTTTTTACCCGTTCACGCCCCCAGATACGTCTGAGCAATCGCAATCCGGAACTCATGGATACTGCGTGGATTGGGAACATGCAGTCGGTTGGTCAGGATGGAGAGCGCACGCCCGTCTGCCGGGTTCACCGCAAGGTAGGTGCCGGTAAAGCCGGTGTGGCCCCATCCGTTGCCCGGAAAGAGTTCGCTTTGATGCCATCCAAGCCCCCGCCCGTCGCCCCAGTCGGTGAAGACTTTTCCTTTGAGCTCCTCGGTCATGAAGTCGGTCAGAAACCGAGTGGCGAAGGCGAGCAGGTCGTCCGTGGTGGAGAAGAGACCGGCGTGGCCTGCGACTCCTCCAAAGTAGTAGAAGGCGTTGCCGTCGTCGGCCTCCCCTTTGATGGCGCGCCGCTCGTCCCTCCATCCGGTGAAGGAGAGACCACGGTCTGTGACCATCTGCCGCTCTATGCGGTTACCCCATTCGGTAGGCACGCAGATTGCAGGGTCCGGTCGATAGGTCGTCTCACCCAGCGCGAGGGGGTCGAGAACAAGTTTCTTGATGGCACTCTCCAACGGCTCTTGGATGATCTCCTCTATGACGCTTGCCAGCAGCAGGTAGTTGAGATCCGAGTAGCACATGCCGATGGTGGGTTTCTCACCCGAGAGGGCGATCTGCAGGACCTCGAAGAAGGGAAGCTCCCGGTGGACGTAGAAGGGGTACCAGGCGGGCAAGGTGGAGTGGTGGGTCAACAGCCGGAGTATCGAAACCGACTGGAGCCTCCTTCTGAGGAAGTCACTCTCGATGGGCAGCAGCGACGTCACGCTCGATAGCAGGGAGAGGCGACCTTGGTCGATGAGGGCGAGGATCGCCGACGTCGTGAAGAGCTTGGTCAGCGAGGCAAGGTCGAAGAGATTCCCGCTCCCCTCCCCCCAGCGCTGTATGCTGCTGCCGCTCCCATCCCGGTAGCCGATCTCACAGACGGTGAAGAGCCCGTCAGCGAGGGCGTGTGCAACAATGGCTTCTCTGTTCATGCGCCTTCGATGCTCCACTTCTTCACCATGATGTATTCGGTCACTCCCTTGACGGCGAAGTCGACCAGTTCACCTACCTTCCGGTAGCCGCATTTGGTGTAGAGCGACTGCGCCTCGAAGTTGAAGTCGGAGACCAAGAGCACGAAATCGCGTTTGATATGGGCCGTCTGTCGTTCAAACTCACCGAGCAGCTGCTGTCCGATCCCCTTGCCTCGAAAGAGCTGGCTGACGGTGATGAAGCGCAGATACGGGGAGGAGAGAAACGCCCCGCGCGGATGAACCCAAGCAAAGCCGGCCACCTCCCCCTCCCACTCGGCGACGAAGAGGATGTTCTCCCGGTTGTTCAGGGCATCGGCGAGGTTGGCTACCCAGCTGCGCTCGGTAAAGCCGTACACCTCAGCCAGCGTGCCTGCCTTGGCGATCTTGGCGCAGTCGGTGAGGTCGAGGAGGTTCATCGGTCGAATGATTGCCTTCATAGCGGTATCTCCCAGGTCAGTGGATCGTTGAAGTGCCGAAGCAGTGCATCGCTTGGGCGCAAGGCGGCGATGGCTGCCCGTGGCCTCCCCGCTGCATAGCTGACCGGGGTCGCCATATCCTCATGCAACAGCATCGGCCCGTCCACGTCAAGCCATCGACAGAGCGGTGAGAGGGCCACGGCGTAGGTGATGCCGACCGAGGACTCCACCATACAGCTGAGCATGACCTCAAGACCGAGGGTACGGGCAACCTCGATCATAGCACGAGCCCGCCCGGGTCCGCCGCTCTTGGCAAGCTTGACCACCACACCGTTGATGCTATGGCGGTAGGCAACGAGGTCGTCTTCGCTCTGGATCGTCTCATCGAGAAGGATCGGGATGGAGGAGAGCTCCTTGAGCGCCCGTATCTCTTCAGGGTTCCCCTTCATCGGCTCTTCGATCAGGGCGATGCCGAGATCGCCGAGCGCCTCGATGGTACGTTTGGCCTCGGCAAAGCTCCACCCCTGGTTGGCATCGAGGTAGAGGGTATGTGAGCCGAAGCGTCGCCTGATCGCAGTCAGACGCTGCGCGTCATCCGGAAAGCCTCCCTTCACCTTGATGGTGGTGAAGGGAGACGCTTCGATCAGGGCGAGGGTCCGGCCAATGTCGGCGTTGTAGGCGACGGTGAAGGAGGAGGGGGTATCATACGTGCCGCCCTCGGTATCCAACAGCGTTCGCTCAGGAACTCCGCTTCTCTGTACCTCAAGGGCGAGAAGCGCGCAAAAGAGGGCGTTGCGGCTCATCGAGTAGCGCAATTGGGAATCGCCGCGCCGCACAGCTTCGGCGCTGTTCGCCTTGAGGTCCTCGATGATCATCGCCTCGCTGATGTGGTAGTAGGGTACCACCGCAGCCTCTCCCCACGCCTCCAGGCCTTGATGCCTGAGGCGAAGGAAGACGTTGTTGCGCACGACGCTGGAGCCGTGGGCGAGGGTGAAGGGATTCTTGAGTTCGAGGGGAACGGGCGCGACGGCGATCTCAAACATCGCCATCTCCCTCATAGAGGAAGCAGGCCACCTGATGCTCCTCTTCGATCGCCCGGAGCCGGGGCCGCCGGCGGTGACAGATCTCCATCGCCTCGGGGCAGCGGTCGACGAAGGGGCACCCCGGTCGGACAACCGTCGGTGAGGGGACATCGCCCTTGAGGATGATGCGCCTACGACTCTTGCCCACCGTCGGATTAGGGATCGGGACTGCGCTGAGCAGTGCCTTGGTGTACGGGTGGAGCGGCTGCCGATAGAGCTCCTTGCTGGAGGCGAGCTCGACGATGGTGCCCAGATACATCACCGCCACTCGGTCGCAGAAGTACTCCACCACCGCCAGGTCGTGGGCGATGAAGAGGAAGGTGAGGCCGTACTCCGCCTGCAGGTCCTTCATCAGGTTGAGGATCTGGCTCTGGATCGAGACGTCCAGCGCGCTGACCGGCTCATCGGCGAGGATGAGCTTCGGGCCGAGGGCGAGCGAGCGGGCGATGCCGATGCGCTGCCGTTGCCCGCCGCTGAACTCGTGGGGGTAGCGGTTTGCATACGAGGGGCCGAGGCCGCACCGATCGAGCAGCTCCAGCGCCTTTGCCCCGATCTCCTCACCGCTGAGCGAGAGCAGCCCCTTCTTGACGAAGATCTTCAGCGGCTGACTGACGATATCGATGGCCCGCATCCGCGGGTCGAGGGAGGAGTATGGATCTTGGAAGATGATCTGGAAATCCTTGCGCGCCTGGGTGAGCGCATCGGCCTTCAGCGTGGCAAGGTCGACACCCTCGAAGAGCACCTGCCCGGCGGTGATTCGTTCAAGGCGAGCGATGGCCATGACGGTCGTCGACTTGCCGCACCCCGACTCCCCCACCAGACCCAGCGCCTCGCCCCGCTTCACCGCAAAGGAGATTCCGTCGACGGCCCGCACATGACCGACTGTACGCTTGATCACCACCCCACGCTCGATGGGGAAGTGGACCTTCAGATCCTTGACTTCCAACAGGGTATCCGGCTTATGCATCGACCTTCTCCTCATATAGGTGACAGGCGACGGTACGCCCGGCTGCGATCGTGATCTCGGGGGGCGCCTGGACAGCGCAGATCTCCATCGCCCGGCTGCAGCGGGGGCGGAAGGGGCAGCCGGAGGGGAGATCCAAGAGGTCCGGCGGGGCTCCACCGATGGTATGCAGACGCTCTCGGCCGACCCGGTCGAGGCGGGGGATGGAGTCGAGAAGGCCACGGGTGTACGGATGCAATGGGTCAGCGAAGAGCTCCTCCACCCCGGCTCGCTCGACGATCCGACCGGCATACATCACGCACACGCGGTCACACATCTCGGCCACCACCCCCAGATCGTGGGTGATCATGATCACCGAGGTGGAGCGTTCGTCGCGCTTCTCCCGGATCAGATCGAGGATCTGGGCCTGGATGGTGACGTCCAGGGCGGTGGTCGGCTCGTCGGCGATAAGGATGTCGGGGTTGCAGGAGAGGGCCATGGCGATCATGACCCGCTGCCGCATGCCGCCGGAGAAGTGATGGGGGTACGATTCAGCGCGCAGCGCTGCATCGGGGATGCCGATGAGCTTGAGCAGCCGGATTGCCTCGGCTTTCGCCTCCTTGCGCTTCATCCCCTGGTGGATCATCAACGGCTCGGCGATCTGCTTCCACACCTTGATCACCGGATTGAGGCTGGTCAGCGGGTCCTGGAAGATCATCGAGATCTCCTTGCCCCGGATGGCACGCACCTCGCTCTCCTTGAGCGAGAGCATATCCTTCTCGTCATAGAGGACCGTGCCTCCGGTGATTCGTCCCGGCGGGAACTCGATGAGCCGGAGGATGGAGAGGTTGGTCACGCTCTTGCCCGAACCCGATTCGCCGACGATGCCCAGCGTCTCGCCGCGACGCAGCGTGAAGGAGACGTTGTTCACCGCCTTCACCACGCCCCGTTCGGTCTTGAACTCGGTGGCGAGGGCTTCTACGGTCAATACGGTGTGCTGCTTTTTCATCTCCTGCCTCCTACCGGACATTCCTCAGTCGTGGGTCGAGAATATCACGCAGCCCGTCACCGAGGAGGTTGAAGCCGAGAACCAAAAGCACGATGGCAAGGCCCGGGTAGATCGCCGTCCACGGGGCGAAGAGCATCACCTTGCGGGCGCTGCTGAGCATATTGCCCCACGACGGGTTGGGCGGCTGGACGCCGAGGCCGAGGAAGGAGAGTGCGCTCTCCAGGAGGATGGCGGTGGAGAGGGAGAGGGAGATCTGGACGATCAGGGGGGCGGTGATGTTGGGCAGCAGGTGATGTACCAGGATGTAGGAGCGGTTCGCCCCGTTGGACTTGGCCGCCCGGATGTACTCATTGGACTTCAACGCGATGATGGAGCCGCGGCTGATGCGGGCGAACTGCGGGATGTAGACCATCCCGATGGCCAAGACCACGTTGTAGGTGTGCTCGCCCAGGATCGCCATGATGAAGATCGCCAAGAGCAGCGAGGGGAAGGAGAAGAGGATATCGGCTGCGCGCATGATGATGTTGTCGGTCCTTCCGCCGAGGTAGCCGGCCCACACCCCCATGAAGATCCCGACCACCGCCCCGAAGGCCGTGGCGCTGACACTGATGATGAAACTCACGCTGGTCCCCTTCATGATGCGCGACAGCACATCGCGGCCGAACTCATCGGTGCCGAAGAGGTGGCCGCCGGAGAAGGAGGGGGCCTGCAGGATCGCCTTGGCGTTCATCGCCGTCGGATCGAAGGGGAGGTAGAAGACACTGACGACGCTGATCAGTATGTAGAGGAAGATCAGGGCGAGGCCGGCGACGGCGATGCCGTTGGAGAGAATTCTTGGCTTCTTCATACCCTACCTCCCCTCATCGAGGCGAATCCTCGGATCGGCCCAGGCGTAGAGCAGGTCGGTGAGGAGGTTGACCAGCACGAAGAGGGTGGCGATGACGAGGATGATCGCCTGCAGCACCGGGTAGTCGCGCTGGTTGATGGCATAGAGGGCGAGCCGGCCCATGCCGGGCAGGGCGAAGACCTCCTCGATGACGATGGAACCGCCGAGCAGGTAGCCGGCGTTGAACCCGGTGACGGTGATCACCGGAAGGATGGCGTTCTTCAGCGCATGGACGATGATGACCTTGCCATACGGCAACCCCTTGGCCTTGGCGGTGCGCACATAATCGGCCTGCAGGACCTCAAGCATCGAGTTGCGGGTATAGCGCATCACCACGGCGGCAAAGCCGAAGCCGATGGCCAGCGAGGGGAGGAAGAACATCTTCAGGTTCACCAACGGCGCCTTGGTGATGGAGACGTAGTTACCCATCGGGATCCACCCCTGGGTGTGGGAGAAGCCGATGACCAAGAGCGCCGCGAGCCAGAATTGGGGCAGCGAGAGGCCGATGAGGCCGATGATGCGGTTGATGAAATCCCCGCCGGTGTTCTGCCTCAGCGAGGAGAGCACCCCGAGCGGGATGCCGATGATGAGGGCCAGCAGGAGCGAGTAGATGGTCAGCTCCAGACTGATGGGGAGGCGGCTTATGATATCGGGCAGTACCGGACGCCCGGTGCGCAGCGAGTAGCCGAAGTCGCCCTTGATGAGGTTGCCGACCCATTCGACGTAGAGGACCGGGATCGGCTTGTCCTCGCCGAAGAGCCGCTTCAGCTCCTCGAGCTGTTCAGCGGTCGCCTCCACCTGGGTTCCCATGTACATCTGCAGGGCCGAGCCCGGGATGAGGCGTACCAGGAAGAAGACGATCAACGAGACGCCGATCAAGACCGGGATCAGTGAGAGCAGGCGCTTGACGATGTATTTTCCCACAGAGTACCTCAAGCGCTGGTCCCTCGATGAGGGACCAGCATACGAACATGTATTACTTTTCGACCGATGCGCGCGTCAAGTAGAAGAGACTGCCGTTTCCGACCTGCACGAAGCCCTTGACGGCAGCGCCGACGACATGGCTTTCGTTGGGGCAGTAGAGGAAGACCAGGGGGGCTTTCTCACTGAGCACCGCTTGGAGCCTGTCGTAGGTCGCCTTGCGCTCGGCGGGATCGGTCTGCTCTCGACCAAGCTCGAGCAGATGGTCGGTCTCGCTGTCGGCGAACTGGAAGTTGTTCACCCCACCGGTTGAGTGGAGGCTGCGATAGAGGAAGCGGTCCGGCTCACTGGCGCCGCCGCGCAGCTCGATCATCGTATCGAAGTCGCGCTTCACCCAGCGGTCGATGTAGTTGCCCCACTCCACGACATCGAGGTTTGCCGTCAAACCGATGCTCTTGAGCTCATTCTGCACGACCTGGGCGACCGCAAGGCCCCCCTCATAGGTCGCCGAGCAGACGATATCGAAGCTGAAGCCGTTGGGGTACCCCGCCTCGGCAAGCAGCGCCTTGGCCCGTGCATGGTCGACGGTGCCCAAGGGGAGCTTGTCCGGCGCGATGGCCCACTCGCTGGCCGAGATCGGGATCGGGCCGGTTGCCGCGCCCATGCCGTACTCGGCCATCGTCAGGATCTCGCTGCGGTCGAGGGTGAGAGCGATGGCCTGGCGTACGCGAACGTCATCGAAGGGGGCGCGCTTGTTGTTGAAGGCGAAGACACGGACGTTCATGCCCGGCTTGTTCAACACCACCACGCTCTTGTCCGCCGAAGCCTGGCGCACCACCGCCCCGTCGTTGATCGTGGCGACGTCGATGCTGCCGGAGCGTACGCCGGCGTAGAGGGAGGCCTGCTCCGGGATGACGCGGAAGATGATGGTCTCGCTGACCGGGTACCCCTGCTCAAAGTAGTCGGGGTTGCGCACCAGCGTCATCGAGTTGTCCACGACCCACTCCTTGAGCATGTACGGTCCGGTTCCGACGGCCACGCGCTGCAGATTGCCCTCCTGCTCCACCACCTCACGCGGCACGATGGAGATGTTGTTGCTCGTCAACGCATCGAGCAGCGACGCCAACGGCGATGAGAGGGTCAGCTTGACGGTGTACCGGTCCACGATGTCGATGCGCTCGATCGGGGCGATGTAGGAGGCACCGGGACTCGCCGTCTTCGGATCGAGGACGCGCTCGAGGGAGTACTTCACATCGTCGGCGACCAGCTCGCGTCCGTTGTGGAACTTCACTCCCTTGCGCAGGTGGAAGATGTAGGTGAGGTTGTCGGGAATCTCCCAGCTCTCGGCAAGGTCGGGCACCACCTTCATGTTCTCATCGAGGCGTACCAGACGGTTGTACAAGAGGTCCAGACGCCGCATCGACGAGAAGGCGGTGACGATGTGTGGATCGAGGCCTACCGCCTCCTGGTCCACCCCTACGGTCAACGTGCTGCTCACGCTCTTGGCTTTTGCCTCTTCGGCCGTCCCTTTTGCGACTACCGTGGTCATTGCCAATACGAGCACCAAAGCCAGAACAAACAGGGTTCGTTTCATACTGTTCTTCTCCTTTCTTTCCATTTTCTGATCTCCATCAGAGGTATTCCATCGATATGGTCCCCAGGACCATCGCACGATCAGCTCCGGTCACCGCCGGAATATTGGAGGGGACACCCATCATCGAGGCGTGGGCCAGGAGGGCGAAGGCCATCGCCTCGCGGTCGGTATCCCGTACTCCCAGGGCAGTCGAGGTCACCACCTCGGCGTCGAGTTCGGCGCCGATCATCGCCAAAAGCGTCCGGTTTCGCGCCCCTCCACCACAGACCACCACTCGATCGAGGGCGGTGGCCGGAAGCACGAAATCGCGATACGCATCGACGATGCTTCGTGCGGTAAAGGCGGTGGCGGTGGCCACGATGTCGGCATAGCTCAAGCCCCGAACCAACGCGCGTTGGATGAACTCGCTTACAAACGCCTCTCCATAGACTTCACGCCCGGTCGACTTGGGCGGGCGCTTGGCAAAGTACGGGTCGCTCAAGAGCGAGGCGAGCAGCTGTCGGTCCACTTCGCCTTCGGCTGCGATACGCCCCTCATCGTCGTACCGCCCCCTCCCTTCACTGCCCCAGCGCACCACCGCATCGATGATCATGTTCCCGGGTCCGGTGTCGAAGGCAAAAACGGCGTCGGGGCCCGCATCCCGTGCCAGGACGGTGACGTTGCCGATGCCGCCGATGTTCTGTACCGCCACCCCCCTGCCCGGCCGGGCGAAGAGGAGATGATCGATATAGGGGGCCAGCGGAGCGCCTTGACCGCCCACCGCCATGTCGGCGCTGCGAAAATCGCTGATGACCGGCAGCCCGGTGAGGGAGGCGAGGACCTGGCTGTTGCCCAGCTGCAGCGTCCCGCGCACCGTGCCGCCTGCGCCGGGAAGCGGAAAGGGAGCGCCATCGGGCTCATGCCACACCGTCTGCCCGTGCATGCCGACCACATCGATGGGAAAGCTACTGCGTACTTTCAAGGCATTGACCACCGCCGCATTCCAATAGGCCAGGGCGGTGTGGGCGGCGTTCACATCACGGATATCGGCTTTGCCGGGGGTGCACAGGTCATTGACCCGCTCGCGCACCGCATCACTGTAGTCGATGCTCTCCCGGTCCAGTACGGTGACGGCAGACGGATCGCCCTGCCCATCGCTGGTAATCTCGACGAGCACCCCGTCCACCCCATCGAGGGAGGTACCGCTCATCAAGCCGATGACATGGTGCACTTCCTTTGACCGATACGCCTGGATATAGCTTGCTTTGGGCATGGCTGACCTCTTGCCTGCAGTATATGACACATTATTTCAAAAAGCAAACAATTTTAAAACAAAATTTCTTTACAAACCAAGGCACCAATGGTAGAGTGAAGCACAAGGGATAGAGGAAGGGGGAAATTCGTGGCCCAAGAAAAGATTACCGAGCGCCTGCTTGAGAGCATGACCACCGAACAGCGCAACGAGCGATCGACAAGAATCGACGAGGCCGCAACCGAAGAGATTCTCCGGATCATGAACGGTGAGGACAAGACCGTTCCCTATGCCGTCGAACGACAGATCCCCTCCATCGCAGCCCTCGTCGATGACATCGTCGCTTCCTTCAAGCGTGGCGGTCGTCTCTTCTACATCGGCAGCGGTACCTCCGGCCGGCTCGGCGTCCTCGATGCCTCCGAGTGCCCACCGACCTTCGGTGTCCCCCGCACGATGGTCCAGGGGCTCATCGCCGGGGGGCGAGAGGCGTTGGTACGCTCGATCGAGGATGCCGAGGACAATGAGAGCGAAGGGGTCGAGGAGCTCAGGCGCCTCGCCTTCAATGAACGCGATACGTTGGTGGGCATCACGGCCAGCGGCCAGGCGCCCTACGTGCTCGGTGCCATGCTCTATGCCAAGAGCGTCGGAGCCAGCGTCGGGGCCATCAGCTGCAACGAGAACTCGAAGACCTTCGCCATCGCAGACCATACGATCTTCCTCGACGTGGGGCCGGAGGTCATCACCGGCAGCACCCGCCTCAAGGCCGGCACCGCCCAGAAGCTGGTGCTCAACATGCTCACCACCGCCGCCATGATCCGCCTCGGCAAGGTGTACGGCAACCTCATGGTCGACCTCACGCCGGTCAACGCCAAGCTCGTCGTCCGCTCCAAGCGCCTCATCAAGCAGGCCACCGAGTGCTCCGACGAGGAGGCCAATGCCGCCTTCGAAGCCTCCGGCAGGCGACCGAAGATCGCCATCCTGATGATCCTGCTCGGCATCGACGCCCAAGAGGCCATCGAACTCGACCGGAGGGCCGACGGTCCCATCTCCAAGGCAATCGGCTTGTACCACACGAGCGCTACACGCTAGGATAGGGTGTGGAGGGTGATATGGAGAGCACACACCAGATACCCGGGGCGATCTTCGAGATCAACGCACGATGGGAGAGCCTGTCGGAGAGCGAGAAGCGGGTGGCCTCCTTCGTCGTGCAGAATCCGAAGAAGGTCCTGCACCTCAACGTACGTGAGCTCGCCAAACAATCCTCCTCAAGCCAGGCGGCGGTCATCCGCTTCTGCAAGCACCTCGACTTCGAGTCCTACAGCAACTTCAAGCTCCGTCTCGCCCGCGACGTATTCGACACCTACGATGAACGGTACATCCCGGACCTCGACCTGGAGAGCGGCACCGAAGTGGCGGCGGTGGTCCACACCGTCATCGAGCGCCTGCAACGCTCCGT
>Ga0265293_10011264_pt1 | contig 12222 bp, 3 predicted proteins | sample Munlanlewell138R_FD_192505 | JGI IMG/M metagenome (GOLD analysis project Ga0265293, IMG submission 192505) | Leachate microbial communities from a municipal landfill in Southern Ontario, Canada - Leachate well 138R | ecosystem: Engineered > Solid waste > Landfill > Unclassified | place: Canada... | reverse complement strand
TCAATTCGTCACCATCATTCAACTTCTCACCATCTTTGAACCACTGATATGTGAGGTAGCTGTTAGGAACAGTGCTTTCCGCTCTCACACGGAGGACTACTGTTTCATCTTCACAAACATCTGCACCAACAGGCTGCTCAACAACAACAACCTCACCCTTGACAAGACCAAAGTTACTTACTTCGGCACTACCGCAATGACCTGTAACAACCACACGGTAGTCATCACCAAAGTCTTCTTCTGTGACGTTGATAATGTTAAGAATGTCGGATTTTGTACCAATAAATCTTCCGCCATCATGTAGTGGCTGATTGCCGCGATACCACTGTACTTCAGGGCGTTCTCCTAATGGAGTACCGTTAGCATGAGCCTTAACTCTGAATGTTACCGAATTACCCGGGACAACAGCCTGTGTAAACGGACTTTGTGTTATGTCTGTTCCTACTGATACGTGAATTGATGCAGGATTTGATATAAAGTCGAGATATCCGAAGCAGTCTTCTGCCTGTACACGGCACTGATATACACCACCGTCGGAGAAATCTGCGTCTGTGAAGTAGAATACCGGTTTATCGTAGAATTCACTTTCTTCGGATGTAATCATATTACCGTCTTTGAACCATTGGTACGAGTAAACTGTACCTGATATGTTAACTCTGATGAATGAGTTTTCGCCTTCGCACAAAGTCTGGCTTTGGGGTTGTTCGTCCAGACTGAAATAGGGCCAGATTCTCACATCAAATTCATTCGAGAATATTTCGGCAGTTCCGCATGAAGCTGAACCAAGTACTTTACAGCGATATTTTCCGCTTTCCGACGGATGAGCACCTGTGATGCGTAGAATCGAAGAATGAGCATCGGGGTATTGAGCTGTTGATAAATCAACGTAACCGTTGCCTTCATCTCTCTGCCATCTGTAGCCGAAAACAGTACCTTCGTCTGTTACTTCAAATGCCAAGTCTTCGTCAACGCATGTATAGTATAAATCCTTGCCTACACTCTTCTCGATAGGAGTCATAAGCACACTGTGAAGAGGATCGGATAGAGAAACATTGACAACATCAGAATAGACTGTTGCCGGACCGCAATTTCCGGGTCCCATAACTCTTAATCTGTAATCACCGACTGTTTCATCACTTCTAACCTCATCAATAACCAGAGTCTGTTCGATTGCACCGGGGAAATCTATCCAAGTTGATGTACCTGATTTACGGAACTCCCATTGAACACTAAAGAAAGTTCCGGTCGCTTGCGATGGAAGTACCAATGATGGTGAATCAGAACAAACATCATGACTGGTTGGTTGCATTGAAAAGTCAATTGGGGTTTCAACTTTGAGTAGAACCTCTTTACTCTTAATAGTCTCGTCTAGGAAAGTACCGACTATATAATACCTTGCAGAGTCGTTCATCGTTACCGGATTAAAATTTAAGTAACGGTCATTAGCACCAAAAATCGGTTCATCATTCTTATACCATTGTACACTGATAGCAGATAAACCTGTTCTTTCGATTCCGTCGCCAAATCTTTCTACATTAGGGTTGGCATATACTGTTACTGGCTCATCAACACATATTGTCGGTGAACTTGGAGCAATCTTAGTATCCTCCACGATTTCGAATATCGGGTTCACTTCGTCAGCACCGTAGTAAGTCGGTGAATTTCTCATTTCGCCGTCACCATCTTCACTTACTTCTCCAATACCGCCGTACATATAGTAAGAATTGCCAATTACTCCACCATCAAGGTGAACATTGGATTCAGGGTCTATTACTGAAGGATATCCTTCCTTAGAGTTTACATCTCTTCCCGTAGCTGAACGCCATTGAGCAAGAGAATAATAATTGGATGCCGAAGTTGGAGAAGTACCTACACCGGCATAGATACCGGCAGCTCCGCCAACTGAATAAAGATTGTGGTCTAACTGAGCAAAAGCACTGCCCACCGAACTTGACCACAGGTATATGTTATATGACATTGTACCAGATATTCCTTGCAATGAATTATGCAATATGTTACCGCGAATATCCATATTAGTGTATGAACTGGTATAAAGAATATTCGATGTAAACGATGCAGAGGAATTTGTCGCAAGCTGTGTACCGGTCATTATTATAGTATTATGCCATATTTTATGTCCGCTTCCGCTTTGGATTCTGATACCGAAAGGATTATAAATATTTGAAGTATTTGAATACCTGTCGGTTTTAATATCGGATATAAAGTTGTTGATAATGGAATGATTATTTCCGCCTATCAAATTGATACCATAAGCACCCCAACCACCTGTGGAATTATAGTGTATTTTCTGTATTGTATTACCTTCCACAGTGATACCGGCAGGTGAAGTCGTGGTACCACCTAACTGAATAGCCCATTTATTTGAAGCAGAATTAACCATATTGTAAATCTTATTCCTGAGGATTCTACCTTCCGGTGCATTTTGAACATCAATACCGTATTGATATACCTGAGAACTTGTAGCATCGTCACCAAGTTCATTTCCTTCTATGAGCAGGTTGTACATATGGCTTCCGGAACTTGTATTTCCTCTGACTATCATGCCGTATTGAGTTCTGTATATGTGGTTATTCTTTATTGTAAGGTTATTCATATTGATGACAGAAGGTGCTGTTGTAACAGTACCGTCACTAGTAAGTAAAGCAATTGTTGTCGAACTTGTACTTGAATTATAAATATTACAATTTTGTATTGTCAAGTCATTTCCACCCGACCCACCGTTTGTTCCGAGCATGACAACAGCTCTTGTTCCTGATGTGCTCGTGTTTGTGAACGATAAATATCGTCCTTCACCGTCATAACTTCCGTCAATGTTCACATTATCGGCACCGATAATTTTAATCACTGCACCGGATGCAACATCACCTGATATTATTCTTTCGGTATCTGTATTGGGTCTTATGTTTATTTTATGGTAAGATCCATTCTCATAAGTAAGATTTCCAAGCGCAATTTCGCCGGATTCACTCAGGTTTGAAGTTATATATATATTGACTTCACCTGAAATCACATTGTTGTTCATGTGGTTGAACAGACCATTTGCACCTGTCAAACTTGTGTATGTCTGATTAGAACCCACATTAATGTTGCCTACAACAGAAGCAGCCAGCTTGAAGTTGTCCACATTAACAACAGGGAAGTTCGACGCAGTAAGATTAGTACTTGTCGGATAGCTTGTGAAACTGCCGGATGTTATGGAAATGTTTTGATTAGTACTTAGGTCTTGGGCTAAAATGAAATATTCAATTACATCACCTATAGTGACTCCGCCTTGAATTTTATCATAATCGAGTATGAATGTGAACTCGTCTCCGTTTTGTGTTGCAGTTGAATACTTCCAACCGGAGCTTGTATTAGTATTGCCGTTATATGTATTATCTGTTGATGTTTTTCTGTAATATAGTCTTGGTTCGGAGCCGGAAAGATTTATTCCGGTTTTATCTGTAATTGTAGTCACAACAGTCCTATTACTGAAACTTGTAGTGGTCAGGAGTTTGTTGTATATAATATCCGGACCGGCAATATCATCAGCATTTTCGTAGGCACCCGGTGTTGGTGCAGTACCGGAACGGTTAGCCCCTAAGATATCAGTATTATAGCCTGATATTGGAGTACCCTTGCCGAGAATACCGGAACCAATGTAAGGAGCAAGTACAGAACTCGAATTGAAGTCGGGGAAAATGCTGTTTGAGTTTGATTCCCTGGATGTAATTGATTTCCAGCTTGCCAAGTCATTTCGGTTTCCGCTCAAGTATCCGAGTATCGCATATGGTCCGGCTACGTAGTAGTTGTTATAGTCCATTGTGCTGTTTGTGAGGTTTGACGAGCTCTGGAAGTAAATTGCAAATGAGCGTGAGCCGGCGGCTCCTTCCAAATCATTGTAGAAATTGTTGTTACGAATATCAAGTGTATTGACAGCCGTAGAACTAAGATAGAGACAGGCTGACATCGAACCTGATGTTCCAAGTTCAATTTGTTTCCCTGTTAGATTCACACTGTTGTAATAAAGTTTATACCCTGTTCCTGAAGAAAATAAGAATCCAATAGGATTAGTCGTTGTTCCACTCGTACTATATTGAGTGGTTTTCAATCTTGATACAGAGTTGTTAACAAATATACTGGAGTTAGAGCTTAGTATATAAAACCCGAGTGCACCTGTTGCACCTGAACCGTAACTGCTTATATTGTCCAATAAATTATTAGTATATTTTGACTCTGTACAGGAACTGGCATAAATTACATAAATAGGTGAAAATGTATTTACATTCCTGATATTGTTGTTATCTACTTCCGAATACGAACATGAAGACATATAAATGCCATACGATGTCGAAGAACTGGTAGTATTCATATCAATGATACTATTGCCTTTCACTTCGGAATAAGAACATGATGTCATGTATATAGTTGCAAAAGTCGAGGTTGTATTAGTCATATTTCTGAATTCGTTATTCAGAATTTTTATGTATGAATTACTCGAATTGTAAATCCCGTACATTGTTGATTGCGAGGAAATATTACTGACTTTATTATTCGATACTTCCGAATAAGGGCAAGATGAGAGATAAAAAGGATAAACAACACTCGATGATGTTTTAATATTATTTATAGTATTCCCACTCACAACCAAGTCACTCGAATTCACACAGTAAATCGGATATGTTGATGATACACCGGTAACATTCTGGATTGTATTGTTTATTATTTGTGCTCCGTTTGAATAATAAACATACATCAAGTACATCGTTGATGTATAATCCATGTATTCTATTATATTGTCGTAAATTTCAATATCTTTTGTATAGTAAATATAAAGTGATTGGTAAGCAATAGATTCGGTCAATGTAGATGAACCAAAAACATTACCGTATATCTTAGCTTCAAGTACTTCACGACCTGAGGTCGAATATACTCTCACACCACCATAAGCATATTTCATTGAGTTGTTAAATATCTCGTTTCCTGTGCTTGAAGCACTACCTGTTATGCTGCTGCTTGTTCCGAGAGAAACACACCAAACATTTGAGCTTGTCTTTGAGCCACCAATTAGATTGCAATAGCTGACCTTGTTGTAATCAGCCGGATCTCCGGATGTCAAGCTGTCAATTCGGACTACAGGTCCGCTCGTACTGTTATTCTTAATAGTAAGATTGCGAGTCGAACCACTTTGATATGCTCTACCGTCAATTGTAACATAATCTGCCCCTTGAAGCTGTATTATCCCAGTACTTAAATTACCTTGTATTGTACAGGTTGTAGTTGGATAGATTGTTACAGAGTTATAGTCTGCACTTCCGGAGCCTGAGGGTTGAAGTATAGCTGTACTTGTTTCTGTGAAACTGTCAGTTATAAGGATTTCAATGTCTCCCGTATGTGTACCGGAATTTATTGCATTGAATGCGAGGGACAGCCTTGAATAGGATGTTCCTTCAATTTCTACCTGCCCATATAGGGATAATGATGACAGTAGAAACAGCATAAGGATTGCATACCTTGTAAATACCTTTGTCATGTAGCACCTTTTTAATAAAATTAACATATAAATAATGTTATGAAATTCTCATAAAATGTATGTTTTAAATGTTCTTCGTAACAAGATTCTGATTGCTCTATTTATTGACTTCTTTTCTTCTAAACCATAAAAATAAACATGTTTTACCTCTTCAATCATTTAAAACAAAAATAGCAAATGCAAATTATTAATGCAAGAAGTATTTGCAAATTTGATACTATTATCTAAAAAAAAGTTTAAAATTACATATATTAAATGTTGTTCATAAACAGTAAAAACGATATAAATAGTTGATATATAATGAAATAAGATTGAGAAAATAAGCTGAAAATTTGTTATTTTATAGGTGTTAGAAGTATTGAATATTTTACGGAAATAGTTTTTTGTATTGAAAATAAAATTTAAAATAATATTCATTAAACTTATGTAAATTATACTTATTTCATTTAGTAAAAATTGCACTTATTTTATATATGTAAGCATCTAACAAGAAAAAGTATCATATAAATAAGGAATAATAACAATAAAAATATTTAATTGTGTAAAATATTGTTATAATAGTAACATATTATGAGGTGATAAAAAGGAGTATTAAATGTGTAAAAAAAACGCTGATATTGTTCGTCAATTTCAGACTTCAAAATTTGTAAGTTCCGAATAAAAAAAAGTCTTCCGAGCGGAAGACTTTTAATAGTGCATACAATTGATATTAATTATTCAGAGCCAATAAAAATTCACGGTTAGTTTTGCGACCGCGCATTCTGTCAAGTAAGAATTCTATAGCTTCCACAGATTGCATTTCGCTAAGAACTTTACGAACAATCCAAATTCTCTGAAGCTCATCTTTATCCATAAGCAATTCTTCGCGACGAGTACCCGAACGATTAACATCAATAGCAGGATAAATCCTGCGATCAGCAATCTTACGATCGAGAACAAGTTCCATATTACCTGTACCCTTGAACTCTTCAAAAATAACTTCGTCCATTCTGCTACCAGTTTCGATAAGAGCAGTAGCTATGATCGTCAAAGAACCACCTTCCTCGACATTTCTTGCAGCACCGAAGAATCTTTTGGGTTTATGCAGAGCATTAGCATCAACACCACCGGAAAGTATCTTCCCTGAGTGTGGAACTACAGTGTTGTGAGCTCTTGCTAAACGTGTTATTGAGTCAAGAAGAATCACAACGTCTTGCTTGGCTTCAACCATTCTTTTTGCTTTTTCGAGTACCATATCGGCAACTTGCACGTGTCTGTCAGGTGGCTCGTCGAAAGTTGAAGACACTACTTCAGCTTTAACTGAACGCTCCATGTCAGTTACCTCTTCAGGACGTTCATCAATCAAAAGAACAAGCAATACAACTTCAGGGTGATTACTTGCAATGCTGTTAGCAATCTGTTGAAGCAGAATTGTTTTTCCTGACTTGGGTGGAGATACAATCAAGCCTCTCTGACCTTTACCGATTGGACACAACATATCGAAAATACGTGTTGAATATTCACTCGGTAATTTTTCTAAGTTCAATCTTTCATCCGGATAAAGCGGTGTAAGGTTATCAAACAAAGTCCTCTCACGTACTCTTTCAGGGTCAGAGAAGTTTACACTTTCTACTTTAAGAAGTGCATAAAACCTCTCACCTTCTTTGGGTGGACGTACCTGTCCTTTTACGGTGTCACCGGTTCGTAGATTAAATTTCTTAATCTGTGATGGTGAAACATAAATATCATCCGGCGATGGTAAATAATTGTAGTCACTTGATCTTAGAAATCCGTAACCGTCAACAAGCACTTCAAGAACTCCGCTGCCGGTGATCAAACCTTCTATCGGCACCTCAGCTTGTTTTGTGATTGTACTGGTCTGAGCTTCGACAATTTTTAAAATCAGCTCTTGCTTTCTTAAATCAGCAAAATCTGTTATTCCAAGGGATTTCGCCATTGATGTTAAATCTGCAATCTTTTTCTTTTGCATTTCAGCTATATCAATAACATTCATCGGTGCAGCTACTTGGGTGTTTGATGCTGTTGATGATTCGTATTCTTCGACATCCCTCGGGAGTCCGTGCGTATCACTTGTCCTTGATGAAGGACGTCTTACTGTACGAGATTTTGGGGGTCTTCCTCTCATATTAACCTGTGTTGATTAGTATTAAAAAATTATGTTTGTTGATTAAACTTGTGTGAGTTCATGGAGTTTATAAAGAACGGATTGTTGTGAGATTAGCTAATTCATGCATAAATTAAAAGTAAAAACATTTTAGTCGCAAAATCAATTACAAATTTAATAAAATATAAGCATTTTACCAAAGAAAAAATTCTTTTTTCGATATTTTGATTTTAATATTTATTGTTTATTTTAAAATTTATTGAATTACATGATATTTGGAGTGCTTAAGAAGTTCTGAGCATAGCCGATGATTGAAATATCATATTTCGACTATGCTCAGGCTCTTAGATGATAATGCTATTTGTAGCAAAAAATCATTTACACGAGTTAAAAATCTCCTTTCTTCAAGAAATCAATAAACTCCTGTTCATCGCGAGTAAATGCTTTTGTTGCAATCATTTTCTCCTCATTGTCCAAAATCACGTACAAGGGTAGGTCAATAGAGCCGTATCTATCCTGTTGCATCTTTCTGTTAGCAAGCTCACTTTCTTTTCTGCTGTCGGTATATAATTTTACTTTTACCATAGAATTAAGCAGAGTACTCACTTCCGCCCGAGTAAACATGTTCATTTCCATCCAGCGGCAATTAGTACATTGCCAACCTGTGAAATCAACAAATAATGGTTTATTCAGCTTCTTTGCTACTTCGAGAGCAGAATCATAATCCTTGTACCAAGTTGTCAATTCACTATTTTGACCGGCACCGCCGACTGCTGTACCGACAATTGCTGCAGCCGGAACACCGTATTCTTTTGGAGGCATGAATGCGTCAAGTTCACCGAGAGGCTTACCCAATAAACCTGTGAAGAACCAAACAGACATTGAAGCGAAAATAAGTGCGACAATAATCCTTGTTGCATTTACACCGTTTACGGGACTATCATGAGGAAGCCTGAAAATTCCTACTACATAGAGTGTAACAAGAGTGGTTACTGCTATCCAAATTGATATGAATAAATCACGAGTGATTATCTCAAATGCCCAATATAAATCTGCATTACTGAAAAATTTGATTGCGGCTGCGATTTCTATGAAACCCATTACTACTTTCACATTATTCATCCATCCGCCCGCCTTAGGTAATGCTGTCATAAATGAAGGAAATAAAGCAAGTAAAAAGAATGGTAAAGCAAAAACTGTAGAAAATCCAAGCATTCCGAGTATCGGGTAAAACCATTCGCCTGAGCTTACTGATATCAATGATGAACCTACAAAAGGTACCGTACAAGTAAAAGATGTAAGTGAGAATACTAATCCCATGATTAATACGCTGCCAATACCGTCTCCTTGTGATTTTGAGTTCAATTTGTTCATTAAGCCTGTAGGTAATTGTATTTCAAATGCTCCGAATAAGTTCAATGCAAATATTACAAATACTGACGCAATACCCAGATTTACCCAACCATTTGTTGCGAGGTTTGATATACCTGTCGGACCAAATACAGCTGCTACTAAAATTCCGATAGCTGTAAATGTGGAAATGATTCCCAATGAATAAACAAGTGAATCTCTTAATCCCTTACCTTTTGTCTTTTCAGCTCGCTTGGTGAAAAACGACACTGTTATCGGTATCATAGGAAAAACACAGGGTGTCAGCAATGATACAGCACCCATCAGCATTGAGAACCATAAGAAAGAGAATATTCCTTCTTCCTTCTTCTTGTCCATCAACTCTGTGGATTCTGTTTTTTGAACCGTTTGTTTGCCATTGTCTGATACAGTGGATTCCGTTTCGGCGGTAACAGAATTCGAAGCATATACAGCAACAGGATAACCGGCTTCTGAATAGGATATGGATAATTCAAGCAAATCACTCAATTCACTTTCACTTACTACAAAACTTCCCGGAGTGATTGCTGCTACAAATTCTTCACCCGGAAGACATCTGACTGTATCACAAAGTTGGAGATAAAGCACTGCTTCTATGTTGCCGCTCGAAAAATTGATGTCTGTCTTTGCTCTTACAGGAATGAAAATTTCGCCTTTCTCATACACCTCAATATCCATTAAAAAGCCTTCATCATACTTGACCTTCGGCTTTGTAACGAATGCTTTGTTGATTACTTCAAAATTATCTTTCTGTCTTATACTTATTTCCGTAGGTGTTGGTCCGATACCTTCCGGACTTTGAATTTGAACAAACCCGTAAGTGTACCAATAATCGTCAAGATTAAAGATGATTTTGATATAAAATTCTTCTCCGGCTTTTACTGATTCACTTGAACTTTCTGCATTTACAGAGATATGTTTATCTTCGTTTGAATGGAGTGTTGCTCCAAATAAAAATAGTATTATGAAGCTCGATAATATAAACTTTCTAATCATCAAATTTCCTGTTGAATAAGAAAAATATTATTTACAAAATTACAAAAAATCATTTAATATATTGCCAATGACGAATATTATTACTAAGTGTTTGAACCATCATCAAACTGCATCATAAAACTTCTGAATGCGGAATATAATAAAACTGTTTATAATATGATAAATTCTAAATTCGTCACTTTAATTCGGTTTTGATTTCGATTAAAACCGTGCGAGAATAAAATCTTCCTTCCGGACTGTCATTGTCATAATAAATTGCTGATGAGCCTAAGCCTTTAATTTCCTTTATGTTTGAGTCAGGATTAAACTGCAAAATTAGTTTACTTACATTTTCTGCACGGCGGAGAGATAAATTACGGTTATAATCTTTTTCACCCAGTCTGTCAGTAGTTCCGGTTATCAAGATTTCAGATTCGGGCAAAGTATTTTTTGCAGTAAAGTTCTTTATCATTGTTTTGTTCAAATTCGTTAATTCAGCTCTGTCAAAGTCAAATACAATCAAGTTAAGCCTGCCTAATTCATAATTGCTGCTACTTACATTTATCGGTATTGATCTGTTTATACTTTCCTCGCTGCCGTCATCTGAAGTAAACACAGCCCTCATTTTCAAATTTTTAAGAGTTCCATAATCTGTGTCTTTAATAATCTCGCTTAATGGGAAAACCGATGCTACATCGCCATTTCCTGAAAAAGTAGAGAGTTGATTGTTGTCGCTGTAAAATTCGACTTGCCAACTGCTCACCGGTTTATTGTTGATTGTACTGACAATAACATTCTTAGTCAATGGCATGAATTCTGAAAACTTAGTATGAACAACAGGTTCAAATAAAAAAGGATTATTACTGCTCAGTTCAACTCTTCGATTTTCTTCAAATCCTTCAGGGTAAGATTCTCCTGTAGCAAGTGTAGCTTTGGGAAGAGTACCTGTGACAATTCTGTCTGCATGAATATTCCAGGTATCAACCAGATATTTCTTTACCGATTCAGCACGATTTCTTGCAAGAGAGTAATCACGGAATACCGAACTTTCAGCTCCGTCTTGAGTACCATCAATATGTAAAACAGCATCTTCATGTCTCTGCATTCTGCTACCGATTATATCGAGAACTCTGTAATATATCAACAAATTATCTTTCGGTAAGCTGCTTTCGTCAATATTTTTGGTCGGATTTTCTGTGTAAACATTTTTCAATTCATTGTTTAATGAGTCGAAGAAAATATAAGGAAGTATAGGATATGTTTGAGTAACCATTGTTTCGATAAATTCAATCTCTGTAGTACTCAAGCTTTTTACTATCGAATTGCTTGTCGCCGGTTTATCCTTAGGAATCTCCGTTTCACTCCTAATCTTTTCAATTGGGACTAATTCGTTCTTATCTCCAAAATCAAATCCAATAGATACCGATAATCGCACTATGTCTTGGAACCAATCATCAATTGAAATAACGGAGTTTAGAGCTTTTCTAAATATCAATCTTGGTGAGATTATCATACCCGATTTTAATTTGTGGGTATATGAAATTGCGGCAGATGCACCGTAAGAACTTGAAGTAGCTCTTATTTTTCCGCTTCCGACAAGGTTAGTTAATCTTTCGTTAGGAAATAATATACCATGTGGACTGACGATTTGCTCCGTATTTGTATATTCTGTAGATACTATCGGATTACCTGCTTCAAATCCGAGCCTGATTTCAAATGGATAATCTCTGAACGGCTTATACTTCGCACCTATATCCAGTGATATATATCCGAGATTACCGGTATATGTATGGGAACGTACTAAGGGCTCATACTGTCCTGTCAAGCTGTTATAAACCTCATATCCTCGAGTCTGTTCAAGCAAATCAACCGGACGGTTTTCAAAAAATAATTGACCTTCAAACTTCAATAAGTCAGGGATATAATCATAACTGTAATAACCACCAATGTGATACGATAAACCGCTTCCATTTTTAAATGTACCGCAATCATCTGCTCCCGGAATAATTGGCAATGAAGTAGTATTAAAAATTAAGGACGGTCCGATTATTACACCGGCTTGATGAACTTTTTCTCTTGCTGAACCTTCAATAACAAGCAAGAATATAAATATGGTATAAAGAATTATTCTCAATGTCTGATTTATTGATTTTGTTTTTTAGGAAAATTGTTTTAACGGATTCAAACAAAAGAAATTGATATGAGACAATCGAGATAATTA
>Ga0265293_10011262_pt1 | contig 12223 bp, 11 predicted proteins | sample Munlanlewell138R_FD_192505 | JGI IMG/M metagenome (GOLD analysis project Ga0265293, IMG submission 192505) | Leachate microbial communities from a municipal landfill in Southern Ontario, Canada - Leachate well 138R | ecosystem: Engineered > Solid waste > Landfill > Unclassified | place: Canada... | reverse complement strand
TAGTCAGTATCTTACGAATCACCAAACAAATGAGTATATTTGTTCGTCAACCCCAATTTATGATACGAGAATAGCTCAACCAGTTTGACTTTTTTGTCCAAGTAATAGGGGTCTGGTACAAGTATAAAATTTAGGAACAGAAACTATGTTAGTCTCTGGGCTGAAATTCGGCAACTCTTTTCCGTTTTTATTATTCTCAGCAATATATCCTAAATCGTGAAACAAAGTTGCCAAGAACCATACGTAGGGAAGTTCTCTTTTGATTTTATACTCACTCTCAAATATACCCAACTTCTTGAATTTATAAATTACTGCTTGCTCTATCCCAAATCTCTCATTGTTCAAAAGTGCCATACCAAAAAAGAATGTCGATACTATATGAGTGATTCTGTTGGGATCTTTTTCAAATAGCTCATCAATTTCACCATACAAAGTATGTTCAGACTTTTCTGATAACTGAATATAGTCTTTTATAAAGTCACGACAAGATTCTGTGTTACCGATATCGAAATCATGAATATCCAAACCGTAATAGTTCCAGGCCTCAGTATTCTTTATTATATTAGTATAAAGGTGTTTGAGATACATTTTAAATCTTTGGCTAATAATTGTTTATTATTAACAATAAAAATATCACCTGTGAACTTGCGATCTAAATTGAGACAAAATGTTATGCGACATTTTTAGTTGATTCTTGTTTAAGATTATACTGATTCGAGAATTCATCAATGGTCAAGTTACCCAATGCTGAGAATCTCCTTTTATGATTATACCAGGTTTCAATACGTGCAAGCGCATTTACTCTCTTTTTTGAGTTTGGTACCATAGACCAATTCAGATTCGATATTCAAAGAGCGGATAATATTATCCGCTGATTTTCGTTTCAACTAATCGCATAATAAAACCATTAGTACCAACTTAACAGCCACACAACTAGCCCTTTTACTCTGTTCCCGTGAGTCGTTATTTCTGACTTTTTAGATACATATCAAAAAAATCAGAATTATTTACACGACCTAACCCTTTATTTTCAAAAAACCGCCTTGTATTCTCATTTGCAAGAACCGGCCCACACATGACTTGTTCATAGTCAACGGCAGGATGAGTATTTATCTCGCAAAATTTAAGACCCGTGGGGGTGATGATTATATCAAGCCCTAAGTAGTCAAGCGAACTAATGTGCTGACATACCTTCTCTATCATACTTTTAACATAATCCCAATTAGGGAGCTTACTATCTTTCCAAACCGCTTTAGTGTCTGGATGTTCATAGCAAATAAACCTACCATCGGGACTAAATCGCCTATACATAATACCAAAATCATTGAATTGCCCTGTTTCAAAACTGAATCCGATACCTATGCCCCCACTTGACAAATTACTTGCACCTCCGGAAACAGATGACCCAAAACGTGCATACGACACGATACATTGCCATTTAGATTCCGAATATGGATTATCGTGCGGTAACTTAACCATTATAACTCTAAGAGTACACTCACTTAACGGCCATATTCTTGCAAGGTCACTATGCTGACAAGCATATTCCGTAACAATGTTATTTTGCAACTGATCGAGTATAGTATTAAATTGCAGCATATCTATCGGTTTATTATTTATATGAATCGCGCTGTCAACCCATTCCATCTTCATAAACCCATTACCCCCGGAAGTGCCTGAATTTGGCTTAACCGCAAGAATCCCCTTTTCTTTTAAAAGATTAAGCACAAAGTGTTTGTCTTTTTTGATGGAATAAGGGGTATTCATTAAGTATGTATAATCACCATTGTTTTCGACATAAAGATAATACTCAGGCATGGAGCTTTCACATCCATTGCTGTTGAGAACATATTTCAAGCTCAATTTGTCATTAATCCAAATTCTAAAATGATGATTGATAGGATGGATCATGAAATAGCTATAATCCGGTAAATAATCCCGATGATTTTCCTCTGTTAACCCATAAAGCTCGACACGTCCAGGATAAAATCCGGATTGTAATGCCCAACGCTTTGTTTTCTCATCAGCTACAAACACTTTTTCGTCATCGGCTAACTTCTTAACAAACATTTTGGACCATTTAGAATCCATTCCATTCTCTCTAAGCAAATTAAGAAGAAGATTATAATCAGTCATAACTACCACCTTTTAGTATTTACCAGTTATTAAACGTATTTCTAATAAAACAGAATTTATCAAATTTACAAAACTATACTTGCTTTCCTTGGTTCAATTCCACAACAGGGACGCATGCTCACTATGCGGACTCCACTTGCACGTTGTGGTCCTACCTTTAGAAAGGTACCCAGACAAGTAGTATCACCACCGAGACCAAGAGGTCCAATATTGCTTTTATTAAGCCTATCTGTAATATCTCGCTCTATTTCATTCTGAATACTGTGATTCCCGAACACCATCGCTTCCAGCATAAGAGATGTAGCTTCAAAATGCGAACGGCCAATACCAATTGCTAAGGTAACCGGAGAACAGCCCAATTTGCCTGATGCTTCAACAGCCCACTCAATGATTTCCTTAGTAACGACCGAAACCTTATGCCTGTGAAAAACTCTGAATGTTTTACCCCGAATTTCAGGACCTCCTCCGTGCATTAATATATGCAATCTTAAAACATCTTCATCAGTAGGTTTCAATAATATAGGTGCAGATAACAATGCTCCGGGATCAAAATCCAATCCTCCTGATTGATCAATACGTTGCGTATCATCTCCTTTTATAGCCATAGGCCTTCCTGGCAATGCTCTTAAACCTTCAGCGACACCTTGTTTTATGTATGATAATAATTCTCCATCCACATTATGATTTGGCCCAATTTCCATAAATAAATGAGGTATTCCACTATCATCACACAATGGACTTCTATTTTGTTCTGCTACTAAGGCGTTGTTTAAAGTTGTTTCAAGGACCCATTTAGCGGTTTTCACTGTCTCACGCTCTATCGCCTGACGATATACCTCTTTCTTATCGTCACTGAATGTGGAAGCAGCTTTAATAAGACATTCCTTTACTTTTTCAACAATATCATTTTTGTTTCTCATAATCATAAATGCTTTTACCGTGTGCTATGGCGATGATAGCCGGATATTCTTTAACCTCCAACAAATGGAATGCCTCCATACCTAACTCGGGAAATGCAACAATCTTTGTTGACAATGTCATACTATTCAGGAGAGCAGTAACCGGAGGAATAACTGCATATACCGAACCGTATTTGGCCAAAGAGTCAATGGTTTCTTTACTCAACTCACCCTTCCCCAGATGCAACCTTACCCCTGCAGCTGAAAGCGCAGGAATAGTACTTTCAATTTCGTATTTATTACTTGAAGTGGGGCCTACACCTGCAGGACTGACTGCGGTGTGAAAAATAACGGATCCTTCTAGATTAATTCCATAATCATCCAGTTTACCTTCTTCGATCAAAGAGACAATTTTGGGAAGGACTGCATCACGACCGGTATATATGTAGCCGGATATTGAGATCATTTCACCAATTTTCAATTGTGAAATGATGGTAGAATTAATTGGTGTAATAATCGTATTCATCGAAGAACGGCTTATAAATATTTTTTATCATTATTGATTTACCATTATTATCAAGCACATCAAACAAATAGATTGCTTCCTTCAACTTATCAAGAATGCCTTTTCGATCATTGGATTTGATAATGAATACCCCTACTCTATTGTTACTGCTTAATTCTATACCAATTCGGGTTCCCTCTTGTTTATATACGTTTAAATACTCAATCAGATTATTGTCAAATAGTGCTTTACCCCCAATTATTGAATCAAATATGGCATCTTTAGTATATATATAATTATCAAAATAAATATGACTCGGTTCTTGATAATCAATTTTGGCATGAATAGACAAATACGAATCTATTGATGCATCAATTATATCAAAATTTGTAAGTTCTTTGATTATCCTATAATTTTCACCACCTCCAATTCTTGGTGCAAATTCAATTACATTGATACAATCATCTTTTAATATTGCTTGTATCATAAGTGGAGTGTTATCCAGATCAAATACATTGGCAATTCTATTTGCAATCTCCTTGATCTCTTTAAGAATATTCTCTGTTATTTTTGCTGGCCAAAATGAACCAATAATTTGTTGTGTACTGATATTAATATCATTGATTTTTATTCGTTCTCTTGTCATTATTATTTTAGCATCTCCATCTTTGATATAACAATCTACACCAATTTCTTTGCCCTCAATATATTCTTCAACAATAATTTTATTATTCCTACTTGTTGCAAAAGCATGTTCGGCAAATTCATATAGTTCAATTGTATTGATTGCTTTCCTTACACCTTTTGAACTATTGCTGTCTGATGGCTTTACTATGAGAGGAAAGGTTAAATTGATGTTGCCCAACTTCGAAATTGTATCAATTTCAACATAATTTGAAGTCGGAATTCCACCCTCCACCATTCTTTTTTTCATTGAAACTTTGTTGCTTATTAAATTAGCCGTATCATAACTATATGGAAGCGGTAAATTTAACTTCTCTGCTACATAACAGGCAGTTACATTTGCTTGATCAACACAAGAACTAATGATTAGATTTGCATTTCTATTTTTCGCAATTTGCAATACCAATTCTTTGTCTAATGTACTTTCAATAATGTGTTCGTCAGCATATTTTTTCGCTGGCGGATTAACTAAAAAATCAATAAGTATGGTATAATATCCTCTATTCTTGAGTTTATTTATAAGCTCGATATGCGGGAAAGTTCCACCTAAAATTATTGCAACTTGTTTAATCATTACTGTTTTTATTTTGTAAGTTGCTCATCAAATCTTTCTTTGAATATAAAAGATCAAATTTTAAAGGTGGCATATCTTTTCGAATTCCTTTTCGTATAATAATCTCAATAAAAGCTGGGCCGTCAGACGTTTCAAGAGATTTGATAGCTTCTGTAATCTCTTCATTTGTTATAACGGACTTATCAACAGTATTATAACCAGAATGTCTTGCTATCTCAGTCAGATTTGCATTGTAACCGGCTGATTTTTGTCCACCAACAGATTCATGGACACCATTATTTAATACAATATGCATAAAATTTTCAGGTTTCATTACTCCTGTCGTAGTTAAAGAACCCATATGCATAATTGCTGAAGAATCACCTTCCAGACAAACTACTTTGCGTTCGGTAGCTAGTGCAATACCTGTTGCAATTGAAGAAGTGTGTCCCATAGAACCAACATTAAGGAAATCTCTGTTGTGCTTTTCGTGTCGTGAATTTCTTAATTCAAATAACTCACGTGTTGTCCTGCCAGTAGATGCTACAACAATTGAATTATCAGGAATTGAATTCAAAACAATGTTTATTGCTTCTTCCCTACTTAAAAGCTGTTTATCATCGCTATTAAAACCAGCTTTTTCACCCTTTTCAAATACACCTTTTGTTGCAATAAGTGCTACCGGGCTATTGGATGTTTTAGCGACATCTAGGGACCATTTAAGTGCCTCAATTGTTCCTTCCGTATCGTCTGTCAACACTTTATATGGTATATCCATAGTCTCTAACAACGTTGTGGTAATTTCCCCTTGTTTTTTGTGTTGTGCGTGGTCATTTCTGCCTGGTTCACCACGCCATCCGATAAGTAAAATTAGGGGTATGCTATAAACCCCTTGGTGCACAAGCGACAAGATTGGATTAACAGTATTGCCTATACCTGAATTCTGCATATAGACTAAAGGTACAGTTCCTGTTGCCAAATGATATCCTGCAGCTAATCCTATAGCATTACCTTCGTTAGCAGCAATCACATGCTTGTCTCTTGGCCATGAATTCTCAATGTGTAAACAAAAATCATTTAACAGTGTATCAGGCACTCCTGTTATAAACTCTATACCACTATTAATTAATTCGTTGGAGAATAATGCTTGATCTATCATCTTTTAAATTAATTCAAATATGTTATTAATCTCTTTTTCCAAATTAAAGACTGAATATATCACTTTTGCAGAGTCAAAATCCTTGATTGTATTGAATTTAACCAAAGAAGAGAATTTATTCTTTAGTTCATCATCGGATAGAGGAACGTTTGCTTCTCCTCTTGGATTATTGATTTTCTCATTGAATCTTTGTCCATCGTACGTTTCTACAACAATTTCTGCAGGGCTATACTTTGGAAATAGCTTGGTGAATTCATCATTGGATAACACCTTTACCTTTCTTGCAAGTGATGATATATTATCATTGAATATAAATTCATCTGTATATTGTTCAAGTCCGGCTTTGTTTGTAATTAAAGCCACTGCTACACTATATGGAATACTCATTTTTGCAGAAGAAGAATTCGCTACTAAAACATGGTCATGATGTTTTACTGCAATATCATACGTTGAAACTTCTATTGATTTTATTGTTGCTGGTTCGACTTTGTATTTATTCATTAAATTCAAAGCAGCATCAATACCCGGATGGCAATAACGACAGGCAGCATAAGGTTTAACATATACTCTTTCAATAGCTAGTACCTCGTTCTTTTGAATAGTAAGAAAATCGAAGTTGATTTCATCTGACAACATCTCAAAAAAACCTCTGGATCCATTTAAGACATCATCGGGTCCTTGAAAACCAGCTTTTGCCATTGCTACAGAATTAATGGATATTTGGGCAGCCAGAGCCACATTGTATGGTTTTAATTGTGAGTTATCTTCTAAAACTTTCAGCGTACCAAAAGCAGAGACTGCAGCAATTGATAAGGCATTTTTCATTTCTTCAATAGAATAATGCAACATAGAAGCAATTGCCATGGCTCCACCGATAGAACCACAGGTTGCGGTAGCATGAAATCCTTTTAGTTTATGGGAAGGCTGAATTGCATCAGCAAGGCCTGTAGCGACTTCATAGCCAACAATTATGCCTCTGATGAAATCATCACCAGATACATTTTCCTTTTGTGCATAAGGAATCAGGGCAGAAAAAATGGGGGAACCAGGATGAACAATACCGGATATCACTCCATCATCTAATTCCGCAACATGTGCATTAAGACCATTTATAAAGCCAGCTCTTTCAACACTTGTATCAATTTCACAACCAATCACTTTAACATCACCAATGTTCTTACCAAGCGCATCAATATATAAACTCCTTTTTTCACTTAAGATTTGTGCTCCTGCAATAGTGGCACCCAGATAATCCAATAAACATCGTTTGGCTTGATGTGTTTGAGCTACGGTAAATGGTTTATTGCTAAATTCAATAATATTGTTAATGAACGAGTCCGTATAATTATTCATTCTGATTCATTTTTTAAAAAATTCAAAATATTCAGGGCTTTCAACTTTGGCTTCAGACCAGGCAATATCCAGAACATCAATGACCGGTTGGGGCAAACTGCCTTTTTGTAACGTTGACATATTTTGTTCGAGTTGTATCATAGATGAGGCACCTACGATGAGACCATCGCCCTCTCTACCATCCAACAAACTATTGTTGACCAGCCATCTATAAGCAGCTTCCACTGGCTCGATATTATATTCCCTGCATTTTGCAGTTACCATGTTTACCGCTTCAAAATATGTTTTTTTCCAATATCTTTTCCGATAGCTTTGAAGTCTTGCAAACCTGCCTTGCTGGGGTTGTTCGTCAAAACTCATGTGCTTACCGGTGAGCATTCCTCCTGCTAACGGGTTATAGGCATAGAAGCGCATATTTAATTGTCTAAGAGCCGGTATAAGCTCAGGTTCTACATTTCTGCTTAACGCATTATACCTTCCTTGATACACTGAGGGGTAAAGCCACCCATTTCTTTTACATTTATGCCAAATATCCACTACCATCCATGCCGGGAAATTACTCAAGCCAAATTCTTTGAACTTGCCTTCCTCATATAAGGTATTCATTGATTTTAAAGCATCTTCTACAGGAGTAACCGCATCAGGAAAGTGAAAATATAAAATATCAACTTTGTCTGACCCAAGTCGTTTAAGAGACTCGGAAAACTGTAAATTAACAGCTGTACCATCGAGTTTACCCGTAATACGGGGATGAACTTTTGTTGCAATGGAAAAATCCTTGGTGGTTAAGTTCGATAAAACTGAACCTAGTATCATTTCCGTATCGCCATTATTATAAACATAGGCAGCATCAAGCTCTTTGTTTCCACTGGTCAAGAACTGTTTTACCATTTTCAGGCTGTCTTCCTCACTAACCTGTGGTCCAAAATTCATTGTCCCTAATATCAGTTTTATCTTGTTTTCCATTTTGAAGTAATAAATCAATTCTTATTTTCCCGATATAAGCTTTAGGAAAGAGAGTTCATTTTCCACAACCCCATAGGCTTTAGCCCGGTAATTGATTTTTTTTGCCCAACTGCGGTGAGGGTTTATTTCATTCATTTTGTTTGCATTTTGACTTTTTACAACCCCTCCCGTCGTGTTTAAAATCTGCAAAGCATCTTCATATTCCTCACTCGTGACAGTCTGCATTGCGTTTACAAAACGTGCATGAGATGGATGAATTATTGTTTTCCCAATAAATCCATTTGCTTTATCAATGATTACTTCACGTAACAATCCATCAATAGCTTCATCGATAATCGGTGTACGGTTTATTAATGATTTGTGAATATCTTTATTGATTACATTGTCGATATTGTGTTCCTTGTCGGCCAGGAAATACTCCCAAACCGGAGCTGAAACCGAATACTCATCTTCTGCTCTTGAAAAGAAATTGAGTATATCCGCAAGGCAGTCTCTGACGGAAAAAATATCATAGATTGAATAATTGATCCCTCTCCTTACACCAAACAAAGATGAAAAATCAGTCCCCCCAACCCTGATGTTTAAAATAATATCTTTATATGGGTCCAAAATGTTTTTTAAATTTGCCAATTCCGTAATCCTGGTTTCAAGGTAGGCAATTTCTTTGCCTTCCAATATCGGCATCCCATAAAGAGTTGTTTCAAGCTTATTTGCAGTAAAATCAAGTACTTTAAGGTAATGCCCGGCATTCTTGCTATTGAATTTGGGAAACACAAAACCGGATAAAACTTTGGCTTGTTTGGCCGATAGTCTTTTTATGAAATTTTCAAATTGTAGCAGATTTCTGACTCTTAAAAAAATAAGTGGGATATCATTCAAGGAAATCACCCCGCTGTCAATGGCATCTGCCATTTTCTCAAGATGATTGAGCACATTTAATTCAGCATTTTCAACATCCTGTTCCTGAATCGCATCCTCAAAACACATCACCATTGACGTTATTTCATTCAGCTTCTTTTCCAACAGCTTATTCAGGATATTTTTTGTTCCAGGCATATAAAGAGTCGCACCAAGACAATATTGCAGAATACCTTTTTCAGTGTTCTTGTTAAAGTCGATGGGTTCTTGTAGAAAAGGAAAATTAGGATTGTAGAGATGATGTTTCATTGTTTAATATTTCTCTCAGATTTATTGAATTGAACCTTTAACTGAACAGATTGCTTCCGGATAGTACTGGTCTATCACCCGTTTTACCAAGCTCACTTGTTTTGCTCGTTGTTTTGCTTCCGCTACGGTTGTATCCCATCCATGGGTTTTTGCAACAGAACCTCCGGTCTTCAAATAAATTGGCGCTGTTACCCGAATCATCTCAGGTACCTCATAATGTCGAATAAAACCACCCGAAGAAGCCGGATTTTCGGTGTGAAGGTCGATGGGGATGTTAATGGCTTGTCTTATTGCTGCGAGCATTGGTAATTGCAAGTCACGTACAGGGTTTAAAGAATTTGCGCCAATACTTTCCATAAGTTTAGCGGAACATGGATTCCCATGTCCTGTATGAGCAGAAACTTTAAATTTCGAGTCCGAAGGTATTTCTCCCTGTTTGCGCATTTCGTTCAAAATCCAGAGTAATCCTTCATCGTATAATAAGAATGACCGACATCCGAAACTTGCTGCTCTTTTAACATCTTCAACTGCGCGAATAACTTGTTCTTGTCCACGCAGTCGTAAACCCATTCTTTGTCCTTCAGGTGTCAAGACAGATGCACTGGTATCATAAGTGGCTCGGGGACCTATTGACAATACCAGTTCCACTTCTCCCTGTTTCGCTAGTGTAACCATTTCAGAAATTTCCTTGTCTGTTAACAACATGATTCCTTTGGTTTGAGTAACACGGTGAATAACAAGGTTCTTCTCTAACACTTCATCTAACAGCGACTTCATAGCAGTTGGTCCCTGGATACCTGGCACTTCGAATCGATATTGAGCTCCGTCGGAAAATCGTTTCTGTGATGTTGACAGATCATATGAATCTCCCTGTGGCAACCCCATTTTGACTAAAAAATCTCGTGTTTCTTTCATTGTGATGCGAATTATTTCACGTTGATAATTGAACTAATTATTTCTACTATTTTTAAATCAAGTTCTGAATAAATTGGCAAACAAATCACTTCATTCGCCATTCTATGAGCAACAGGCAAATTCTCAGGTGCAGAAGACTCTAATCCCCTATACATTGAAAACTCGCTAATCAGGGGGTAAAAATAACGCCGCCCAAATATATTATTCTGCTTTAGTTTTTCATACAATGCATCCCTGCTCATTCCATATTCTTTTTCATCAACAAAAATTGGGAAATATGCATAATTGCTTATGGTTTCTTGTGGTTCAGGCAGCATTGAAATCCCTTTCACATCTTTCAGTAACTCTCTGTATCTGTTCGCTACAACTCTTCGCTTCTCGATGCTGTCATTGAAAGATTTCAATTGCAGCAATCCCATCGCAGCCTGCACTTCATTCATCTTTGAATTGATACCTGGTGCCATGATGGTGGTCTCCCCGGCAAAACCAAAGTTCTTCAAGTAATCTATCCGTTGCTTGGTCGCACTGTCGTGACTGATAATCGCACCACCCTCAAAGGTGTTAAATACCTTTGTGGCATGAAAACTGAGGATAGACAGATCGCCGTAATTGAGAATACTGCCACCTTTATATTTCACTCCAAACGCATGGGCAGCATCGTATATCAACTTTAGTGCATAGATATCAGCAATTTCCTTAATCCTCTCCACATGACACGGATTGCCATAAACATGCACAGGCATGATGGCAGTTGTTTTGGTCGTGATGGCTGCTTCAATCTTATCCGGATCAAGGTTGCCAAACTCAGGCTCAATGTCCACAAAAACTGGTTTGATGTTGTTCCACCATAGACTATGTGTTGTGGCTACAAAGCTATAAGGAGTGGTAATGACTTCTCCGGTTATATTCAATGCCTGCAGAGCTGTAACCAATGCTAAGGTTCCGTTAGCAAAGAGTGAAATATACGGTATATTTAAAAATGACGCCAACTCATTCTCTAACTGTTGGTGCAAAGGGCCATTATTGGTCAGTATTTTATTATCCCATATCTGTTTCAGATAAGGAATAAATTCCTCTAGTTCCGGCAATGAGGGCTGGGTAACATAAATGGGTTTTTCCATGTTTATCTTTTTTTGAATGATAGTATCTTTTCTAGCACCAATTCCTTGGCAAAAATATAATCTTTGAATTTGGTGATTTCACAGAATACAAAAACAAATAATGCTCCACAAACGATTTGAATTATTAGTTCAATAGGATAAGAAAATGGCAACAATTTACCTAACATAAACACTAAAACACCCATCGTGAATGCTAACAAAAAAGATGGCAATATATCTTTTACTTGCTGCCTAAAAGAATAGCCGATTTTCACGCCACTCCAGTAGCTATTCAGATAATATGCTATTAATGTATTGACCATCATTCCGGCAATCATAATTTTAATACCCCAAAATATTCCAATAATAATAGTAGGTATTGCAATTAATTTTTTAATAATCTCCAGTTTTAGAAACAGGTCTGACCGACCTTGCACCTGGAGCATATTCAGATTCAAGGCATGAAGAGGATACATCATCCCCACAAAACAGAGCATCTGCAAATAGATGATTGCGGGCTCCCATTTGGCACCAATCAGTGTGTGAATCAACGGTTCAGCAACTGCAGCCATTCCCAGCATCAGGATAAAAGTGATGAACATAACAGATCGGATCAATTTTTGGTAGTTATTTTTTAACCTGGGAATATCATCCTGTAAAGTGGATAAAACAGGGTAAGTAACTCTACTGATAATAGAATTAAAATTCTGTGATGGAAGATTCTTAAATTCATTTGCTTTTGTATAAAACCCCAACTCTTGCGCGGAGAAATATTTACCAATAATC
>Ga0265293_10011260_pt1 | contig 12226 bp, 9 predicted proteins | sample Munlanlewell138R_FD_192505 | JGI IMG/M metagenome (GOLD analysis project Ga0265293, IMG submission 192505) | Leachate microbial communities from a municipal landfill in Southern Ontario, Canada - Leachate well 138R | ecosystem: Engineered > Solid waste > Landfill > Unclassified | place: Canada... | reverse complement strand
GCGTAAATGTCTTGGTGATCACCGAATATTGAAAGCGATCTGCTAGCAAGTGAACGCGCCGAGACATGTAAAACAGCAGGTAATTCTTCTCCAACCCATTTATAAATATTTGGGATCATGAGTAAAAGACCTTGTGAAGCAGTATATGAAACTGCAAAGGAGCCACTTTGTAAAGCTCCGTGAACTGTTCCAGCCGCGCCACCTTCAGATTGCATTTCAACGACTTTGACGACACTGCCAAAATAGTTGCGTTTACCTTGAGAAGCATAGACATCGACTAGTTCTGCCATCGTTGAAGATGGGGTGATTGGATAAATTCCTGCGACTTCAGAAAAGTTATAACTCTCTAAGGCAGCAGCAGTATTTCCATCGACTGTGAGAAAGGTTTTTTTAATTTCCATTGATATTCCTCCTAAATTACCAATATAAGTATACCCTCATACGCCCGAAAAACAAAAAGGAAAGTCAAGAAAATTTTCTTGACCTTCAAGGAGCCAAAAAAGAAAGAAGTCGCGTTTATCCGACTTCCTTTTTATTTTTACTTATTTCTTCTAAATGACGAAGAACTTTATCCTTTAAATCATCTCTTTTTAGGGCAAAATCAATGATCGCTTCAACATATCCATATTTATCACCGACATCATATCTTCGGCCTACGAAGTCATAGGCGAGAACCTTTTCTTTACGAGCAAGAGTCTCAATCGCGTCGGTGAGAAGAATCTCTCCTCCTAAAGATGGTTTAACTTTTGCAAGTTCAACAAAAATTTCTGGAGTAAATAAATATCTTCCTAAACACGCTAGACGAGACGGGGCGTTTTCTTGCTTTGGCTTTTCGACTAATCCTTTTAAAATTCCAACACGGTTTTTAATCTCACCTTCTAAGGAAATGATTCCGTATTTACTCACTTCACTCCAAGCGACTTCTTGGCAACCAATCACGCTGCTTCCAGTTTTCTCATAAAGCTCGATCATCTGCTTAGAAACTGGCTTTCCACCTTCATTAATTGTCAAATCATCACCTAAAATGACAATAAAGGGCTCGTTTTTGCAGGCTTTTTCCGCACAGAGGATCGCATGCCCTAATCCTTTTTGTTCATCTTGATAGACATAAGTGACTTTGGCCATCAAGGCAATGTCTTTGATTATTTTAGCAAAATCATCTTTGCCTTTTTCATGTAAAAACTCTTCGTATGCCTCATTTCTATCGAAATGTTTTTTAATTTCTTCTTTGCCTTTTGAAATGATGAGAATCACTTCTTCGACACCGCTATCGACCGCTTCTTTGACTTGATATTGAAGAGCAGGGATATCGATGATTGGAAGCATTTCCTTTGCAATCGCTTTGGTCGCGGGTAGAAAACGCGTTCCCAAACCAGCCGCAGGAATTACGGCTTTTCTCACTTTTTGCATATGATTCATCTGCCTTTCTTTTTTGTTTTAAGGGGTTTTCGACTCGCTATTTCCATAGCGATTAATTTTCTTAGTTCTCGAAGTTCTAAATCACTGAGTACGATATTGCGGTCGATGATTCCGGCAATCGTCATTTTTTGAAAGACGAAATCGGCGATGGAATCATATTTTGAAAGTTCTTTTTTCGTCACTGGTTTTTTTACTGGTTGACGAATTTTCGCACTTTCAAGTTCTTCTAGATATTTTTCAATGGGTTCGACTAAATCCATCAGATTATATTTATAATCGATGTTTACGATCGGATCAAAAAACGCTAAGGTCTCATCAATCACTTCGGGATAAACGCCGACCACATTTGAAAGAATGTCAGAGGTGACATATTTCTTTTTCATTTTCGTCAAAGCGGAAAGATATTTTTTTAGTGTGGTCGCATTGGGAGTTTTCATTTTCTCATCTCCTCATAGTAGATTATATGGGATTAAAGCGATAAAAACAACTCGCGGAGCGGACCTAAAAAAGAAAAAAGATTATGTTTTGAGCATAATCTAATTGTCTAGCATGGTGATCCGTAAAGGATTCGAACCTTTGACCCAATGATTAAGAGTCATTTGCTCTACCAGCTGAGCTAACGGACCATAGCGCTAGTAAATAGTATTACAATCTTTCTCATTTTTCAATAAAAAATGCGAAATCAAAGTCAGTAATATTTATAAAATTCACTCTCAAAAAAGGTAACGTTTTTTTCGTCTTCAATCGAAGCGAGATTTTCAGTGTTTTTAAGATAATAATTTTTCTGTCTTCCAGCACCGACGAAAGTGAAGTCATCCACACCGTTAGTCGTCATCGTCAAATCGCCATTGATTCCATTCCAATAAAAACTCGTTGAATCCTGCTTTAACAACGCATTTTTAATTCTTCTTACCGTCGTTGAATTCGGATGATTTTGTTTCCCTTCTCCGCTCCCGATTTGAACTTGATTAGGAGCGGTCACACTATCGAGCATTGCTGCAGAGACAAACATCGCATTAGGGTGTGCCCAAGTGAGGAAATTATTTCCTAAACTCGAAGTCGAAGCGTGGTGTGTCGCCTTGAGCAAAACTTTTTGCCACGGGCGGCTTAAAAGATCGGGATGATTTTTAATGATGCTCGGCTCTAGATAAGTCGAATCCGCATCACCTAAAAAAGGCATATTCCAATATTTATAAGTGAGTAAAAAAGAAACTGAAGTCGAGTTTGGATTGTCAGGTCTTCCTTTTCCATCAAAGACGTATCCAGGCGCATAATAATAATCATTTTTAAGCCAGGTGAGAGATAGGTCATTTTCCTTATCAATTTCAATCACTGGGTTTTGAGTTAACTCGTTAGTGATCGCATTATAAACACTACCTTTATTGATAAACGAAGTGCGTTTACTCACATATGAATTATAAATATAACTCGATGAAATCGAATCACCTTCTCCGCCTGGAGAATAAGTGTAACCAAAGTCGACAATTTTCGCGACATTAAAGCCCTCTAGCGCGCCGTGAATCATTCCTCCGACATGATCGCCGTGCGGATGAGTAATAACTAATAAATCGATCGTTTCGTCGCTCACATGAGTTTTCAACACTTCGTTGACGTGAGGAGCATCGAGATCATTTCCGGTGTCGACGAGAATTTCATAATCGCCGTATTTGATGATAATCGCTTCTCCGTATTCTTTACTCATTTCAATCGAGATGATTTCTAGGTCATCTCCTTTTTGATATTGAGGGTCTTTATTTAGATCTTGACACGAGGTCAAACTCACCACTACTAGTGGTAAGAAGAACAATAAATTTAATTTTTTCATATCTTTATCTTAACAAATCTGAGATTTAGATTAAACACAAGAAAACGGCACCGAAGTGCCGTTACTTATAATACTTAACGTCTAAACCTAATTATTGATTAAGTAATGATGATTATGATAAAACGGTAATTCCATCAACAGGCGTCATGCCATCTAAGAAGGCGAGTGTCATCTGTGGAGCGTTATACCAAGAAATAGGTCCTTTGAGATCAACTCTTGTCGTTCCAGCAACCCAGGTGCTCATCAATGCTGCAATGCTCGTTTGAGCATCTGCACCGATACGGTAGTTAACATAAAGAGCAACCTCGACTTTTGTCGTTCCATCAGATTTAGTTCCTTCAAACTTAATTGTCCAGTGGGTACCGATTTTTGCGGCGGTTCCGGATTTATAAACTAAGTTTTTAACCGTGGCGATGTTGCCATCTTTATGAGTTAAAAATTCGACATTCCAGTTATCCGCATCTTCGAAGATCGTTTCAACTGGTTGAGCAATCTCTGGATGATCGGCTGAATTAACTGTTTCAAAAACCGAAGGTTTAACTTCAAGTAGACCATTGTAACTAGATGCATATCCGACAACATGGACCAAATCACCAATTTTGTTTTCATTAGCAAACCAAGCTGTGCTTAGATTGCCAGCATAAATTTGTAGACCATCTTCACCATCGTGAATCCAAACTCCACTATATAAATTATTAGCACTCTCTTCAAAATTGCCAACTACGTAGCCATAAAAAGAGAGTAAGGTCGTTCCACTATAAATCGGATTGGAAAGACTTTGATTATATGTACCATCTTTAAATCCAAGCTTCAAATTTTTAATGGTCGTATTTGTAGCCGGAGAATGTCCGACGTCAGCCTTGAAATTGACTTCAACAGGCGTAGCTTCTTCGCAGGAGATACTTCCTTTGATAGTTGCTAGATAATCGTCAGCTTCAAACATTCCGACTTTAAAACTCACCTCAACACGATTTTCAACAGGAAGTGCGGCGATTTGAGTCACAGGTTTAAATGTGACTTTGTCAGGTACATCGACAGACCAGTCAATTTCAACTTCACGACCTGCGTGGACATATTTATTAAGAACATAAAATTTGTCACCGAGTTTAATGGTGTAAGTTTTTCCAAGTGCGGCCGCACTACCATCTGGTCTAATGACTAATGTCGGTAGATTTTGAGTGGCCGCAATCGCTTCTTCTGGAGTGGCTAGTTCTTCTTTTGGAGTACAAGAAGCTAAGGACATTCCAATCACGAGTAAGGGAAGAAGAAATAGTTTTTTTCTTTTCATATTTTTCCTTTCTAAGGTTAGATAACCTCATATATGTAATTGAATTGTTGATAATTGTTCGCCAATTGAATTTGATACCTCTCAAAGTAAGAGACAACATATCCTGTCACATGGAAAGTTTTCCCGAGCACATCATCAATATTAAATGATTCTTCTCCATAATTAGGATCGAAAATCTGTGGGACAACTTGAGGGTTAAGTGAGGCGTCTGCTCTTAAATTGCAGATGATGTTAGTACCGGCAATTTTTGCATAATAGGAATACGCATATGGCGTAGTTCCTGACGTTTTAACCCAGTACTCAATAAGAGGTTCAGCACCGACGGCAAATTGAATTCGACTACTGCCTTTATCTTCATTTTCATCGTCAGTATATGGTGAAACTTTTCGAAGTTCGATTTCGGTATCAATCCATTGATATTTATAAGCACCGATGTCTTCTTGAGAAGTAATGCTCGAAGGTTCGACTCTTACGCTGCTATAGTCAAGATTGAAATTATCCCAAGAACGTTCTGGAAGATATCTTTCAGCATTATCTTCGTTGATCACGCGGAAAGCGCGTTTTCCAGTCGTTTTATTTTGGATGTCAGAAAGTTGAATGTTCTTGGCGAAGATCGTCGCTCGAGCGTAGAAATAAACAACAGAACCAACTCCTTTTGTCTCTGGATTAGCATTATTCAAAATCGAGGCAATCGCAGAATTGAATCCAGCATAAGCGTAAAGACTTGCTAAAGTATCACCTTCGTTTTGCTCATCGTCGAGTTCAATGTCTCTTAAATAAAGTGAGTCGCCTTGAATTCCAACGACAAGCGCTAAGACGTGAAGCATAAAACCTGAAGAACCGGTTTCATCATTGATTCCGAGTTCATCAAAATTATTGATCACATACCAGAGATTCGTTTCGACGATCTGTTCGGTATAATCATAACCATCGTCGATTTCACCATAGACTCGATAACGGCATCTCTTGTTGTATTTATCGACTTCTTCGAAAGTCTTTCGATAATTACAGAAATTCGAATCGGTAAATAGCTGATTCATCGAATATGCTTGCTCGACGATTTCGAGATTTAAACATCTCCACTCAGAATGAGAATCGTATCGATACCACACAAACGCTAACCATCTGTTTCCCGAGGTGTCGCGTTCACCAAAATTCTCGACATCAGTGACTAGGGCGATATTACAAATTTTTCTCCCCGCCGCTAATGATTCTTCATCAGCTTTTTCTTGGGCGGAAGTCAATTTGTTTCTGACAAAAATCGAAGCTTTTTTACCCCATGGCTCGACTTTTGCAGTCGATTCAGGAGTATTGATTCCTAAGAAACGCGTTTTGATCGAAATGTCGGTGTTCGTCACTTGATCGACGAATCCTTCCTGAATGAAGTTAGCGGTATCACCATCGGTCACACTTCTTAAAGAAACATAACCATAATGATCGATTTCACTAGGTAGAATAGCCGAAGCTTCGCCACCAGCAAATTTCTTCCCTTCAAGGGAGCCGGCTTGAGCAAACTTCATGCTATCGGTGTAAGGCGTATCGACAAAATCGATATTCGCTTCAGCAGGAGTTCGAACGATGCACTCTCTTTCTTTACAAGAAGAAAGTGAGAATAAGGCAATTAATGCTAAAAGAATAATTTGATTTTTTTTCATTTTTTTACCTTTTTACGTAATCTCGAAGTATATCGTAAAGCTTGTCAAGCGCGCCATCGATAATGCTCGATACGTTTCCTTTCGTTCCGAATTCTTCATAGAAAATATAGCCAGGTCCACTTTTGACGGATTCGCGAATATCAGCGCTACCGGCAAATGGAACGTCAACGAATTTTGTCCAGTTTTCAGAAGGTTTGACATAATATTCAGTATTGACTCTAGCGGTTTGAGATCTGATTTGTTCAGCCGATGAAGCAGTTGAGGATGAAGCATCGACTACCCAAGTTTCATAATCGCTATATTCATCGACATTTCCACCGACCCACATTCCGCCTTGCTCTGCAAAAGGAGAAGCTGGATAGTAGCCAGTCGAAGAAGAGATATAACCATTAGCGTATTTGGATAAGAATTTGACAAGCATCCACGATGCGACGCGTTGTTCACGTGAGCCTTTATCTAAAAGCGCGAGGTTAGCACCTTGAGAAATGACATATTTTTTATCTGCAGCATGGAATGGAACCGGCGCAGCTTTGATTTTGAAGCGGTCACCAGTTGGTGCGCTATTAGCGACTCCGGCCGATGAACCTAAGGTCATGACGGTCTTGTTTGCTTTAAATGGGTTAGAACCATAGCTCGCTTCATCCCAATCTGCAGGAATCGCAAAGGTTTTCGCGTCATACATATTTTTTAAAACGGTAAAACCGGCTTTGGTTTCTGGGCTCTTAAAAGCGACATAACCATGATTGTCAGTTTTATCAAAATATGTGTAAGTTCCACCTTGTTGACGGACAGTCGTGATAAAGAGGTTCGCTTGTGAATCATAAGAAAATGGTTTAAAGCAATCTTTTGGAACGTGTCCGGTCGAACCTGCTTCAAAGATACTGGTGAGATTTAAAATTGCATCCTCAGTCGCATAGCCAGATCCAGCAGACGTTTTATAAGCTTTACCATTTGGCATGAGCATCTTGTCATACGCCCCTTTAGCGCCGCCTTTTCCATCTTCGACATTTGCTAATAATTTGAGGATATTTTTCCCGACTGTGTCAAGTTCAGTATAAGTCGTCGGAACAAAGATTGGTCCGACTTCAAGAGCAGTTAAAGTTTCTTGTCCGACGGTACTTTCGCACCAATCAAAGAAAGTTGAATTATAAACCATGACTTCAGTCGATTTGTTAAACGGAACACCTAACGTATAGGGATTACCATCTCTATCGTATTCGATTTCTTGATTTTCACGCATATAGTCAGTGTAAAAATCTGAAATCTCAAACTTTTCAGCCCCTTCAAAACTATTGGTCACATCATTTTCAAAATAATAATCTAACCGAACGATGATATTTTGTTTGACATAAGTCGCAAAATGATCAGGATAGCCGACGGCGACGTTAGGAAAATCACCACTCGTCGCGGCGAGTTGAATCGCTTGTAATAAACCGGTATAACCAGATTTAGTTTCATAGTTGACATGAACTCCGGTCAAAGCGGTGAACTCATCGAGCATATCTTCGACAACGGCGTTGATATCAGTCCCAAAACCAGTCCAGAAATCGATTGTCGTTCCGCTGACATCGACTTCAAAGTCGAGATCATAAGCGTAATTGTTTCGCCACGAACTGCATGACGTGGCGGAAAATGCAATTCCACTCATCAGTAGAGGAATGAGGGCGGTTTTAAGAATATTTTTTTTCATTCTTAGTCCTCCTTTCTTTTTTTATTATTTTACGTAATCTGATAATATTCGATAAACAGCGTCAAGAATATCTTGAATCGTCGGATATTCTTCGTTGAACATATAACCGGGAATCAAACCGATTTCATCTCTGATATCGCTTGAACCGCGGAATCCTGGATCGACGAATTTGGTCCATCCAAGATCGTCATTGTTATAAATTAGTCCGTTGACTTTTCCGGCGTCATTATTTGCTTTATCGATAGCAGATCCGCCTGGATTATTGAGCCAATCTTGATAGATATCACTATTAGCAACTTTTTCACCAGTTGGGAAATAACCACTTTGTGAAGTGAAGGTTGCGTTTTCAGCTTGTGATAAGAAGACGATGAGTTTCCACGCGGCAACTAGTTTTCTTTCACGATCAGAATCGTTAGTCGGAACTTGGAAGAGCGCGAGGTTTGTTCCTTGTGAAAGAACGAATTTGTGTTCGACATCTTTATAAGGAATTGGAGCGATACCAAGAGCGAATTTACCGGTGAGATTTACAAGACCTCCACTGGAGCCGACATTCATCACCGATTGTCCAGCTTTAAAGGCGTTAGAGCAATATCCGGTTGAATCTTCCCATGGAGTGGAAGCGATACCGATGACTTTTAAATCCCAAAGCTCTTGAATCATCTCGAGGGCGTTAATCGTGATTTGCTTTGTGTCAGCATCATTGAAATTCACATAACCTTTACCGGTTTGTGTTGCATCGATGGTCGTGAGTTCACCACCGTATTGACGGATTAAGGTCGTGACTAAGTTTTCAGTTGAGTCATAAGAGAATGGACGGAATTTATCCGCTTCTCCGATATCATGACCGCTAAAAGCAAGTGAAACTCCGGCTGGGAACGACGTTTCGGTAGCATAAATAACACCGTCAGTTCCAAGATAATTGCCGATAACAGTTTTATTAGCACTATCTTTATGAAGGACGAGTTTGCGAAGTTCTACTCCGACTGCTTTGACATCTGCCCAAGTTTCAGGGACAAAAATGTCTCCGACTCCCCAGCTAGTTAAAATTGCTTTTCCAGCTGTGGATTGAGCCCAATCGAAGAGTGTCTTGTTATAGACCATGACTTCGGTTGATTTATTAAATGGAATACCAAGAATGTAACCGTTACCTTCGTCATCGAATTCTAGAGTTTCGTTTTCAAGTACGTAGTCACTATAGAAATCTTCATAGTCAAGTCTTGGTAAGGTCGTGACGGTTTCTCCGTTTCCATTAACATAAGAACCGGGTTCTGTGATGTTTCGGTTCTTATCATTTTCAATAAGACCATTTAATCGGAGTTGAATGTTGGAGCTGATGTAGCCAGCAAAGTGGTCTGGATATCCGTTAGCAACTTGCGGAAGTTGACTTAAATTAGTCGCCGCTAAGTTGATTGCGGTTTGAAGATTTTTGTATCCACCCTTTGTTTCGTAATCGACATTGATTCCAGTCAAAGCGGTAAAATCGTCCAATAATGGAGTTAGAGCAGAGTTTACTGCACTACCAAAACCAGTGATCATGTTGATTGTCGTTCCTCTTGTTTCGATGTTGACATCTAAGTCATAGGTGTCAATTGGTCCACCCAAACTTCCACACCCCGTCAAACTGCCGACTAGAAGTGAAAGAAGTGGAACACCAACCAATGTGAGAAGTCCTTTTTTGGATTTTTTCATATCCTTTATCCTTTCTTTAATTGATTTATTAGATTTCGCATCTGCGAATACTAACCTTTGATACCAGAACGGGAGACGCCACGCATGATATATTTTCTAAAGATTAAGAAGAAGATAAATAGCGGGACAGTCGCGAACATTGAACCAGTGATCTTTGCCGGATCATCGCTAGAGAATTCACTTGATTGGAATTTAGCCATCAAGCCGTTAGAAACTAGCAACATGCTATTTCCAAAGCGCGGGTTTTTACCACTGGCAATGAGTTGGGGCCAGACGTAAGCATTCCACGCTCCCATTAGGGAGAGAATGATAATGCTGACAATTGTCGGTGAGGCGATCGGGATCATGACCTTCAGCAAATATGAGAAGTGCCCATAGCCATCGACTTTGGCCGCAAGGAATAATTCGTTTGGAATTTGTTGGAATGTCTGACGTAGATAGAAGATGTAAAAGACACTGACACCATGGACTAAAATTAGCGCGGCATAAGTATTTTTCCATCCGAATGAAAGAGCGGTTTGATAATTCGTTAAAATCATCATTTCACCTGGAACCATCATCGTCGCCATCAAAATCATGAAGATGAAATTTTTACCTTTGAAATCAACGCGCGCAAACGCAAATGAAGCAAAGATAGTTGTGACGATGGTAAAGGCAGTTGAAGCGACCGCGACGATGACTGTATTCAAATAGAAATAGCCAAAGTCTCCTCCTTTACTGAGGACTTTTGCATATTGTTCGACGGAGACGTTTGTCTGATTGAGCCAAAAAACGAGTTCTCCGCGAATTTGTTCATTATCATATGCTGTAGTCGATTTTAACGACGTAATAATCATGTAATAGAAAGGAATAATGATAAACAAACCGATGAGCGTCAAAAATCCATACAGTAGGACTTGAGTAATGATTTTTCTTGCTTTGTATTGCCTTAATTGAGCTTCTGAGGCGAAATACATTTCATGTTCAGCCATTTTTTTGTTCCTTTCTAATAATAAACTCTCTTATTGGAAACCAAGAATTGGAGTCCAGTAATGATTAAAACGATGACGAGGAGGATAATTGAGCCCGCTGCAGCTCGGCCAAGAGCGGATTCGTTAGTCGAAAGCATGTATTTATAAATGTATCCGACAATAGTGATCCATCTATTTCCATCCGTACCTCCGAAGTCGATTTGACCACCCCCGAATAATGAGATGATCTGAGTATAAGACTTCGTTGCACCGATGAATGAAGTGATGGTGATATAGAGGATTTGCGGAGATAAAAGTGGGACGGTGATTTTTTTAAAAATCATCGCTCTTGAAGCTCCATCAATTCTCGCCGCGTCATAGTATTGTCTATCGATTGTCGCAAGTCCCGACATAAAGACGAGAATCTTAAATGCGAGGCCATTCCAAATCGAATAGATGACGATGACGAGGAACATATTTGCTTTAGGGGCCATATCACCTAACCAGTTTTGAGGGTCGAGCCCAAAAACACCGATTAAGGAGTTGAATAACCCAGCACTTCCACTTGAAAACATGACGTTAAACACCATTCCTAGAGCAATGGAGTTAGTCACATATGGAAGGAAGAAGACTGTTTGATAAAAGCCTTTTAAAGGTTTGATTGCATTGATACACACAGCGATGAGAAGCGCGATGATAATTGTCAGTGGCACTGAAATGATGACGATCATTCCGGTGTTGCCTAAAGCTTGCCAGAACAGATCATCGCTGAAGCATTTGATGTAGTTGAGGACACCCCATGAAACTTCAATCCCAGAACGTGTGTTATCTATAGCGGCGAAATAATTGATAATCGCGAATGATGAATTGGAGCCACCCACCCAATAGAAGTTATTGATGAATGACATCAAAATCGCATTGATAATCGGATAGATCATGAATATGATGAGGAAGAATAGTGCTGGAATAAGCGCCACCCAACCTTTCAACCCTTCGGGCATGATCCAACGATGTTTTTTCGGAAGCAAATAACCTTTTTCGTTTCCGAATTCTATAGCCGCTGCACCTGAGGCATCAGGGACAAGTCCTTCGATTTTCCTTTCTTTTAATTTTGCCATTTTTATACCTTAAACAACCTTTCGGTTATTTAATCCTTTCTCCTGATTCTTCAAAGACGAAGAACCATTTCGGGTCACAGGCAATTACTTTCTTGCCGACGATTCCGGAAGCGTGTTCGCTTGGGACGATGATTTTTAATTTGCTTTCTTTTTGTTTAGCGACATTACCGATGATTGAAATATCTCGACCGATATGTTCAATAAATCTGATTTCGACTGGAATTTTTCCTTCAGGCGAAATCTTGAAAGCTTCTGGACGAATGCCGATTTTAACCGGACGATCAGTTCGACGGACTTCTTCTTTGATGACAATCTTTTCAATATCCGGATTTCTGAGCGCTTCGAGTTTCTTCATGCTCAATCCTTCAACTTTCTCAGGATGTTTCTTCAAATCTTCGATGTATTCATCATGAGTGAGATTTGTTCCGGCGACGACTTCACGTCTTCTTTCGATAAAACCATGAAATTCATTTTTGTAAATTGGATCTTCGTCAAACAACACTTTGTTGACATATAATTTTCCTTTACGGATTTCACCATCGAAAATATTAATAGCTGGTGAACCGAGGAACTTAGCAACGAAAAGGTTGAT
>Ga0265293_10011258_pt1 | contig 12227 bp, 9 predicted proteins | sample Munlanlewell138R_FD_192505 | JGI IMG/M metagenome (GOLD analysis project Ga0265293, IMG submission 192505) | Leachate microbial communities from a municipal landfill in Southern Ontario, Canada - Leachate well 138R | ecosystem: Engineered > Solid waste > Landfill > Unclassified | place: Canada... | reverse complement strand
GGCCGGCGAGGGCCAGCAGGATACGCCGCAGCAGATCGTTGTCCGGACCCTGCATGCCTTCCTCCTCGGCGACCGCGATCTCCGCGGCATCATACTCCCAGGAACGCAGCACCCTGATCTTCTCCGGCAGCGTCAGCTCGGGATGCTCCACGACCTCCTCGGGGCTGGTGAACACCGATGCCGGATTGAAGAGGGCCTGTGCGCGCCACCGGGGTGGTTTTCGGGCTTCGTCGGTCATCGGTTCGGCGCCTCCATCTGCGCAGGTGTTCCACCTGCTGCGCTGATCCCACCGCCGCGGATCCAGAACCCTGTCACCACAGATCAGGCGGTGTCGTCGCGGTCGTCGTCGGCCCGCACCGCGTCGTCCCTGGGCTTCATCGCTCTGCGCACCCACCAGATCGCCAGGCCGGTCAGGCTTACATTGAGGATGATGCCGACTATCCAGAATCCACTCACGATCAGGGTCTCCAGTATGCCGGGATCGGCAGGTCACACAGCGGTGGTGTCAGCCGGGCGCGTATCTGCAGATGATCCCAAAAGCCGTAGTTGCCACGGAAGCACCCGAAACGACACGGACAAGGTCAACCGCTTCACACCACAGCCCGCCTCATCCGCCAGGTTCTGAGCCGGCGCGTTGCGGCGCTGTTTCATTTCGGTGTCTTCCGTGTGCTTCCGTGGCTGACGTGGCTTTTTCTGGATGATAGCAGTTGCCGCCGTGGACCGCCGCTTGGATGGGTTATGGACGCGGATCGCTGGTCTGTCGTTGACTTTTTGCGGGTTGGCGGTCAACCGCGAGCACTCACGCCGCCACGTACCGCAGCGTCTCCAGCACGCCGCGGATCACCACGCTCACCACCAGTGCCACGCCCACCGACAGCGCCACGGAGAAGAGGGCGTCGCGCCGGCCGATGGTCTTCAGCATCACGGCGAAGGTCGATACGCAGGGGATGTAGAAGGTGAGGAACAGCAGGAAGGTGGTGATCTGCACCCAGTCGAGCTGCGTGCCGATCTCGAAGGTGCCGAGCGCCTGGTAGATCATCAGCAGCGACAACTCTTTGCGCAGGATGCCGAACAGAATGGGTACGCCCAGCACCACCGGCAACCCCAGCGCCCAGGCGGTCACGGGCGTGAGCGCGGTGTTGATGGCAGCGTCGGCACCGACGTGGCCGAGCAGCGCCAGGATGACGCTGCCACCGACCAGCAGCGGCGTGACGATGGTGAGGATGTCGCGCGTGCGGTTCCAGGTCTCGGTGAGCAGGGCGCGGCCTTGTGGCAGGGCGTAGGGGGGGATCTCCTGCACCTGGCCGGGGCCGAGATCGCGTTCGCGCCGGGCGAGCAACCGGCCCATCACGGCGATGACGACCATGGTCAGGGCGAAGATCGCGAACACGCCGATGCCGCCGAGGTATTTGCCGGCCAGGGCCAGGATGATGGCCGAACGCGCCGAACAGGGTACGAAGGTGATGAGCACCGAGGCGATGACGCGCTCGCGCCCGCGGCTCACCCGGGCCGCAGCGGAGATCGCCGGCACGTTGCAGCCAAGCCCGAGCAGGAAGGGTACGGCGACGCCGCCATGCAGGCCGATGCGGTGAAAGCCACGGTCCACCACGAAGGCGATGCGCTGCATGATGCCCACCTGTTCCAGCGCCACCAGCAACAGCACCAGCGGAATCATATAGGGTACGACGATGCCGATCAGGCCGATCAGGCCATCGCTGACGGCGCGGGCGACCACGCCGCCGGTCGACTGCGGCTGCCAGTCCGCCAGGGCGTCGATCAGGCGTACGGCCGTCATGTCGTCCAGCCAGGTGCTCACCTCGAAGACCACGAACAGCACGGCGACGAACACCGCCAGGCTGCCGACCAAGCCCCACTGCGGGTGCAGGAACAGCTCGTCCAGCCAGTAGCGCCAGCCGCGTCCTGCATGCGGCGCGCCGACGCGTGTGACCGCCTCGAACAACATCGCGGCGCGGTGATGCCGGTCGGCATGCAGTTCCTCGTCGAGCGGGCGCGGCAGGTGCCGCTCGGCGGCGGCACGTAGTGCGTTCAGCTCGGTGTAGTGTTCTGGGAAGTGTTCCCGGATCTCGTCGAGAAAATAGTCGTCGCCGGCCGCGATCTGGGTGAGCAGGAAGGCGTACGGTGCGCGGAAGGCGGTGCGGATCTCGGGCCGGTTCAGCACCCGGCCGAGCGGCTGCAGGCTCGTACAGATGTGCGGGCTGGCCGGCTGCGGGAGCGGGCACGCGGCCTCACGCACGGCGTCCGCGGCAGCGGCGAACAACGCGGCGATACCGTGACCCATGTGTGCGACCGTCGCCACCACCGGTACGCCCAGCAGGCGGCTGAGGGTCTTGACGTTGATGTGCAGACCCTTCTCCCAGGCCTGATCCATCATGTTCAACGCGATCACCATCGGCCGGCCGATCTGGCTCAGTTCCAGAGTCAGCTCCAGGTGGCGGTCCAGGGCGGTGGCGTCGATCACCTGCACGATCACATCCGGCGGCGCGAACGGCGCCGGTGGTCCGTCCGGCTCGTGGCGGGCGACCAGCGGGCGCTCATCGCCCCACAGCAGGTATTTCAGTGTCACCCGGTCGTCAGGTTCGAGGTGGTGCAGTGTCTGGATGCTCGGCAGGTCGACCAGGTTGGCCTCGTCCAGCCCGATCTGCACCCGGCACTCGCCGTAGGCGCGGTGGGTACCGGCCAGTTCGCCGGTGTGGATGGCGGTGCTGGAGACGGCCTTGAACAGGGTGGTCTTGCCGCTGTTGGGCAGGCCGACCAGGGCGATGCGCAGGTGTCTCGTGCCGCGGAACAGGGGGGTGCGTAGCGCGACGCGCGCCTCGGCCGGTGTTTTTTTCATGCGGCTATTGTTTCGCACCGGGGAGGTGGCGACAAGCGCATGCTGTGGGAGGACATGGATCGATGGAGAAAGGGGGCCGCCAGGCCCCCTTCTCACGTCTCGCCCGACAAATCGGTTTTCGATTCACCCCGGGCGTTGTCCGAGCGGGCCGTCACCGCACTTGCAGTACCTTGACGGTCGCATCGGCGGCACTGTCGTCGATGTAGCCGATGGCGTCGGGATGCCCGGCGACCCATTTCCTGACGGCGGCGTCGTCACCAACGGCCTGCGGCGGCTGGCCCTTACCCGTGAATATCAGGCGCGACCAGTAGGCGGTGACCTGGCTTTCCGATTTGTCGATGAAGCCGGTATAGAACGCCTGGCGGGATGCTGTGCCCGTCGTCTGGTCCACGGGCACCACGGCCGTTCCGTCGGCGAGCGTGCCGCTCTTGCCGAGATAGATCCGACGCAGGTCGTCTACGCTGATGGTGGCGGCCGCGTTGGACGGATGCACGATCGGCACGGGGTCGGCCATGGACGACGCGGTGCTGAGGCAGAGCAGGGCCGCGAGCAGGCACGGTGCACGTTTTGAAGTCAGATGTCCCATGATGTGTTGTCTCCTCAAAATACCACGTCGACGGCAAAGCTCAGGATGTTGACATCCTCCCCGGGCGGGGCCTCGAACAGCCCGGCGGTGCCGTCCCGCGCCTCGGCGCGCTGCCATTCGGCCTTGAGCGCCGTGCTGGTGTTCAGGTCATAGCGCAGGCCCAGGGTGGTGGAGCGCTGCTTGCGGGCGAGCGGCGTGCGTTCGTCGGTGTCGCGGTCGGCGACCGTGACGTGGGGCAGGAATCGCCCGGCCCGGTAGCCCAGCGTGACGTACCATGCGGTCGAATCCGGGAAGGACTTCGCGATACTGGTGTCGGTGTATTCCGAGTAGACGACGATGTTGTTCCAGTCCAGCATGGCGCCGACGCCGAAGAAGCGGGCCTGGTCGTCGTTGAGGGTGATGTCGACCCCCGGCGGCAGCATCGCGGGTCCGGTGAGACGGCTGGTGATCTTGCTTTCCATATAGCCGGCACGCACGGTCAATGCGTCGGTCGACGCCACCAGATTGATCCCCATGACGTCGCGCATGTCGCTGGACATCTGCAGGCCGCTCGGTTCGGTATCTTCGGAGTTGCTGCCGAAGTAGGGCTGGACCAGCAGGTCGACGCTGCCCATGTTGTGGGTCAGCAGCGCATCGATGCCGGAGATGGAGTTGAGCGGCAGTCCATCGTAGACCTCCTGCGGCGGACGGATCCAGGGGTAGGCGTAGCCGACCTCCACATAATCCGACACCAGGAACAGCGGGAACTTGATGCGCCCGCCGCGCAGCTTCAGGTCGTCGCCGAGGGTATAGCTGAGGAAGGCCCAGTCGGCACGGATGTCGTAGGTGTCATCGTCCGCCGACGCCAGCAACTGCGCGGTCACGTCGAGACCGGGGGCCACCGTACCGCTCAACTGGATGCCCAACCTCGAGTCGTTCTCGAAGCTGGCCTGATCGGTGATGCCGTTCAGGTAGGCGACCTCCGAATCGCTGACCGAGCCGGCTGCGGTGAGGAAGCCGTTGATAGCGATCCGCGGCTCGGCGGATGCCACGGCGGTGGCGAGGATCAGGGCCGGCGTTGCGACCCAGACAACGGTTGACTTCTTGTTCATGCTCTCTCCTTCGGGGTACGGTCTTGCGTCAGTCGAACGGCCACACGCGGGCAGCACGCGGCCGATGTGTTTTCGTTCTGGAATGGGCGGCACAGCATGCCGATCCGTGGTCGTTGGTCTTCGCGCTCATGAGCGCCTGCTGGTGCTGAAATCCCCGACGATGGTCTGGAGCTGCGTGGATAGACGGGCGAGCTCGTCACTGGCGGTGGCGGTCTGTATCGCGCCCGCCGTGGAATCTCCGGCGATGCGCTGGATGGTGGTGACGTTCTTCTGGATCTCTTCGGCGACGTTGCTCTGTTCTTCCGTCGCGGCGGCGATCTGGGCCGTCATGCCCTTGATCGTCGCGACCCGGTCGCGGATAGACTGCAGTGCCCGGCCGCCTTCGTCGGCATTACCGACACTGACCCGCGATTCGTTGCGGGCGATCTCCATGACCTCCACGACCTGCCGGGCGTTGCTCTGCAACTGCCCTATGGTCGCGTGTATCTTCTGCGTGGACTCCTGGGTGCGCAGCGCCAGGGCCCGGACCTCGTCCGCGACCACCGAGAAGCCACGGCCGTTGTCGCCGGCGCGTGCGGCTTCGATGGCGGCGTTCAGGGCGAGCAGATTGGTCTGCTCGGCGACCGTCCTGATGACATCGAGGACCACGGCGGCGCTGCGCGTGTCCTCCTCCAGTCTGGCGATGACCTCTGCCGCGCGTTCAACCTCGTCGGCGACGGTGGTGTTGGCGTCGATGATGCGCCGGACGATGTCCGCACCGCGTTGTGCGTCGTCGTCCGCGTGTCCGGTCGAATCGTCGGTCTCCGCCGTGCTGCGGGCGACGTGGCGGATGGTGTCCAGCATTTCGCTCATGGATTGTGCGACCAGTTCGGTCTCCCTGCGCTGCAGGTCGATGCCGTCGGTGGTTCCGTTGGCGACGGTCGAGAGCTGTTCCGCTGCCACGGCGACCTGGCTGATTGACGCGGCTATGCCGCTCACCATGGATTCGAGCTTCTCCACGAAGGCATTGAACCAGTGCACGAGTTCGGCGATCTCGTCATTGCCACGCGCCGTGAGGCGACGTGTCAGGTCGGCGCGGCCGCTGGCAATTTCACGCAGCGAACCGGAGACCAGCTTTATGTTGCGGACGACCATGGATGAGACACTCACGGCAGTGAGCGCAAGGATGATCATCGTGACCAAGCCGAAGGCCAGACCCACGCGCAGTGCGGTTCCGGCCGCCTCGTTGGCCACGGACAATGTATCGGTGAAGCGCGACAGGGCGGAGGCGTGCAGGTCGGACAGGGTCTGCTTGAGTTCGTCGTGGTGTTGCGTCATCCCGGCGACGGCGGCGCCGAGTGCGTCTGGCGGAATAGTGCCTTCGATCATACCCAGGGAGAGCTTGCGAGCTGCATCGTAATAGGCCGTTAGATGCTCCCGGGCGATGCGCACGTCGGGCGCCAGCGCCTCGTTCAGCGATGGAATCCCTGCCAGCCGTTCATCCATCGTGTTCTTCAGCGTGTCAGTAGAGGCGAGCAGATCCGCTTCGCCGGTACCTACCGCCGCATTGAGCATCTCTTTGATCCGCTCCAGGCCGAACAGGCTCTCCTTCGATACGTCCAGAGTGGGGAAGTTGACCTGATGCGTCAGATGCAGCAGACGGGTGTTCTCGCTGACGACGGTGTAGTAGTAGGCGAGATAGAGTGAGAAGCCGATGATCCCGACGAATGGAATCAACAGAATCTTCGCGCGTATGGTAATTCTCGGTGTCCGTGCCATGTCGATATCCGCTGTGCAAACCCGGGTCGTCGTGCGTGGTTGTTGTGTTCGTGCGGTGTTTGCGGCATGCACCCTGCAAATCTTTGTTACGGTGAGTAACGGAAATGTAAGCGGATGGAGGAAGCCACACTGTGGTGGTCGGGACGTGCGGGATTGGCGCACGGGAGGGGAGAACGGATCGGGGATCGAGTGGCGGAAGATTGACTCACGCGCCGTGCTCTTTACACGCCCCCGCCCGTGCCCGACCATGCCCGTATGGACACCCCTCCGCAGGACACGCCGACCCCACCACCCGTCCCGATGCCCGCGTCAGGGCGGCGCTTCGACCGGCTGCACGTGTTGCTGCTGATGCTGGTCACGATCATGCTCACGGCCGGCATCGCCTATTGGGTGTTCACGGTCTATCTGTTCCCAGCGGAGTTCACACCGGTGACCTTGAGCACCCGGGAGGGACGGGTGCTCGATGCCAAGCTCGAACGGCTGGAGGCGCTGGAAGCCGGCCGGTCGCACACCCGGCCGTCACGACTGCCCGCCACACCCCTGGTACCCGAGGCCTACAGCGAGGTGGGTGCGAGCCGTGCGGTCACGCTCACCGAGAAGGAACTGAATGCACTGCTGGCGCGGAACACCGACCTCGCCCGCAAGCTCGCCATCGATCTCGGCGACGACCTGGTCAGTGCCAAGCTGCTGCTGCCGATGGACCCCGACTTTCCCATACTGGGGGGACAGACTCTGAAGGTGCGTGCCGGGGTCGAACTGGCCTACCGCGACGGCCGGCCGGTGGTGGTGCTGAAGGGTGTGAGCCTCATGGGCGTGCCGTTGCCGAATGCCTGGATCGGCGGGCTCAAGAACATCGATCTGGTGCAGGAATTCGGTGCCGAACAGGGTTTCTGGAAGGCCTTTGCCGACGGTGTCGAGGACATCCGCGTCGAGGATGGCCGTCTGAAGATCACGCTCAAGGAATGAGCTGCCGGTGGTGATGGCAGCGGTGCGGCAGGTTTCGCCCCGATGCGGCACACAAGAGGTATAGCCACGGAACCACACGGAAATACACGGAAGGTAAAACCCACCGCTGCGACACCTTCCGTGTACTTGCGTGTGTCTCCGTGGCGAATAGTCGCATCGGCCCGCGCCGGAGGGTGCGGGTACGCGCGTGGCGTCAGACGTTGTGCCCCGTGACCGGCAGCAGCCGTGCCAGGATGGGATTGGGGCGCACCGCACCGCCAGCGGCTGCGGCGAGCTCCTGCAAGAGACCACGCGCCGCGGTCAGCAGGTCCTCACGTTCCGCCTCGGCCTCCGCGAAGGCGGCGTCCACGGCCGTCTTCACTTCCTCCAGACCCGCCACGACGCCACTGTGCAACGCGCGTACGACGCTCTTTTCCAGCGACGGGCGCAGGCGGCGGTGCAGCAGCCAGGGCAGCAGCCAGGCGCTGCCGACCAGCAGTATGCTGTTGATGGCGAAGTCGCTGCCGAGGAACGCACCCGCGCCGGTGGTGCCCTGCAGAAACCCCCGCACGATGTGATAGGCCACCCAGGCCAGGGCGGTGATGGGCAGCAGCGCCGTGGCCGCGCCGGTGATCCGGTGCAGAATGCGTTGCCAGGGCGTGCCGGGGCGCGCGAGCCCCTGGCGCAGCGCATCCTGCAGGCATGGCTTCAGGTGGGCGGCCGCCTGTTCGAGTTGCGGCTGCAGCCGTCCCAGCAGTGGTTGCGGACGGATGCCCGCGGAGCGCAGTGCGATCTCCGTCTGATCGGCGATGCCCTGCAGCTTGGCGTTGGCCCACTCGTCCCACAGCGTCTCCACGGCGCGGCGCTCGCCGTCCGCACCACCGGTCGCAGGCGCTGATTGCTCAGCGCTACGGCGGGCCGCCCGCGCATCCAACAGACGCGTGAGCAGGTGCGCGTCGCGTGCGGCGAACTCGGCAGCGAGCTCGCGGATGGGCCAGTCCAGACCCGTGCGCAACTCTTCGGTGGTCCGTGTCCAGTGTGCGTTGAGCCTCGCCTGCAGCGCACTCCAGGTATCCGGCGTACCGTACTGTTCAAGCGCATCCCGCACGGCATCACCGAGATCCTGCAGCCGCGCATGCCGGCCGAGACGTTCCAGTTCCTCCTGACCGTGCTGTGCCTGCAGGTCGCCGATGGTCGTCTCCAGGGCATCGAACTGGTCATCGGCGCAGCGCCCCGCGCCGTTATCCGGGGCGCAGCAGGTCGGCAGTATCACGGGATCGGCGAAGCCGTCCCGGCGCAGCAGTTCGCGCAGATCCTGCAGCTGCTCCGGTGCACCTTCGTCCCAGTGGTTCATCACGAACAGCCAGCCATGGCGCTGGCCACGGGCTTGCAGCACGCGCCAGCCGGCGTCGTCACGGTAGCGCTCCGGGCTGACCACGTAGATCAGCAGATCGACATGTGCGAGCCAGGCCAGTGCCAGCGTGCGGTTGCGTTGCTCGGTGCTGTCGATGTCGGGCATGTCCAGCCACAACACGTCACGGCGCGTCGCGTCGGCATGGCGCGTGATCTGCACCTGCTCCAGCGGCAGCTCGGCGGGCAGGTCCGCAAGTGCGACGGCCTCGTGCACATACATCGTGACCTCGTGCGAGGTCGGGCGCTCCACGCCGACGCGGGCGATAGGCGCGCCGGCGAGGCGGTTGATGAGACTGCTCTTGCCGACGCCGGTACCGCCAAAGAAGGCCACGACCAGCGGACGCTGCGTGCCGGCCTGTGGGTCGGCGGCGAACAGGTCGGCGGGTGTACCGTGTTCGAGCCGCTGCAGGGACTGTACAGCGGCGCTATCGAGCCAGCCGCTGGCCTGCGCGCGCGCAAACCAGGCGGCGACGGCGGTATGCAGGTGCCGTAGTGCGTCAGGCATCGGGTTGGGCATCGGGTCAGGCATCGGATCACGCATCGGGCCAGTCCTCCAGGGCCGCGGTCGCGCGGCGATACTGCGCCTCGTCGATGCCGAGCAGACCGGGCGCGTCCAGTCCCGCGCCGAGCTCCCGCAGTCGCGGGTCGACGACGGCCGCAAAGACCTGTGCCGTGACCGCCGCGTACTGGCGCTCGCGCAGTTCGTGGGCGACGCGGTTCATATACCCGCCGACCGCACCCTCGGTCAGCATCGAGGTGAGCGCCACCATGGCCGGTGCGAACAGCAGTTCGTTCACGCCGAGTCCCGCGGTCTTCACCGCCAGTACCACGGCGGCGGCATCGGTGGTGACCCGCGCGGCGCGCAGGGTGTTGAGCAGTGCGGGCTTCTGTTGCAGCGTCGCATGCAGTTGCCGGGCGGCGGCCTCGATCTCGGGTTGGAAGGCCTGGTGATGGGCGTGTGCCGCGGCGGCGAAGTCTGCGAGCAGCGGAGCGTGGCGCTCGGCAAGGCGGCGACTGAGCGCCAGCCAATAGGCCATGTCCGGCCGTTGCGGCTCGGCGCGCCGCAGCGTATCGCGGGCCAGGCCGGTGAGCTGTTGTTCGAACAGGTCGCGCAGCACACGCTCTTCGGCGGGCAGGTCGGCAGCGCTGCCTGCCGCACCCGGGCCGGTGCGGGTCAGGCCACGCGCGCGCGCGAACAGCTGCCGCGCCGGCCAGGTGAGTACCTGGCGGATGCGGGTCAGTGTCTGCGCGAGCACCGGCACCTCCATGAGCAGCAGCAGTTCGGCGACGGCGCGGCGGAAGGTATCGAAGCGCTGGGGATGTTCGAGGAATTCGCGGCGGTAGGCCTGCAGCGCCTCGGTGGTCGTGGCCTCGACGGCAGCGTGCCAGGCCCGTACGGCCTCCAGTTCGCTGACCACCGGCGCGGTCCAGTCATCCCAGTGGGCGCGGAGCAGGTGGCGCACGCCCGCGGCCCGGCCGTTGCGGTCGGTACGGTCAAGGGTGGCGGTGAGGGCCGCGCGCAGGCGCACGACCGACGCCGGGGCATGCGTCGGCAGTGTGGCGATGGCGGGATCATGGGGGAGGGTGACGATGTCGACGGCGCTGATCGTGCCGCGGCTGTCCGGCGTGTCATAGAGTTCCGCGACGCGTGCGCGTAATGACTGGGAGATTGCCGCCTCGGCAGCGGCGTTCACCTTGTTCAGACAGATCAGCAGTGGTCGCCCGCCCAGCGGCTCCAGCAGGGGTCGCAGCAGCTGCAGCAGGCGCCACACGGACAGATCGGAGTATTTCTCTTTGCTGAGTACCAGCACGATGACGTCGGCGAGTGCGGCGACATCCAGGACGCCGCGCTGGTAGCTGTGCGCCTGCAGCGAGTCGAAATCGGGGGTATCCCAGACGACGGTGCCGGCGGGCAGGCCGGTGGCCGCCGGTACGGACTCGAGGGCGTAACAGTCCAGCCGTTCACGCTGCAGCGCGCTGGCCGGCTGGCGTTCCCAGCCGGTGAAGAAGGCGTCCGCCCAGGGCGCGAGCGGGTCCGCCGCGAGCTGGAAGCCCGTGGGGTGCACCGTGAAGCCGGCCAGTGGGCTGGTCTCGGCCGCGACCCGGCCGAGCAACAGATTCACGACCGTACTCTTGCCTGCCTGGGTGGGACCCACGACCGCCACCTGCAGGGGTCGCGGTCCGGCGGCCAGTCCGTCGAGGTCACGCAACGCGGCGGCGGCCAGTCGCAGGCCCGCCTGGCGCCCGGCCCGGGCATCGGTCTGTTCCCCGGTCCGCCCAATCGGATCGGCGGACGGCGTGTCTCCGGCGCGCAGCAGGGCATCGATCAGCCCCGCGATGGCGGCGCGGGCGCCGGCGGGATCGGAGGCGGGGGTGTGCGGGTGGCGGGTCACGTCCGCTATTATGACCCAGCCGCGGTCCGGATGGGCCGTTCCGGCTGCCGGGACGATTGTGGGCGGGATGTCCGTGACGGATACTCCCGCGCGGGGTAGAGTGCGCGTTTGGCTGAGTTTGCCCCGGACTTCCCATAGAAATCGCTGGCGGGAGAATCTATGAGCATGGATATTTCGGCGCTGAACGCGCGCTACGGCATTCCCGGCGAGGTCAGCCTGACCGAGCGGGACGGCGGTATGATCGTCCTCGAGGTGAGCAACCCGCATGCGGACGCCTCGATCGCGCTGCAGGGCGCGCACCTGATGACCTGGACGCCCAAGGGTGTGCCGCCAGTGATCTGGCTGTCACAGGACGCCCGGCTTGCGCCCGGCAAGTCCATCCGTGGCGGCGTACCGGTCTGCTGGCCCTGGTTCGGTCCGCATGCGACTGAGCCTGCCTTCCCCGGTCACGGCTTCGCGCGGACCGTACCCTGGGAACTGGTCGAGGCTGAGCGCCTGGCCAACGGCGCCAGCCGTCTCGTCCTGCGCCTCCTGCAGAGTGACGCCACCCGCGCGCAGTGGCCGCACCCGTCCGAGCTGGAAATCCACATGGTGGTCGGCCCGACGCTGGAGATCGAACTGGTGACGCGCAATACCGGCAGCGCGCCCTTCACTGTCGGCCAGGCGTTGCACACCTATTTCGCAGTTGGTGACGTGCGCCAGGTCAAGGTACATGGCCTGGACGGCTGTCCCTATCTCGACAAGGTCGATGGCGGCGCCCGCAAGCACCAGAGCGGGCCGCTGACCATCGCCGGCGAGGTCGACCGCATCTACCTGGAATCGACGGCCGACTGTGTGATCGAGGATCCGGTGCTCGAGCGCCGGATTCGCATCGCCAAGCACGGCAGCGCCTCCACCGTGGTGTGGAACCCCTGGACCGCGAAGGCCGCGAAGATGGGCGACCTGGGCAGGGATGGCTATCTGCACATGCTGTGTGTGGAGAGCGCCAACGCCGACAGCGACGTGGTCGAGATCGCACCGGGTGCCGAGCACCGGTTGTGGGTGCGCTACGCCATTGAGGATCCGGGCTGATTCGGGCTGATCCGGGCACCCCGATCCATCTCCCCGACTCATGACCCTGCCGACGCCCGAAGCGGTTTTTGATGCCTATCTCGATGCGTTCGCGGCGCGCGATTTCGATGCCGTGC
>Ga0265293_10011257_pt1 | contig 12228 bp, 8 predicted proteins | sample Munlanlewell138R_FD_192505 | JGI IMG/M metagenome (GOLD analysis project Ga0265293, IMG submission 192505) | Leachate microbial communities from a municipal landfill in Southern Ontario, Canada - Leachate well 138R | ecosystem: Engineered > Solid waste > Landfill > Unclassified | place: Canada... | reverse complement strand
TATTTCATAATTTATTATGTTTGTATTATCTGAGTTTTTTAGCGGAGTTAAAGAGTAGTTATTGGTTGAGATGTTTTCCTCTTTGACTCCAAGTGCTTTGATATTATTTATTGCCTGATTAATTTTTTGATGTCCTTCGTTCTGGAGTTCTGTTGGATTATTTCCGGTTAATTTAGTTCCAAGTATAATAGTTGCCTGGTCGGGTGTGACTTTTCTTTTTGCACTGCCTTGTACTTGAAAGGAGTTTTCGTAATTACTATCTTTTTCCTGTGCTGGTTTTACAACTGTTTGGTAGATAATAAGTCCTCCTAAAAATAAAGCTAAGAGAAGTAACATAAAGACATATGTGGCTTTGATACTAAATTTTATAAAATCTCTCATATATAATTTTTTAATAAATACACTTATAGTTTAATATCTGTCAGGAAAGATATCAATCTAAAGTGGTATAAAATAACTGACGTATTAGAGCATCTGTCCATATACGTATTCTTTCCAAACTTTATACCCTAACTTTCCATACCATTTATCTAAGTAAGTCCATCCTAGAAAACTATTACTGTTGCCCCGCTCTTTTAATACTTGTGTTGCTGTGGCTGCTAAAGATAATCCTATTCCCTTGTTTCTATATGCTTCAGACACTCCTAGCACACCAAAACCTCCTGTGCTATTTAATAATTCCGGCCAAGTAAACTCTTTCTGATTGGATAGTATGCATGTTCCAACAATAGTGTTATCTATCTTAGCTACCAGTATATTTCTGGGGGTAGCTATTCGAAAGTATTCCACCCACTCAGGAAAGTTCAATTTTTCAAATTTAATCAGGTCATTTTTTGTCGTCTCTGTTGGACTATCAAATTTTAGGTTTAACTCTTTAATGTATTCTTGGATCTCTACAGGGATCTGATAGTACTCTAGATTTCGTACCATATCAAAATTGGTTTCTATTGCGCGGAATTCATTTTTTTTAAAGAATGTGATTGCATTAACAAGCTCCTTTGGGACTCCAGGCCAGAAATAACTTCCTGCACCACTTCCTATAAAGATTTTCGCTGCACCTTCTTTTCTCAAAAATTCTACTGCTTTATTTAATAATAAAGTTCCGATCCCTTTTCTTTGGTGGCTTGTTTTGATCATGATTAGTGTGATCTGCCCTTCTTTATTAGCATACTGACAGTTAATAAAGCCAATTAAATTTTCTTGTTCCTCTACAACAAAATTTATACCTTGGGATACTCTCTTTTCCAACTGTGTTTTATTTATCGGCCATGATTTACCTAGAGAATCATTCCATAGCATATGTACATCTTTGAAGTTTATTCCTCTGTATGTTGTTGCTTCCATTGATTTAAGCATATCATGTTGAAACTTAGAAAGGTAGAAAGTTTTAAAACTTTATGTAATAATAAAAGCGTTTGATAAAAGTGTTAGTAAAGGAGGTGTAAAATTAAAAATTTAGGGGTTAATTTTCAGCGACTGGCCTGATGTAGTTTCAGGTACGAGGTGAAGGAAGTAACTATGTATGCAACTACATAGTGAATATCGAAAACCAGATTTATAATAATTTGGTGAATCAGCGGGTACCTTCAAGCGAAATCGTTCACTTTAAGAGTCAAAACAAACTCACAATAATTGACTCAACGATAAAGACTTATTCCCCCTAAATAAGCTTCAAACGTTTCCATATATTAATTTTTAATCTTTTTTAAGATGTGTGGTATATTTGGCTATATTGGCGGACGTAATGCAGAGAAGATTATTACTGAAGGTTTGAAGCGCCTTGAGTACAGGGGATATGACTCGTGGGGTATTGCCGTTAAGCAGGACGATAAAATATATATTCACAAAACCATAGGTGAAATAGGCGAAGTTGAAGAGGCGGATCATTTACCTAATGCTTTTGTCGGGATAGGTCATACAAGATGGGCTACACATGGCGGCGTAACGCAGACAAATGCCCATCCGCACTTCTCTTCTGATATGTCATTTGTAGTAGCTCAAAACGGGATAGTAGAAAACTATCAGGAACTGAAGGAAGACCTTATCAAGAAAGGTTATAAATTTAAAACACAGACAGACACGGAAGTTATTGTTAGACTGATAGAAGAAAAATTGAAAGAAGTTGATTCTTTAACTGAGGCGGTAAGATTGGCTTTTTTAGATCTTAAGGGGAGAAATACTATAATTATTCTAGAGCAGCGTGGCGAACATATTATTGCTGTAAGAAATGGTTCTCCTCTTGTGCTGGGTATCAGGGACGGATCTCCCAGGGAATTCTTTCTTGCCTCCGACATACTGTCTTTTGCTAATCATACGAATAAAGTAGTATTCCTTAATGATATGAATATGATAGACATACAGGAAGGAAAGCTTGAAATGACTGATGTTCAAACAGAAAAAAGCTTAAAGGTTGTTGTCAAAGAAGTTGATGAAGGAGCTGTTGAGATTGATAAGGAAGGCTATGAGCACTTTATGCTAAAAGAAATAGTCGAGCAGCAGTATACGATAAGAGAGGCAGCAAACTATAAAGAGGAAGATTTTGAGGACTTAATAGAAGCAATACGCAAAGCTGATACTGTCTATACGGTTGGGGCAGGAACTGCTGCTTATGCAGCGGGACAAATTGCTTATTACTTAAGAAAAGTCTCCGGGATTAAAACTATAGAATTAAGGTCCTATGAAATGGGAAGCTATGAGAACATTCTAGAAAAGGATGATGTCATGATTGCTGTCTCTCAGAGCGGGGAAACAGCGGATACTATAGAAGCTATAGAGTTTGCAAAAAATAAAGGAGTTAAAATAGCTAGTATTGTTAACATGATTGGTTCAACTGTAACCCGGATTTCAGATTATCCTTTTTTTACTAGGTCCGGCCCAGAAATTTGCGTTGCTTCAACTAAGGCCTTTACTGCTCAGGTAAGTTGGGGATACCTGCTGTCTATGATGCTTGTTGATAAATATGAGGAAGCAAAAAATGAAATTTCTACCTTGACTGCTAGTCTTGGTCGTTATTTTAACGAGACCTTATTTGAACAAATTAAAACCATCGCAGACAGGCTTAAAGACCAGGAACATTTTTTTATTTTAGGAAGAGATGCTAATTCTTATATTGCTTTAGAAGGTGCCTTAAAAGTCAAGGAAATTACTTACAAGCATTTTGAAGGTTTTGCAGCTGGAGAACTAAAGCACGGGGTTATTGCTTTGATTGAGGAAGGTACACCAGTTTTCAGTATTATATCGGATGATAAAGCGAAAGATGATATGATTTCCGCTACAGCTGAAGTAAAAGCAAGGGGAGCTTGGGTAATAGGAGTAGGGCAAGTAGAGACTAAATTTTTTGATGAATACTTAGAAGTCCCTGAAGCCGGACCTGTAAGTACACTGGCAAATATTATCCCCTTTCAGCTAATTTCTTACTTCCTCGGATTAGTATTGGGAAACAGTATAGATAAACCGAGAAACTTAGCTAAAAGCGTAACTGTGAAATAGCGGATGAAGGCTTCTCTTAACTTTTTAAAAAGAATATAATATTTCCAATTCAAAGATGCCATTTTATTATGCAAAAATGGGTTACTTTAAAAGAGAAAGATGTTAGTGGGAGTAAGTGGTTCCCATTATTCAAACATACAGTCAAGCTTCCTAATGGTACTGTAATCGATGATTTCTACCTTGCCAGACTTGGTGCTATCGCTTCCATGCTAGCAGTTACTCCTTTACAGGAAATAGTGCTGGTACAACAATATAGACATGCAGTAGGAGAAGTAATGATGGAGTTGCCGGCAGGCTCTATAGAGGAAGGAACAACTATTGAACAAACAGCGGTGAGGGAACTTAAAGAAGAGGTTGGTATTAATATTACTGAAGCAGATTTGAAACCCTTGGGAGTCAGTGTACCGGTCCCGCATAAACTAGATATGCGGGTTTATGGCTATCTGATAACAGATGCTGAGGTTACAGATACGCAGACTTTGGATGAATTGGAAGATATTGAGATTTTAAAAATTCCGATTCGTGATGTAGACACTCTTATTAAGAATGGTGAAATTTATCAGCCGGATACAGTATTCTTTATTACAAAAGCGAGATTATTATATCCTGAAGTTTTTAAAATTTAGGTTAAAGTTATTGGTTTTAGGAAATAACTGGACAGCTACGTACCTGTTTAGTAAGATACCCGTAGTTAAATTAAAATATAAAGATGGGTAAAAATAAAAAGATTACTGTAATAGGTGGAGGAACTGGAACCGTTGCAGTATTACGCGGTTTAAAGAAATACGAAGACTTGGATATAAGTGTGATTGTTAGCATGACAGATGATGGCGGGAGCAATGCTATTGTACGTGATGAGTTTGGCTTACTTCCTCTTAGTGATTTACGAAAATCTATTATAGCACTTGCGGGGAATGGTAATGGAACCTTTCGTGAACTTTTTATGTACAGGTTTGATAAAGGGGGAGGGCTCTCAGGACATACGTTAGGAAATCTGATACTGATGGCTTTATCTGATATTACCGGATCAGAGCGTGAGGCTATCAAAGCAGCAGGCAGGCTATTCCATGTGAAGGGGAAGATTATACCTGTTACTCTAGATGATGTGCGACTTGTTGCAGAATATGATGATGGGAGCATAGTGAAAGGTGAACACTTTATTGATGAGCCAGAGGAGAAAGAGTTCACAAAACATATAGCCCGATTTTACACTGAGCCTAAGGCTTCTCCGAATCCTGACGCTATCAAGGCGATATTGGAAGCAGATTACATAGTGGCTGGACCTGGCGATTTATTCACTACTACACTGGCAAATGTAATTATTGAAGGAATTTCCGAGGCAATAAGAGAGACAAGCGCGAAGTTTGTTTTTATAAATAATTTGATGACCAAACAGGGCCAGACTCATGGAATGAAGGCGACTGATCTGATTGCTGAGGTCGAAAAATACACCACACGGACCCCGGATATTGTGCTTGTAAACAATAGTCCATACAATGAAAAAATCCTGGAACGCTATGCTCAATCATTTGAATTCCCTATGGAGGATGATACTAATGGGGAAACATATAAAGTAATTAAGGCTGATTTAGTATTGGATGAAGAAGTTGAGAAAGAAAAAGGAGATAATTTAACAAGAAGTCTCATAAGACATGATAGTGAGAAATTAGCAGATGTTCTATATAATCAGGTATTTAAAGACTCATAAATTATTTAATATTTCAAATATATATTATGTCTTCTGTACGGCTAATTCTTCTTGCTGGAGGATCCAGTTCTAGGTTTAATCCATTGAAAGAAAAGAATCTATTTAAATTTCTTGGAAAGACCATAGTAAGGCATCAGGTAGAGCAGTTCTCAAGGCATGGGTTTGAGGATATAACGATTGTCTGCAGCTCTGAGAATCTTCCCAGCATTCGAGAGGAAGCAGCACTGATTAGTAAAGATGTTGTAATACTAGAACAACAGGGTGAAGGCCAGGCTGGCGCGGTTCTTACAGCTCTAGAATCTTTTCCCGCATCCTCTCCGCTGCTCATTGTGAATATGAATGATATTTTTGATGAAAGCCTGTTTGAAAAATTTAATTCTCATGTTCAAAGGTTTGCAGACGAAAATGTATTAGTTGGTTTTCATGTGTCTGATTATTTCCCAGGCGGGTACTTAGTTCTAGAAGGGGATTTTGTCGTTGATGTGCTAGAGAAACCGGGTGAAGGAAACGAACCTTCCCAATTTGTAAGATTAGTTTTCGATTATTTTTCTGACTCTTCCAGGCTACATGAAGCGCTAAAGCAAGCAAGTAGTAGTAAAGACGATGTTTATGAAGTTGCTTTGGCTAATCTGATGGATGAGGGACAGAAATTCAGAATGATAAAGCATGACGGTACATGGAAGACTATTAAATATCCTTGGCATGTGCTTTCTATGATGGAGTACTTTTTGAACAGCATTGAAGGGATTTCAATTTCAGAGACAGCACAAGTTTCAGAAAGCGCCAAGATATATGGACCGGTAATAATAGAATCTGGTGTCAAAGTCATGGATAATGCCGTTATCAGGGGACCGGTCTATATTGGTGCAAATACTGTTATCGCCAATGCCTCTCTAGTCCGAAATTCAATGGTCGGGGCACAGTGTGTTGTTGGCTTTGCAACGGAAATCGCAAGAAGTTATATTGGCGATAACTGTTGGTTTCATACAAATTACATAGGAGATTCTATATTAGGCACAAATGTTTCTTTTGGCTCAGGAGCTGTCACAGCGAACCTCCGGCTGGATGAGCAGAACATCAAAATGAATATCAAAGGAGAAGCAATTGATACTGGTATTAACAAGTTAGGTGTGGTGATTGGAAATAACGTTAGAATTGGAGTAAATACAAGTATTTTACCTGGTATTAAAATCGGGCAGAAAACTTTTGTAGGAACTGGTGTGTTGGTAGATTCGGATATAGAGGATACTAAATTTGTCTATGTTAAGCAGGAAAAAGAAATAAGAGACAATAGGTTTGATATTACTACTATCAGTAGAGAAGATCTAAAAAAGAAAATTTAATAATTAAGCTACATTTATGCTCGATCGTAATCAACTAAAAATACTTACATCTCAGGTGGAGCATATTGTTCAGGAGGTAGGATTTTACGCCTTGGAAAAACAAAGGCAGGCAAAAATATCAGTAGATAAAGGAAAGGGAGATTATGCAACAGATGTAGATATTGAGTGTGAAAGACAAATCGTACAGCTTCTGAAACTTCAGGATAAAAGATTTCCTGTTTATACAGAAGAAGAAAATATTAAACCTGATGATGGAATATACTGGGTAGTTGACCCTATTGATGGTACTAAAAACTATTTTAAAGGATTGGCACTCTGGTCCGTTAATATTGCCTTATACGATTCAGAGAGTAAGGCAATAGTATTAGGGGTTGTATTTTTTCCAAAACTTGGGGAAATTTTCTCAGCCTACAAAGGAGGTGGGGCTAAACTTAATGGCTATGACATTAAGCCCTCTTCTACTATGAAGCTCTCAGATGCATTTGTATACACAGAGTTACCCAATGCTGATAGCACTGATGAAGCAATGCTTGAGTTTAATAATTTGATTAGATCCACGAGGAGGATCCGTGGATGGGGAATTGCAGCAGCATTATGCTATACGGCTAACGGTGCATTTGACGCTCACTTTGATTTTAGTGGTACTACAAAACCATTTGATATATACGCCCCTCTTATTATTGCACAGGAGGCAGGCTGTAGAGTCTCAGGGTTTAGTGATGGTAGGGTTGGTACAATTCTTAAAGTTACTAATCCTGTGCTCAATAGCTAATCTTTTTCAACCAATGGCCAGTATAGCTTTTGGGGTTATTTACTATAGCTGTTGGAGGACCTTCTGCAATAATTTTTCCTCCCTTCTCGCCTCCTTCTGGTCCTAAGTCGATAATCCAGTCTGAAGTTTTAATGACATCCAGATTATGCTCTATCACTACAACAGTATTTCCTTTGGCGACTAGAGAGTGTAGCACTATGAGTAAATTTTTCACATCTTCAAAGTGCAGGCCTGTTGTAGGTTCATCAAGGATATAGAATGTTTTTCCTGTAGATCTTTTGCTTAACTCAGCCGCAAGCTTTACTCTTTGAGCTTCGCCTCCGGAAAGTGTGGGAGCTTGTTGACCTAGCCTTATATATCCCAAACCAACATCATGAAGTGTATGTAATTTATTTTTGATGGCTGGAATCTTATCAAAGAACTTCAAAGCATCTTCTACAGTCATATTTAAAACATCTGAAATATTTTTTCCTTTATAGTCTACTTGCAGAGTCTCTCTGTTGTACCTTTGTCCTTTACATGTTTCACACTGTATATATACATCGGGTAGAAACTGCATTTCTATCTTGATAACACCATCCCCACTACACGCTTCACATCTGCCTCCTTTAACATTAAAACTAAATCTACCTGGTTTGTATCCTCTTGTTTTTGACTCTTTAGTAGAGGCAAACAGCTCTCTGATAGGCGTAAATAGCCCAGTGTAAGTTGCTGGGTTTGACCGTGGTGTCCTGCCAATTGGTGCTTGGTCAATATTAACTACTTTATCAATATTTTCAATTCCTTGAATAGAGCGGTGAACACCTGGCTGTTGTTTTGAATTGTAAAGCTCTTGCGCCAGGCTTCTGTACAAAACCTCATTAACTAAAGATGACTTCCCTGATCCTGATACTCCGGTAACCGAGATAAAATTGCCTAAAGGAAAAGATACATCTATATTTTTCAGATTATGATGTGATACGTTTATAAGCCTGATTTTTCCTTTACCCTTATTAATTCTCTTTTCATGTGCGGCTACGATGCTGTCTACTTCCTCTTCAATTATACTTCTGTTGATTCTCTTTTTCCCTGTCAAATATTCTCCTGTGATTGATTCTTTCGAATTAACAATGTCTTTAATAGAGCCTTCTGCTACAATCTGGCCTCCATGCTCCCCTGCTCCTGGGCCTATATCTACTATATGATCTGCTTTACGGATGGTATCTTCATCATGCTCAACGACTATAACTGTATTGCCAAGATCTCTGAGATTCAGTAAAGTACTGAGTAGTCTCTCATTATCCCTTTGATGCAACCCTATCGAAGGTTCATCAAGTACATAGAGCACTCCAGTCAGACCTGATCCTATCTGAGAAGCCAATCTAATTCTCTGGGCTTCACCTCCAGAAAGCGTATTGGCACTTCTGCTTAGTGTCAGATAATCCAAACCAACTGCTGTAAGAAAGTTTAATCTAGCATTAATTTCCTTAAATATTTGCTTGGCAATAGTTTTTTCAGAAGTGGAAAGAAGGTCCTGAGTTTGAATTTTATTGACCCAGTTAATAGTTTGTTTAATTGAGAGATGTGTTATGCGATGGATATTGCTTCCTGCGATTGTTACCGCCAAGGATTCTGGTTTTAACTTTTTTCCTTCGCAAACCGGACATTTAAGTGATCTCATGTACCCCTCAATCTCTTTTCTGATAAAGTCGGAGTCTGTCTCTTGGTACCTCCTGTTTAAGTTTGGAATAACTCCTTCAAATCTGGAAAAATGCTCTTTCATCTGGTTGGTCATTCTGCTTTTGTATCGGATTCTATAAGTTCTATCTCCCGTACCGTATAAGATTGCATTTAGATTTTCATCTGAAAGTTCTCCCATTGGGGTCCTTGTAGAGAAAGCCAAACTCTCGGCAACAGATTCTATGAGTTTCATATAATATGAATCAGGGTTATCAGCCATCCGGGACCAGGGATATATTGCACCTTCTGATATTGTCAGTCTAGGATTGTAAACAAGTATAGAATCAACCTCCTTGATAAATCCAAGCCCTGAACAATTCGGACAGGCCCCAAAAGGAGAGTTAAATGAAAATGAGTGTGGCTCTAGCTCTGGAAAAGATCTGCCGCAGACCTTACATGAATTCTTTTCAGAATATAACTTATCTATCCATTTGTCATTTCTCTCATAAGAAACGATAACCTCTCCCTCTGCCAAGTTTACTGCAGTTTCAACTGAGTCTGTGATTCTTTTCATTTTATCTTTAGTGATACTATCTATAACCAGCCTATCAATAATAACCTCAATATTATGTTTCTTAAATTTATCTAGCTTGATATCTTCTTCCAACTGGTAAATCTCTCCGTCTACTCTAACTCTTACGAAGCCTTGCTTTAAGAGTCTTTCAAATAGTTCCTCGTAAGTTCCTTTTCTATTTTTAATGAGTGGAGAAAGAATTTGTATTCTGGTGGGCTCTTTTTGATCTATTATGTCGTCTACTATTTGTTCTATGCTTTGAGCTTCAAGGGGAGTGTTATCATATGGACAATGAGGTTTGCCTATGCGTGCGAAGAGTAATCTCAGGTAATCATATATTTCGGTAACTGTTCCTACGGTAGATCTAGGGCTGTGCCCTGCTGATTTCTGGTCTATTGAGATAGCAGGACTCAATCCTTCAATAATATCTACGTCAGGTTTATCCATCAAACCTAAAAATTGTCTTGCATATGCAGATAGAGATTCTACATATTTCCTTTGGCCCTCAGCGTATATAGTATCAAATGCTAGAGATGATTTCCCTGACCCTGACACCCCAGTCAAGACGACAAACTTTTCTTTCGGGATATTGAGATTTATATTCTTTAAGTTATGTGTTTTTGCTCCCTTTATTATGATATGGGAATTTGGACTTGCCATACTATTTTCTAATGTGAACCTTGTATTATACCATTACTTTCCTTCTGACCTAAACACTAAAAAGGATACCTTTCGGTATCCTTCCTGAAACTATGGAGATACTTTCTAATTATTTGAAATCTCTAACGTAACATTCATGCTACCCTCGACTTTATATAATCTGTAGCTTGTAATTTTCTTCAGCTGAAACACAAAAGTGGTTTGATTCCCTGTATTTTTAATATCAACATGTTCTACATTCCTTGGGTCTGCAAATTGTGTACTTCCTGTGCCCTGTCCTCCAACAATGTTATCTCTTGCTATGTTATTTACCACCATAGTAAGCTTTTTCTCTTCTTCGTTGACAGATGTAGTTATTGTTGGATATTTCGTTGTGTTTGCAAACTTCAGTGTGTATACAAATTTATCTGCGAAAGTTGCGTACTCATAGCCTGATAGTGTAACTGTGTTAGTATTTAAGCCATCGTTGATACTACTATCTTGAGTTACTGTGTTGTTTGTCGGAGGTGTCTCTGCGATTTCTTGTTCGGGCTCCTCTATCTCTATTTCTTCCTCTTCTTCGTTAGGGATCTCCTCTTCTATAATTTCTTCTGGCTCTTGCGGTATGCTTTCTTCCTGCTGGTTTATCGTATCATTATTGGTGTCTTCAACAGTAGTATCTGCTGTTAGGTTTCTTACAAGTAACGCCAACCCGACTCCTACTGCTAATATTGCTATTCCCCAGATAATAATTTGAATTGCTGCACCTTTTTCGCTTTTAACTGTTTTTGTAGCTGATGCACGTGTTTGTGGCTCTGATTTGCCAGAACGTCTTTGAGTTAGTGTGGGACCTGTTTGCGAAGGCATAGTTTTAAAGTAACAGTTATTACACTTATAGTATAGCGAAGCTTAAAGGAAGTATCAAGTTACTATATACAAATTTGTGTTTGCTTAAGGTTTTGCTCTCGTCAGTGTTCTTGGAAAAGGAATTGTCTCTCTGATGTGGTGAACTCCTGTAAGCCACCTGACAGTTCTTTCTAGTCCTATACCAAAACCGCTATGAGGGACGCTCCCATATTTGCGTATGTTTAGATACCACGCGTAGTCAGACAGAGAATATTTTCTATTCTTAATCTCCTTGAGTAACGTATCATAATTATCCTCTCTTTGGCTCCCACCAATTATTTCCCTGGCTTTCTCCGGGGCGATTAAATCAGAGTTCATCGCTCTTTTAGTGCCATCTGTGTCTATATAGCTTTTCATATAAAAGGCTTTTACTTCAAACGGATAGTCTTCGATAAAGAGGGGAAGATTGTATTTATTTCCTAAATAAATTTCTTCTTCTGTTGTCATATCTCCCATAACATCTACCTCCAAGCCTTCCTGCTGTAGAATGGACTTTGCTTCCTTGTGTTTTAAATGAATAAATGGAGTGTCAATTAGTTTTTTTAGTAAAGTTGTGTCGCGTTTGAGTATTACCAATTCCTCTGCGCAGGTTTCTAAGACATCTTTAACAATTCTTTTGACCATTCTTTCCTGCAGATCCATATTCATTTTCTGGTCAAAATAAGCGGCTTCAGCATCCATCATCCATAGTTCTGAAAGATGATGCCTTGTTTTACTCTTCTCTGCTCTAAATACTGGTCCAAAGTCGTATACTCTTCCTAATGACATAATTCCTGCTTCAGAGTAGAGCTGTCCAGACTGTGATAGATACATCAGTGTATCGTAGTATTCTAAATCGAAGAGCTGAGTAGTATCTTCACAGCTTGTTGGCTGTAAGATCGGTGTGTCGAATCTAATAAAACTTTCTTCCTTAAAAAATTCTGTGATTGACAGGAATATTTGGTTTCGAATTCTCAAAACTGCCCAGGGTGTTTTGGCTCTTAAGTATAGATCCCGATTATCAAACAGAAATTTCGATCCATGCTCCTTTTTCCCAATTGGGTATTCTGCTGCTGCTTGTACAATCTCTAGATCATTTATCTGTATTTCGTACTCCTTTTTTTGGGGATGCTTGCTGATTACTCCTTTTACTATTACA
>Ga0265293_10011256_pt1 | contig 12228 bp, 8 predicted proteins | sample Munlanlewell138R_FD_192505 | JGI IMG/M metagenome (GOLD analysis project Ga0265293, IMG submission 192505) | Leachate microbial communities from a municipal landfill in Southern Ontario, Canada - Leachate well 138R | ecosystem: Engineered > Solid waste > Landfill > Unclassified | place: Canada... | reverse complement strand
ACTGAAATCGAAGGCGCTGAACCATCTGCGCAAGCTGCAGAAGCTGCCTGGCCGGGTAGCGAAATACTTTGAGGCTGAGTTCATTCGATATGCCGCCTGATACCTATTTGAATGCCGGATTAATAAGACGCGGCAGATGCTTTCTATTCTACCGGCCTTGAAAATGGTGGAACTGTATGTGAAGGCGCTCCTCCTGGGGTGCGTGAATCTGGCAGTATGAAGCTCTATTTTACCTACCTGCGTGATCCTGCTGGTAACAAAATCTGTGCGATGCATCGTATGTAATACCTGACAAATTCCCACTGAATCTTTGGAGGGAATTTCTTTGTTCACACATCAAAAACGTCCCTTCCCTATTTGCAGGATGTAAAGAATGTCTGTTGCAGAGGCTTTTCTGACAGAGACTTTGGACGCTAAGCACTCTTTGTTATGCAGCTATTTCGAAAAATTGTCGGGAGATGCGCTCATCTCTGCCGGGTGAATACCGGGCGCAGATAGTTTAGCTGTTTTGAATCAGGAGAGTGCGCCTGTACTTTTCATGTCAGCAATTTCCTTATCGCTAAAGCCCCATTGTGACAGCACAATCTCGGTGTCAGAGCCCTCGGCACTGGGGGGGGAGGGGGTTTCACATACACTGCGGCTGAAGCGGGGGGCCGGAGCAGGTTGCTGTACACCGTTAATCTCAATGTAGGTGTTACGGGCCTGATTGTGGGGATGAGAGGGCGCCTCCTCATAATCCAGAATCCCTGCAACACAAGCATCACTGCCTTCAAAAATTTCAACCCACTCGTCACGGGTTTTTGATTTAAAAGTATCAATCAGAGCATCTTTCATTTCAGGCCACTTGGCAGGGTTATTCTGATTCTTGATGAAGCTTTCAGGCAGGCCAGCTCTGGAGACCATCTCGGCAAAAAATGGTGGCTCAATGGGGCCTACCGAGACAAACTTGTTATCTGCTGTTTGGTAGGTCCCGTAAAAAGGTGTACCTCCATCAAGCAGATTGCGCTCTCGGGATGTGTTCCAGAGACCCAGCTGGTTTAATGTGTAGAAAAAGCTCATCAGGTGTGCAGAACCGTCAGTGATGGCTGCATCTATCACCTGACCTTTGCCTGAAGTTCGACTCTCCAGTAGTGCGGCCAGCATGCCGATTACTAAAAACAGACTGCCGCCGGCAAAGTCACCCACGAGATTCAGTGGAGGTACGGGTTTGTCTGCCGTTCCAATAGCTGCTGCGGCACCCGTCAAGGCGATATAGTTAATATCGTGTCCAGCTGACTGGGCGAGAGGTCCGGTCTGACCCCATCCAGTCATTCGGCCATAAACCAGTCTCGGGTTTCGCTTCAGGCACTCGTCGGGACCAAACCCCAGACGCTCTGCCACGCCTGGTCGATAGCCCTCTATTAAGGCATCAGCACCTTCGATCAGCTGCAGTAGAGTTGCCAGCCCTTTCTTGTTCTTCAGGTTTAAGGCGATGCTTTTTTTGCCTCGTGAATGCACATCAAGAGCTGATGGTGGCGCTATTGAGTTGGGCTTTGATGCTCGCTCAACCACAATGACCTCTGCTCCAAGATCTGCCAGTAACATGCCTGCGTAGGGACCGGGGCCGATCCCTTTCATTTCGATCACTATAAAGCCAGTTAACGGTCCCATAAATTGTTCCTGACAAGTAAGAATAAAAAAGCCAGCCAACTGTTTAACGTCACTATTAGTCTGGTAGTCAGATTTATAGCCTTTGACATGGTGTTGGCTGGTAACGCGCAAAGTTGCGGTTAAAGGGGAGTTCGTAGTTAATCGAAAATGCTGTTGTACTTATCGGAAAAAATATTCCGTCCAATAATCAGTTTCATAATCTCCGAGCTGCCGGCCAAAATTCGGTTGATTCGGGCATCGGTAAACATATTGCAAATTGGGTACTCTTTCATGTAGCCGGCACCGCCGTGCAGCTGAACACCGAGATCCAGCATTTTGCCTTCCAGCTCTGTAGCCTGAAGCTTGGCTTTGGCGGCCATATCGGCCGAAAGTTTGTCTTCGTTGAGCAGGCCAACGCAATGGTCAACATAGGTCTGGATGATCTCGATTTCGGTATCCATCTCTGCCATTTTAAATTGGGTGTTCTGCATGGCGGACAAGGGCTTACCAAACACTTTGCGCTCCATCACAAATTCGCGGGTCAGATTAAAGGCCCGGCGAGCATTTGCTGCGGACATGGTGGCCGAGATCAGACGCTCCTCTGCCAATCCTTTCATCAGATAGAAAAAGCCCTGGCCCGGTTCACCCAGAATATTTTCCCTGGGGATGACTACATTGTTAAAAAAGAGCTCCGCAGTGTCCTGCGCTTTCATTCCCATTTTGTCCAGATTGCGACCGCGCTCAAAACCCTCCATACCTCGTTCTACAACACACAAGGTCATTGCGTGAGGATTGTTATCAGTATCGGATTTGGCCGCCACGATAATGTAATCCGCATTAATACCGTTGGAGATATAGGTCTTGGAGCCATTGAGGATGAACTGATCGTCCTGCTCTCGCAGAGTGGTGCGCATGCCTGCCAGATCACTACCGGCATCAGGCTCCGTCATGGCGATGGCGAGTATTTTTTCACCGCTAACGCAACCAGGCAAGAAACGCTGTTTCTGTTCGTCGTTACCAAAATGATCAAGATATGGCCCAACCAGACGGCTGTGCAGGGTGTTGAACCATTCGCCACAACCTGCGCGCTGGGTCTCTTCGATAATTATCTGTTCGTAACGGAAGTCCCGATCACCCATGCCGCCGTATTGTTCATCGGGCCAGATCATCAGAAAACCCTGTTCACCCGCCTTGCGGAATGCCTCGCGATCCACAATGCCCTGTTCGCGCCACTTCTCAATATTGGGTGCGATTTCAGTTTCCAGAAACTTGCGGTAGGCGTCCCGCAACATCTCTTGTTCTTCGGTAAAATTACGCATATTTGTCTTCTCTCAAATGAGTGCTTCTGGCAAGAAGCTTCAGGAACCACACACTTCCAAAAGCGGCTTGCAAGTAATCTTCAAGCCGCATGACCGCACAGAAGTTTTATTGGAAGATCTCTCCGGCAGCAATCTTTTCTGACACAATATCCGGACAGCTAAAGCGTTCACCGTATTTGTCTGCCAGTTCTGCACAGCGGCTCCGGAATCTCTTTAAGCCGTAGGTGTTGACGAATTGGGCATAGCCGCCAGTCCAGGTCGGTGCTCCAATGCCCATAATGGAGCCGATATTGCCGTCAGCTACGCTGCGCAGCACACCGGTTTCCAGGCACTTTAGGGTCTCGATGACTGAGCGGAAAAGTAGCCGGTCTTTTATGTCCTGATCATCAATATCGACATCGGCGTTGTAGTAAATGTCGAACAGCTGAGGCCAGATGGTGTGGCTGCCATCATTGGCATAGTCGTAGAAGCCTCCTCCCCAGTGACGACCTCCGCGGCCATTTTTTGTTACCAGAGTATCGATAACACTGGCGGTAGCTTGTTGCTCACCCCACTTGTCCGCCTGCCCCATGCCTGCCCAGGTTTCTCGCAATTTACGAGACAGCTCCAGACTGGTTTCGTCATGAATTCGCAGGGGACCCAAAGGCATGCCCACCGCTTTGCCAAGACTGTCGATCCTTGTTGGGTGAAGTCCTTCGGTCAGCAGACGACAGCCTTCATCAAGATAGGTGAAAATTGTGCGCGAGGTGTAGAACCCCAAAGAGTCGTTAACGACAATAGGGGTCTTTCCAATCTGTTTGGCGTAATCAAAAGCCTTGGCCAGTGTTTGGTCACTGGTTTTGTCGCCGCAGATAATTTCTACCAGCGGCATTTTGTCTACCGGAGAAAAGAAGTGAATGCCGATAAAGTTTTCCGGATTCTTTGAGGCTTCTGCCAGCTGAGTAATTGGGAGCGAAGAGGTGTTGGAGCCCCATACTCCACCGTCACACAGATATTGTTCGGTGGAGGCGGTGATCTTGCCTTTCAGTTCCATGTTTTCAAACACGGCTTCGACAATCAGGTCGCAACCAGTCAGATCCGCATCGGTGGCGGTCGGTTTAATCCGTGTCAGCGCTTCGGCCTTTTTCTCTTCAGTCATGCGACCACGAGACACTTGTTTTGTCAGCAACTTCTCGGAATAGGCCTTGCCTTTCTCCGCGCCTTCAATGGATATGTCCTTCAAGATGACTTCGATTCCGGCCATGGCGGATGAATAGGCGATACCCTGGCCCATCATTCCTGCGCCAAGTATTCCCACCTTTTTGGTTTTCTGCGGTTCGATATCTTTTGGACGGGAGGCGCCGCCGTTAACCTGATTCAGTTGGAAGAAGAACGTGTTGATCAGATTCTTGGCCTGAGGAGTCATGACCAGATAGGTCAGGCTTCGGCTCTCGATACGGAGGGCGGCATCAAAACCAACCCGTGTTGCTTCCACCGCGCAGTCCAAAATTTGCTCCGGTGCTGGCAGCAGGCCGCGGATTTTCTGGGCCAGCATGGCGGGTGTACTCGTAAGGAACTGAGCCAGTTGAGGTGAGCTGGCATTGCCACCGGGAATCTTGAACCCTTTGCGATCCCAGGGTTGAATCGCTGCATCGTCGTTGCCCTTGTTCTCGAGAATATAGACTTTTGCACGTGGCAGCAGCTCTTCCAATGTGTCGACAGTGTCGTGGATCATGCCGGCCTGTAGGGCTTTTTCAGGTGTTACCTTTTTTCCTTCCAGCAGGTAAGGAAGAGCTGCTTCCAGACCAAGAAGATTTACCATGCGCACGATGCCACCACCACCGGGCAACAATCCGAGACTGACTTCCGGTAGCCCCAATTGGACGGATTTATGGTTATAGGCAATGCGGTGGTTGGTCGCTAGGCAGATCTCGAAGCCGCCTCCCAGCGCCGCACCGTTAATAGCGGCAACAATCGGCACCGGTAGCGCTTCCAGGCGGCGTAAAGGCAGTTTGATCTGTTCCAGCATGGCCAGGAACTGTTTCTCTTCTCCTGGCTTTGCGGCCAATAGTTCGTTCAGGTCTCCACCAGCAAAGAAAGTCTTTTTGGCTGAGGCCAATATCACACCAGCCAGATTCTCTTCTGCCTCCAGCTTCTCTACTGTATCGGCCATGGCGGTGCGGTACTCGGCATTCATAGTGTTGACTGGACCAGTCTGATCCATGGTGATGGTAACAATGCCGTCGGCGTCTTTTTCGTACTTAAATACACTCATGATTTTGTTCCTGTTCTTTCTGCCAAGAGCTGCTATACACGTTCGATAATGGTAGAGATACCCATGCCGCCGCCCACACACAGAGACAGCATGGCTCGCTTGAGCTGACGACGCTCCAGTTCGTCAAGCATGATGCCGACCAGCATTGCGCCAGTAGCACCCAGTGGATGGCCCATGGCGATGGAGCCTCCGTTTACGTTGGTTATCTCGTGGCTGATTTCTAGATCTTTCATATAGCGCATAGCCACCGAAGCAAAGGCTTCGTTGATTTCCCACAGATCGATATCGGACTTTTTCAGTCCCGCTTTTTTCAGGGCTTTTTCTGCGGCCGGACCAGGGCCCGTCAGCATAATTACCGGACAGGTAGAGAGGACCGCAGTAGAGACGATGCGGCCACGCGGGGTAAGGCCCAGATCTTTACCTGCCTTTTCGCTACCAATCAATACTGCCGATGCACCATCGACAATGCCGGAGGAGTTGCCAGGAGTGTGAACATGATTCACTTTTTCCAGAGTGTTGTACTTGCCGAGAATTATGTCGTCGAACCCGAGGTTACCCATTTTTTCAAACGAGGCTCTCAGTTTGCCCAGCCCTTCGAGGGTGGTGTTGGGCTTGATAAAGTCATCTTTTTCCAAAATTGTCAGGCCGTTTTTATCCAGTACCGGCAAAACCGATCTATCGAAGTAACCATTGGCTTGGGCATGAGCAGCACGCCTTTGTGACTCCAGAGCGTAGGCATCTACATCTTCACGGCTATAGCCTTCAAGGCTTGCAATTACATCGGCACCAATGCCTTGAGGTATGTAATCGGTTTTCAGCTTGAAATGGGGATCTTCGTACATCGCGCCACCATTGGCTCCCATCGGTACACGGGACATGCACTCAACGCCTCCTGCCACTACAAGATCTTCCCAGCCGGAGGCAATTTTTTGAGCTGCAATATTGACCGCTTCCAGTCCCGAGGCGCAGAACCGATCAAGCTGCACGCCAGCAACGGACTCATCCCAATCGGCATTTTGAACAATCATCTTGGCAACGTCGGAGCCCTGCTCGCCGACCGGGGTAACACACCCCATCACAACATCATCGACATAGGAGGTATCCAGATCGTGACGGGTTTGCAGGCCTTTTAGTAACCCAGCACCCAAATCAATTGGTTTTACCTCATGCAGGCTGCCGTCCTTTTTGCCTTTACTGCGCGGGGTACGAACAGCATCGTAGATATACGCGTGATTACTCATCGAAAAAAATTCTCCTCGGCGTGAAAATGAATACCTTGCGGGGGAGGGCAGGGCAAGCATCAAAGTATTTACTAAATAGGAACGATTAATTCATTATTGATAATTTATGAACTCAATACAAGTTACTTACATTTCTTGCTGTTGTAGAAAATAATTTTTTCGAAAAAAGAGTCGAATTTTACAAAGGTAAAAGGCAGTTAACTTTTACGTGTGTTACTGAAACGGCTCTAAATATTCGTTGAAAAATTAAATTTCAGATGCAACAGTCACGACTTGTGATGGCTTGTAAAGCCTGAATGATTACGAACCGGCAGCCCAGCCACCATCAATAATTAACTCTGCTCCCGTCACAAATTTTGACTCATCCGAGATGAGGTAGAGTGCACCATAGGCGATATCATTCGGCTCACCAACACGGCCTAAAGGGGTTGCTTCGGCAATTGCTTTTGCCTGTTCAGGAGTAATGCTGTCAAACATTCGGGTCTGAATTTGACCTGGCAGTATGGTGTTAACACGAACATTGCGACCGGCGTATTCCAGGGCTGCTGCTTTACTAGTGTGTCTAACGGCTGCTTTGGTTGCGTGGTAGCTAATGGCATTGGGGCTGGCGACCAGACCATAAAGGGATGAAATGTTGACGACACTGCCATGTCCTGAGTTAACCAAGTGTGGCATGCAGGCTTTTAATCCCATAAATACGCTGGTTTGATTGATGGAGATCATTTTTTCCCAGCTATCGATGGACTCATTTTCTATATTGCAAGGATGAAACGCGCCAGCGTTGTTAACAAGGGAAGATAATTGCCCATATTTTGTTACGGTGTAATCGGTAATTTCCAGCCAATTCTCATAGCTTGTAACGTCAAGATATTTAAACTCGGCCTTTAAATTTTTGCTTCTGAGTTTCTCGGCCAGTTTTTCCCCGGCATCCTTTTCAATATCTGTAAGGATGACTGTAGAGCCTTCTCTGACAAAAAGCTCCGAGATAGCTGCACCAATGCCATTGGCCGCACCGGTAATGATTGTGACTTTTTCTGATAATTTCATCGTAATCCTGAAGGAAAAAAGCCCGGCATTTCGCCGGGCAAAAGAGAGTAAGAGCACTAATTAAAACTTGAAGGTAACTTCAACACCGTAGGTTCTTGGTTCGCCACGAATGAGGTAGTTATTAGAGGCAAACCCCTCAGTGTTAATGCCGTATACTTCATAGTATTTGTCAGTAATGTTTTTCACATACAGGGCAGCCAAAAGGTCATCGCTTTCGTAAGAAACCCTGATGTTACTCAGCCAAAAGCTGTCGATACCATCTTTAATCGGGCCTGCTGCCTGCTTCGAGTTGAAAGGGTCGTACCACTGCTCACCTTTGTACTGGATGTCACCGCTGACAGTGACTTCTCCGTCAGCGACTTCAGCAAGCAAATAGTCAGCGCTCAGGTTAAAGGTGATGTCAGGTGCAAACGGCTGTTCGTTACCACTGATGTCTATCCCTGAAAGAACCTGGCCGTCGTCGTACTCAGTGTCCAGAAAGCCAAACCCTGATGTGAGTCTGAGTCTGTCTGTGGCCTGGTATGTAATTTCTGCTTCCAGACCCAGTACGGTAGAGTCAAGGTTACGAAGGAAGGTTGTTGCACCTACGGACTCCTGAAGTTGCTGTCCTGTGTAGTCGTAGTAAAAAACGGCACCATTAAGCTGAAGTCTGTCGTCAAGCAGACGGGACTTGATACCCACTTCGTAAGCATCGAGCTTTTCCGGATCAGTGATGTAAATCTGCTCCGGGCCGGCAATCGCCAAGCCGTTATATGCACCGGCTCTGTAACCTTTGCTGTAGCTGGCGTAAATCATCACGTCTGAAGTGATCGCATAGTCAACAATAACCCGGCCGGTCCAGTTGTCCTCTTTGTCATCAAGCTTGGGGAGATACGCTGTGTTAGGATCAAACGGGAATAGTCCAGGCGCTGGGCTTGGGTTGATCTCGGATGAGTAGGCGTATGCAGCGGGGTTGTCGGTGCTGTCCAGATACAGAGCGTAAAAGTCGTCGAGAGAGCTCTCATCTTCGGTGTAGCGAGCCCCCAGAGTTAAGCTCAGCTTGTCAGTGAAGTCGTAAGTTCCTTCAATATAGAAGGCTGTTGACTCCCGCTCTTGGACAAATGCCTGGAGTGCATCGAAAGAGCTGGGGGGAAACGGAACCAATCCTGTATAAAGTCCGAGAGGATTAAAGCTGCCTGCCGGAATTCCGGCATCCAGATAGCCACTGAATGTTACGCGGTTGTCTGTGTCTACTTCGTCCCAGCCATAGTAGGCACCGACGATTAGCTGTAGATCGCCGCTTTGGTAATTCAGACGAATGTCCTGGTTAATTGCTTCATTTTCGGAAACATAGTGAGAGTAACCGATATCGGCAACATCACTTCCCGGGGCAAGAGTCTGAGTGGTTTGGGTAGAGCCACCAAAGTCAATTGACAGATCTTGCTTGTTCTTGGAGTAAGCCGAGGTGCTGATAAGGGTCAATTCATCATTGATTTCCCAGTTTACGGTAAAGGCGACACCGTCAGTGTCGTTATAAAAACGTCCGCCACGGAAGCTTACTGCCTCATCATCATCCAGTGCCGAGTCACGATTAAAACCATTGGCAGGCAGAAGCGGATTGTCAACAAATACCGGTATTGGTGCGGCACCTATAGGTTTGGACTCACCTGTGTATGCCTTAAGAGTCAGATTCAGATTGTCGGTTGGCATTGCTCTGAAGGTCACACGCAAGGCACGGCTGTCTTCCGATGCAAAGTCCTTGTCGCCAACCAGGGTGTTACTGACACCATAGTCCGAGTTACGGTTTTTGATATATCCATCACCTTTGACCCAGGTTCCCGCTATACGCACACCCAGTTTGTCGTCAATAAGGGTGGTCTCTGCTGCAGCCTGAATCCGCTTCCGGTTATAGTTGCCGTAACCCATGGTAAGAAAGCCGTTGCTTCCATCCAAGTCTGGCGTGCGGCTGATGATGTTAATTGCACCTCCGGTCGTGTTGCGGCCGTACAGCGTACCCTGCGGACCCTTGACCACTTCTATGCGCTCGACATCGAAAATCTGGGCGCCATGGGCTGCACGAAAGCCCTCATAGACCTCGTCAAAGTAGACGCCGATTGGAGAGGCAATGTTTGCATTAAATTCGTTGCCGACACCTACACCTCGCAGATTGAAATTTGGCTGACTGTCTCCCCAGGGGGAGTTGATTTGCAAGTTGGGGATCTGACCCATCAGGTCATTGGTGTCAAACACCCCTTTGCTTTGCAGTTCGTTGCCAGTCATTGCGGAAACGGTAACAGGAACTGTCTGAAGGCTTTCAGCTCTTCTTGTTGCCGTCACTATAACCTCTTCCAAGGCAAGGCCTTCTTTGGCCGCGACGTTAACGCACGGGAGTGCCAGCAGGCTTGTTCCCAGTACGGCAAGTGCGCGATTTCCGGAAAATTGGTATTTTGACATATAGCTACCCTTTTATTCTATTTGGCATCTTAAAAAACACTTTGTTTATTTCTTTCGGTATTAAGCGTGTGAACGCTCGCTTATTATTATTGAAGGTTTGCTGATACTTGTCAATTACTGAAATTGGAAAATTTCAAGTATTGTTGCTTGATATGCAGTAAATTCAAGATAAATAAATGGTTTTTCTTTGTTTGAGGTGTGGTTTTTGTGTTTTCTTGTGTCTCCAATGATCATCTTTATCTAACAAAGAGAGCGATTGCTCTCTAGTTTTTTGGTGGGTGGTCGAGGCTTCATCAGGTTGCGGGGGCTGTTCGAGGAGGCTCTGTCTGATTGGGGGGTGATAACGTCCGTTAACAGAGGGTTTGTCATGCAGGGCATCCCCTCTAAGTGCTGGTCAGAATTGAGGGGGGAGTAATTGGAACTTTTAACTTATTGATTTATAAGCCTTTAGTCGGACAGATTGATAATACAATCTGCATTATAAATGGTACTTTTCATGGTATTTATTGAGCGCTGTAAACTGATGGCGAGTAACACGCCGAATGGGCATGAGCTAAATATCGCCCGGCCTACTGTTCTGAGGCAAACGCACTTTTACGAAGCGCTCATAGAAGCCTTGCGCTGTTACTGCCCGAGTGATCAGGGATCATTGCTGTGGCTGGGGGCGGCGAGAAACAATTTATCCGTTTTAAGGTGATTGAAGTGTCGCCTAAATCTCCAAATTGAATCGCACCGGGTTTCGTGGAGGCCTCAACTCTTGAGAGAATGAGGCATGAAGAAATCTAATAGCTATTCCCCTGAAGTCCGTGAACGTGCTGTGCGCATGGTTCTGGAGAACCTGAAGGACTACCCCTCCGAATGGGCAGCCATCGAATCCATTGCGCCCAAGATTGGCTGTGTCCCCCAGACGCTGCATGGCTGGATACGCAAACACCAGACTGATATTGGCCACCGCCCCGGCCAGACGACCGAGGAACGAGAACGCATCAAGGCTCTGGAACGCGAGAACCGGGAACTGCGCAAAGCGAACGAGATTCTGCGCCTGGCCAGTGCGTATTTTGCCCAGGCGGAGCTCGACCGCCGCAACAAACCCTGAACGCCTTCGTTGACGAGTACCGTGACCGCTACGGAGTCGAGTCGATCTGTCGGGTAATCCAGATCGCTCCGTCCGGTTATTACGTGCATGCAGCCAAAGCCCGTCAACCCGAACTGCGAAGCGCTCGTGCCAAACAGGACGAGCTGTTGAGCGATAAAATCCAGCGAGTCTGGGATGACAATATGCAGTGCTATGGCGTCGTGAAAGTCTGGAAGCAACTCAAGCGTGAGGGCATTGATATTGCTCGCTGCACGGTACAGCGGCTGATGCGTCAACTGGGCCTGCAGGGCGTTCGTCGCGGTCATGTGATCCGCACCACCATCCCGAATGAGAACGCGATTTGTCCGCTGGATAGGGTCCAACGCCAGTTCCATGCGGATCGACCCAATCAGCTATGGGTGTCCGACTTTACTTATGTTTCAACGTGGCAAGGCTGGCTCTACGTCGCCTTCGTGGTCGATGTATTTGCCCGGCGTATCGTTGGCTGGCGGGTGAGCAACAGCATGCGAACAGACTTCGTTCTGGATGCCCTGGAGCAAGCGCTGCACGCTCGACAGCCGAGCCGCATGGACGGCCTGATACACCATAGCGACAGGGGTAGCCAATACGTCTCCATCCGCTACACCGAGCGTCTCGCTGAGGCCGGCATAGAGCCCTCTGTAGGCAGCAAAGGCGATAGCTATGACAACGCTTTGGCTGAAACCATCAACGGGTTATACAAAGCGGAGCTGATCTATCGGCAGTCCTGGCGTAGTCGCGAAGCCGTGGAAATCGCCACTTTGAAATGGGTTCACTGGTACAACCACCAGCGGTTGCTGAGCTCGATTGGGTATATACCCCCGGCAGAAGCTGAGGCAAACTTCTACCAGCAACAATCCGGTCAGACCATGGCGGCCTGACTTAAACGAAATGGCCTCCATAAAATCCCGTGTGATTCACCCTAGCTAGAGACGTAATGCCAACAACAATGTAGCGGCTGAAAAAGAGTGTGCAATGTGTTTTCCCCAAGTACGCGGCTCATAGAAATTGTCAGCCTTGTCGGCTAAAACTAACAACTCTACGATATGTGTGATATAAAAAGAAAACCCATCACTTAATAGGTTAGGTATAAATGCGTACATGGCTCATAACAGGTGCGAATAGAGGCCTTGGCTGGCATATAGCTAACGCCGCCATTGCAGCAGGTGACAACGTAGTAGTAACCGGACG
>Ga0265293_10011255_pt1 | contig 12228 bp, 8 predicted proteins | sample Munlanlewell138R_FD_192505 | JGI IMG/M metagenome (GOLD analysis project Ga0265293, IMG submission 192505) | Leachate microbial communities from a municipal landfill in Southern Ontario, Canada - Leachate well 138R | ecosystem: Engineered > Solid waste > Landfill > Unclassified | place: Canada... | reverse complement strand
TCGCCCCCGGCTTCGGCGAGGACGACTATAACCTGGGTCGCGCGGAAAATGTCGCGCCCATCATGCACGTCAAGATGGACGGGCATTTCACGCCGGAAGTCGTCGCGGGCCTCGGTATCGAAGACCGCCCCGTGCGCGCCGCGGGAGACAAAGACCGCGCGGTGGACGTGGACATCGTAAAGGCCCTGGCCAAAACGGGCAGCCTGGCAGGCAAAAAGAAACTCGCCCACAGCTACCCGCATTGCTGGCGCTGCGACACGCCGCTGCTCAACTACGCCACCACCTCGTGGTTCGTGCGGGTCACGGAATTGAAAGACCGGCTGGTTGCGCTCAACGGCGAAATCAACTGGACGCCCGCCAACATGAAGGAAGGCCGTTTCGGCAAGTGGCTGGAGGGCGCCCGCGACTGGGCCATTTCCCGCTCGCGCTACTGGGGCACGCCGCTGCCCGTCTGGCGCGCCGAGGATGGCGAAACCCTGTGCTTCGGTTCGGTCGCCGAATTGGAAGCCGCCGCGAGCGCATCCGTCGTGGACCTGCACAAGCACGTCGTGGACGCCGTGGAAATCACCAAGGACGGCAAGACCTTCCGCCGCGTGCCGGACGTGCTGGACTGCTGGTTCGAATCCGGCTCCATGCCCTACGCCCAGCTGCACTATCCCTTCCAAAACACCCAGGCGTTCGAACGCGGCTTCCCGGCCGATTTCATCGCCGAAGGGCAGGACCAAACGCGCGGCTGGTTCTACACCCTGCACGTGCTTTCCACCGCCCTGTTCGACAAACCGGCGTTCAAAAACGTGGTCGTGAACGGCATGGTGCTGGCGGAGGACGGCAAAAAGATGAGCAAGCGGCTTCAGAACTACCCCGACCCGATGGACGTCGTGGCGAAATACGGCGCCGACGCCATGCGCTTCTACCTGATGGCCAGCCCCGTCACCCACGCCGAGGCGCTGCGTTTCAGCGAAAGCGGCGTGGACGAAGTGTCCAAGAAGTTCGTCGCCATCCTGCGGAACGTCCATTCCTTCTATCATCTGTACCGCGCCGCGGACGACGGCCGCCGCCCCGCCGGGGCGCACGCGCTCGACCGCTGGGTGCTGGCCCGCCTGCACGAAACGTTGAAGGAAGAAACCCAGGCGATGGAGGCGTACGATTTCGCCCGCGCCGCCCGCGCCTTGCAGGGCTTCGTCACGGACCTGTCCACGTGGTACGTGCGCCGCAGCCGCGAGCGCCTCAAGGGTGAAGATGAGGACGCCAAGGAAGCCCTGGCCACCCTGCGTACCGCCTTGGAAACGTTTGCCAAGATGCTGGCGCCGTTCATGCCGTTCTTGGCGGAAATGGTCTATCAGGAACTCAACGGCCAATGGCAGGGTGGGGAAAAGCGCCTGTCCGTGCACCTGGAAGATTGGCCCGTGTGGGACGAAGCTGTGATCAACCGAGGCGGGCTGGAAGACATGGCCCGCGCCCGTTCGATGGTATCGCGCGCGTTGGAACGCCGCGCGGAGGCCGGGAAAAACGTCCGGCAGGTGCTCGCCGGCATGACGGTTTCGCTGCCCGCCGGGGAGACGCTGCCGCCGGAGTTGGCGGACATCGTGAAGGACGAAGTGAACGTGAAGGAGGTCCGCTTGGCGGAGGGTGCCTACGCGGTGGAATTGGACCTGGCGCTCACGCCCGAGCTGGTGCGCGAAGGCACGGCCCGCGAATTGGCCCGCAAGGTGAACGCTCTGCGGAAAGAAGCTGGGCTGACCGTGGGGGACCGTATCGCGTTGTACGTCGCCGCCGAGCAGGAAGAAGGGAAGCGTACGCTCGCCGAGCACGGCGCGGCGCTCTCGGCCGACACGCTGTCCGACGCGTTGCGGTCGGACGGTGTGGAACCGCCGAACGCGGTTTCCTTCCGTGCCAACGAGTTGGACTTCCGCGTCGGATTCGAACGGCTCTAACGCCACACGCACAAAAAACAGGGGCTCGCCCCTGTTTTTTCGTCCGCCGGTTTGCTACGCTTTGTGCGAACACAGCCCCTTATCCTTCCCTATGGCCACCGACATCCTCAAACTTTTCACCTCCCTCGGGCTTTCCGCCACGGAATCCAAGGTCTACCTGGCCAGCTTGTCACTGGGCCCTAACAGCGTGCAGGAAATCGCCAAGAAGGCGAAACTCTCGCGCACATCCGCCTACGCCGCCATCGAAGTGCTGCAGCAGCGCGGCCTCATGTCCACGTTCGAGCGGGGCAAGAAGCGTTTTTTCGCCGCCGAGGAACCGGAAAACGCCCTCGCGCACTTCCGCGGCTACGTGAAGCAGATGGAACACCAGATCGACGTGCTGCAACGCGCCCTGCCGGAAGTGAAGATGATGGCCGGCGGCGAGCGCCCCGCCGTGCGGTTTTACGAGGGGGACGAAGCCATCCGCAGTTTGTTCCATGACGTGGACCGGCTCAAGCCTTCGTTCATGTACGAAGTGGCCAATTTGGACGACGTCGCGGAGATGCTCGATCCAAAATTGCTGGAAGAAACGCGCCGTCTGCTCGATCCGGCCCGGACGCGCACCCGCATCCTGTACCGTGGCGCTCTTCGCAAGAAACCGCGCGAGCACGTGGAATTCTGCGAGCTGCCGAAGGCACTGGGTGATTTCCACGGGGACATTTGGATTTACGGCAACCACATTGCCTTTGTGACGTTCTTAGGCAAGCCAGTGACCGTGATCATCGAAAACCGTGCCTTCGCGGAAACGGCCAAGGTTCTGTTTGAAGCCGCATGGGACCTGTCCCGCGTACAAAAAAAGAGCCCCTAACCTTCCGGTAGGCGGCTGCCGCGCGTAAAGCACAGAGCATTACCGAAAGGTGGGGCACGTACGTTTTCCCGGTCGACATCGGTCAGATGCCGAAGCCGTCCGGGGTCGGGCAGTTCGCCTGCCCGTAGCGTTAGGTTCCGTCGCCCATGGCGACCTCCAATCCCCTTGCGGGGCTATAAATGGCAGGAGTCGCCCTGCCGACGGCTCGCTGGCGTGAACCGTGCGAACACCGACTTTCTAGCACGAACGGATGTTTTTGTCAACTCTTACTGGACAAAGTGGGTCCGCACGGATTCCGTTTCTTTTTGCTATACTTCCCCCATGGCTCCCCGCAAGAAAACCGTCCTCGTGATTCCGCCCAACGACCCGGAGGCCGTGTTGATTTACCGCCTTGCCCAGGCCATGGAGGTGCAGGTCATCCGTTCCGCCCAGCCGCACGGCGCCACGTTGGACGCGGAACCGGACGTCGTGGAACTCATCCGCGACGGCGGGTGGAAGCGGGTCGTCGTGGTGGAAATGCCCGGGCCGAAAACCGAAGCGCGCATCCGCCGCCTCGGCGTGGAACTGGTGATCATCGACCACCACCGCTACACGGACCTGGACCGCGCCCACCATCCCAAAACGGGCAAACTCCTTCTTTCTTCCTTGGAGCAGTTCCTGGCGTTGTTTCGCCTCACCCCTGCCAAATTGCGGACCCTTGGTTTCCATCCCCGCCTGGTGCGCGGCATCGCCCTGATGGACCGCGGCTTCATCTGGGCGCTGATGGAAGACGGCTACGGCAAGGCCGATATCAAGCGCGTGCTGGCCTACCAAAAGGAACTGATGGCCGGCGTGAAGGACATGGGCGGGGAAGAGAAGAAAAACCGCATCGTGGACGCGGCGTGGAAACGCAAGAAACGGTGGAAGGGTTATTGGATCGTGGAAGACGGACACGATATCGGCATCCGCGGGCGCGTATCATTTTTGGCGGCCCTGGCCTTCGGCAAGCCGACGCCTGTCATCATCGTGGAGAAAAAGCGCGGGTTCGTTTACGTGCAGGAATCCGACCATGCCGTGCGCCTGTTCGAGCAGTTCGGCGGGTTTACGTTCGGTTTGGACCGCAATTGGGGGTATCGGAACATGCCGCGAAAGCCGCGGGTCACCTTGGCGCGGGTGAAGCGGGCGCTGGTGGGCTGGGAGAACTAACAGCGAACGGCATGCGATTATCACAAGACATCGACGCCGACCTCTTTGCCGCCGAATGTGGCGACGTGCCGGAAATAGACGTGCACGGTTTGCGTGCGGACCACGTGCGCGTGGAAGTCGACCGCCTCGTCCACGCCGTGTTCATGGAAGGTGAACGACTGGGCCGCGTGATCCACGGCCGCGGGGAAGGGCATGCCCGCCGCGAAACCCACGCCGTCCTCCGCGCGTACCAAGAACAAAACCTCGTCGAATCCTTCCGCGACGCCCTCGCTCCCGGCGCCGCGGGTGGCGTCACCGTCTTCGTTCTGCACCCGCGCCACGAAACGTGATACACTGCAAGTAATTATTCTTCATCCTTAGGAGGTATGGCTACGACATGGCCTACGTGGAAGGAGAACAAGGGGCTCACCCTTGCGCTCATCGTCCTGTTCGTGTTTCTCACCATGTTCGTCTGGGCGAAGACGGCGCAGACCGTCCGCGAGACGAAAGAAATCGGCCGCCCGCAGCCGTTTGAGCACACCATTACGTTGGACGCCGAGGCGAAAGTCATCGGCGCGCCCAACGTCGCCACCGTTTCGTTCGGCGTGGAAACCAAGGCCGAAACCGCGGCCGAGGCCCAGACGCAGAACACCGAAACCATGAACGACCTGCTCGCCCGCGTGCGCGCGCTGGGCATTCCCGACGCCGACATCCGCACCGCATCCTACCAGTCCTACGAGGACGTCCAGTGGAACCCCGATCGGCAGACCACGGAAACGGTCGGCTGGGTCGTTTCCCAGCGGGTCACGGTAACGGTGCGCGACGCCGACCAGGTGCCGACTTTGCTCACCACGGTGGGCCAGCACGGCGCCACCAACATCTCCGGTCCCAACTTCGCGTTGGAAGACCAGGAAGAACTGAAGGCGGAGGCCCGCGCGGAAGCCATCGAGCGGGCGCATGAGAAGGCCGTGGACCTGGCCGAACGCCTCGGCGTGCGCTACGAGCGCGTCGTCGGCTACAGCGAATACGTCCAAGGCAGCGGCTATCCCATGCCGTACGCCGAACGCTCCCTCGTCCTGGGCGGAGCAATGGCGGACGCGCCGGACGTTGCTCCCGGCTCCGTCGAACTCACCCTGGTGGTGAACGTGACGTACAAACTGAAGGAATAATCCGCCGTTTGGCGGCTGCCGCACGCACGGCCCCTCGTTTCGTCCATGACGAAGCGGGGGGTTTTGCGATACCATGCGGACATATGCGGCACCAGCACCCCTTTCAGGCGGACGACGACAGCGTGTTTTTGGACGATGCCCTGCGCCGGGCCTTCGCGGACGAATGGTTGGTGAAGCGGGCGGACGATGCCTTGGCCCGCGCGGTCCACGACGAGCCGCTCATCGCCCAGTCCTTGCGCACGCCCCAGTCCCTGCCGCACCACGCCGAAGGGCCGTTTTTGGAAGACCATCTGCGCGCCATGCTGACGGGGCTGTTCGCCATTGCCGACGGGAGCGTGCGGCTGGCCCGCATCGAAGAACTGCGGCGGTGGAAGGACGAACGGGAGGACGTGGAAGAATGGGAAACCCTGCTGCGCGAGCGGATCGGCTTGTTCCAGGCGTTCATTTTGTGCCACGACGCGGCCAAGTGGGCGTCCGTTTCCTGCGAGGCCGCGCCGGGCGGGTCGGGCGTTCCCGACGCCTGCCGTTTGCCGGTTTCCGCCCATTGGACGGACGAAGGCATCGCCCTGCGCGCCCGCGCGCGCCAGGCCTACGCGGAGGCCTATGCGGCGTTCGCGGCCCAGCGGCGCGGCTTGCCCCCCGCCGAGGTCCAAGCGGCGTTTTGGGAGCACGCCCGCCTGCGCGTGCACTACCCCGGCCACGACCGCCTGATCCATACGCCCGTGTACCAGGCGTTGCTACGGCGCGTCTGCCGCCGGTTGGGCGTGACGGAACGGGAGGCGGATCTGCTGGAAGACGTGATCGCCATGCACCTGCAGCCGCTGCGGGATTTCGACGCCGTGCATCCGGCGCGCATGGAGCGGTACCTTGCCGTCGCCAAGCGGCGCGGGCATGATGCGGAGGAGTTCCTGGACGTGCTGCAAGCCGCCAATTTCCTGGACTATACCGTCGGTTCCGCCCAGCGTGCGGGGGCCGCCGCCCACCCCCGGCGTGACGCCTCCGTCGTCATCCGGTTCCTGCAGTCGGAATACGCCCACCAGCCGGGCAAGCGCGAGGCCAAGCGCCGGGAACGGGAGGAACGCCGCAAGCGCGAACGCAACCGCCTGTACCGCGAGGCGGGCCTCGACGGCGTCTCCTTGATGGAACTGCTCGACATGCCCCCCGGCCCCGCCTTCGGCACGACGCTCGCCGCCATCCACGCGGCGGCGGAAGGGCAGGGTCCGTTACCCGCCTTTCCTCCGCGCATCACCGCCGAATTGCAGCGCCGCCTGAAACTTCTCGCCTTATGATTGCCCTTCTTGCCGGTTCCGTCGTCCACCGCGGGGACGGATACGTCCTGCTGCGTTGCGGAGACGTCGGTTACCGCATCCTTCTGCCCGAGGCGGTCGCCGCCAGCGTGCCCGACACCACCACGCTGTACATCCACGAAGTCGTCCGCGAGGACGGCCGGGAACTGTTCGGTTTCCAACACGTGGAGCAACTGGAGTTGTTTTGGCGCGTGATGGGCGTTTCGGGCGTGGGACCCAAGAGCGCGCAGAAAATCGTCCATGCCGGCCCCTTCGCCCGCGTGAAGGCGTCCTTGGCCGCCGGGGACCTGGCGTTTTTGACGGCCGTCCCGGGCGTGGGGAAGAAGACGGCGCAGAAAATTATTTTGGAATTGAAGGGCGTGCTGGCGGAGGAAGCGCCCAAGCCCGTCGTGGACGAAGAAGCCGTGGACGCGCTGCTCGGGTTGGGATACGCGCGCAAGCAGGCCGAGGAGGCGTTGGCCCGCACGGAGGGCGTCAGCACGGAAGCGCGCGTGCGCGGCGCGCTCAATTGGCTTTCCCGTTGAACGTTTTATGCTTCGTGAAATCACCTCCCAAGACGAATGGCAGCGGCTTGTCGCCGCGCAGGCCCCTCCGCGCTCCGGGGCGTTCTTGCAGTCGTGGGAGTGGGGGGCGTTCCAGCAGGAGATGGGGCGCGCCGTGCGCCGATACGTTTGGGAGCAGGGCGGAAAGACGGCATGCGCGCAGGTTGTGGTCGCCGAAACGCCGTTGGGTCTTTCGTATCCGTATGCGCCCCGGGGGCCGTTGGGAGATGCCGATGCCGCCATGGAACTGCTGCGGGCCGTCGGGGAAAAGATCGGGGCGCCGTTCACACGGTTCGAGCCGCTGGGATCTTCCGCCCCGCCTGCGGCGCGCAAAACGGTCGACGTCCAGCCCGCCCATACGCTCATCGCGGACTTGGCACTTCCTGCCGAAGCGCGATCGGCAGCCATGCATCAGAAGACTCGGTACAACGTCCGCCTGGCGGAGCGCAAAGGCGTGGAGGTGGCCTTTGATGGGAAGATGGAAGACGCCTGGCCGCTGTTCGAGACGACGGGCCGTCGCGGTGGTTTCGGCCTGCATTCCCGCCGGTATTACGAGGCCATGCTGTCCGCGTTGCGGGACGACGCCTGCCGGGCGTTTCTCGCCGTCGCACGCTACCAAGGCGAACCCGTGGCGGCCAACCTGATGTTGGACCACGGCGGCACGCGCACATATTTGCACGGCGCGTCCGGCAACCGCCACCGCGAAGTGATGGCGCCGTACTTGTTGCACGCCCGGTTGATGGAAGACGCCGCCGCGCGCGGGTTGGCGGCATACGACTGGTGGGGCATCGCCCCCGAAGGCGCGCAGGACCATCCGTGGGCGGGCGTCACCCGTTTCAAGCTCGGCTTCGGCGGGGAGCGCGTGTCCTATCCGGGTACCTACGACCTCGTGTTGCGCCCCGCCGCCTATACACTCTACGGCCTGCTGCGCGGCGTGCGGCGAATGATCTGATGAAAAGAAAACACCCTTCCGTTGTGGGAGGGTGTTTTCTGGTGCGCCCGACACGATTCGAACGTGTGACCTCTTCCTTCGGAGGGAAGCGCTCTATCCAGCTGAGCTACGGGCGCTTGAAGCGCCCTGATCGTAGCGGAAACGGGACCCGCGGTCAATCGCCGAACGGTCCCCTCAACCTATTCCACCACCACGCCGCTCAAGGCGCCTTGCTCGGCGGACAGTTCGGTGGTGAGCACGTCCCGGCTGCGGGACAGGCGCTCCCGGGTGGCGGCGTCCACCGCTTCGGCGGAAACGGCGTTCGTGAGTTTGAAGAACGAACCGGCGTCGGCGGGGGAGGGCGTGATGGTCACGTCGAAATGGGCTTCGGCGCGGGCGACCGTGCGCGGCAGCGCGGGGATGGTCCAGACGGCCGTCCGTGTGGTTTCATCGAACGAAACGGAGCCGACGTCCGCGCCCGTGCGGCCCGCCCAGCGCACGTCGGGCGGCAGCTGCGCGGATACGCGCACGCCGGTCAAATCGTGCAGGGCGTTGGCGAGGTTCCAGTAAATCCGGTACGAGGTGGTTTCGCCCACCTGCGGCGGCACCGGGCCCGTTCCCACCTCCTCGCCGTCCGGGGCGAAGTACCGCGCCGTAGCGTCCACGCGGAACTCGCTGTTCACGCCCACGGTGATGGGCGAGGTTTCAACGACGCGCGTCCCCGTGACGGAACCGACCCGCGTGAACGTCGCCGTGAGTTGCAGGGCGAACTGGTCGGCCACCCGCGCCGGGTCCAGCGTGGAAACCACCGGCAAGGTGAGGTCGAACGTGCCTTCCGCGCCCGGCAGCAGGCGTGCCAGCGCGGGTTCCGACGTACCCGTCCAGGTGACGGTTCCGCCGGAGCGAGCGGCGTTCGAACCGATATCTGCCCGCGCCCAATCAATCGGCAACGGCTTGCCGTCCGCCCCTGTTCCCGCCAGGGACAACCGCAGACCTTCGACCGTATCGGAACCGGTGTTGGCGTACGAAACGGACACGCGCAGGGTGCGGCCCAAATCGATGGTCTGGCTTTGGGAGGAGCCGTTTACGGCCGCGTGCAGGGAAATTGCGCCGCGCAGGACGTCGGTCACGATGGAAGCGGCCGCCTGCCGCAGCGGCGTGGACCCGTCCAAGAACGACACGTCGGCGGAAACGCGCTGGTCGCCCGAGGCAGAGGAAACATACCGGCCCGTGACGGTGATTTCGACTTCTTCTTCCGCGTCCAGCGCGGACAGGTCCCAAACGGGGCGGTCTTCGGCCGACGGTGCCGGATCCGTTTCACTGACGTTGAACCCGTCCGGTACGTTCACGAACACTTGGACGGGATCGGTGGAAACCGAACTCGTGTTGCGGACGCGCACGTGGTACGTGGTTTCCTCGCCCGCCAGGGCTTTTTCCGGGCCGTCCACGTCGATTTCCAATATGGACGCGGCCACGCGCACCGGCGCCGTTTCAATGTGCTGGAATTCGGAACTGAAATTGGCGGGCTTGTACGTGAAGAAGGCCTGGAGGGTTTGTGGGGGCGGTTCCGGGCGTCCGTCCGGGGCCAGCACCTCGGAGCGGAACACGCCCGTGATGGTCAGTGCGCCGTCGGAGGCGGCGCCCAGGCTGCCCAGGTTCCACGTGAGGCCGTCCGTGGGTTCGGGCGTGCGGGACAGGATGCGGAAATGCGGGGGCGCGTGCAGGGTGGCGTCCAAGGCGGCCAAGGGGACCCGGCCCGTGTTGGTATAGCGGATCACATACGTGACGGGTTCGCCCGCCCGCGCTTCGAGCGGCCCTTCGATGTGGGCCGTGAGTGGGTCGGCGCCGTCGAACCAGCCGTTGCTCCACACGAAGAACCCGGCCCAGGATACGGCGGAAACCAAGATCAACACGCCCAAGGTGCCGAGCAGGAACCGTGTGACGCGTGAGCCTTCGCTGCGTTCCAGGCGGGTGAGGTCCGGCACGGAGCCATCCCGGTCTGCGTAGATGGCACGCAGGTCTTCGTCCACGTCCCTGGACCTCTTTTTTTTGTGGGCGGACTCCCGCCGGTGTTCGTGGCGGCCTGCCGGTGCGTCACCGGCTTCCGGCGCGGGCGTCTGTTCGTCGGACGGATGGGTGGGCTTCATACCCAGCCATTGTAGCAAACCCAAACGAAATCCGCGCCGGGGTTCGGCGCGGACGTCGGCGGCTATGGTTCTTGGAGGCGGAATAAGGCCCCGAAGAAGCCGTCGCGGGCGTTGGTGAAGGTCAGCGCGCGCGGGTCTTCGGAGGTCCACACGGGTTCCAGCGTGCCGGGCGTTTCGAGCCGCACGCGGGTCGTACGGTCCTGGATGCCGGACTGCTTCTGCACCGTGAGCGTGTACCGGGCCGACTGCGGCAGGCGCAACCAGCGCTTCACGGTGTCGTACGCGTTGCCGTCGTCTTTCGGCGCGACGGCGAAGGGCAGGCGGTAGGTGAAGGTGACGGACGAGCGGGCGCCGGGGCGCGTCTGCGTCCAGTTGCCGAACACGGTCTTGCCCGATTCTTCGTAGATGACCGTGCCGCTGCCGGCGTCGCGGTATTCGCTGTCCTTGGCGTAGAAGACGTCGTCGTCCACTTCCCAGTCCGGTTCCGGTTCCTCGAACAGGTGGTCCGGCGGCGGGGTGAAGCCCGAGGCGTGCAGCAGGCGGCTGCCCTTGGGCACGTACAGGCGGAGGAAGTTCACGTTGTTGGCGCCGGAGAACAGGTCGTCGGGCGAGCCGTGGTGCGTGCGCGTGACGGTGACCGTGTTCGTGACCGAGCCGTCCGCCGCGACGTTCACCAGCATGTCCACGTCCTGGGTGATCACGCCGTCGGTCTTGCCGCCGCCCAGGTTGGTATCCACGACCATCAGATAGTCGCCGTCGGTCCAGCGGATCGCGCCGTCCCAGCCCAGGTCCGCGACCACGCGCTGCAGGCGTTCGTCGGGGAAATACAGCTGGATGTCCCGGGACGCCAGCCCGTCGCTGACGTGTTCGAGCAGCCCCAGGAAGTCCGCGCCGGAGAGCGCCTTCGCCCGTTCCAGCACCTCGGGGGCCAAGTCCCCGATGAACTGCTTGGGCTTGTTTTCCTCGCGGTCGTATTCGAGTTCGACGATCTTCTGCGCCTCGCCGATGAAATTTTCCCCGGTGATGACGCGGTCGTAGTCCGGCATGTCGATCTCCCCAAGCATGGAGAGGAGATCGGCCACGTACGAGGCGTTGACGGCCACCACGCCGTCCACGGTGGGCCCGCCGGAGGCGGCGTAGAAGGAGAGGATTTTGCGGGCGGAGGTGGGGAAGTCGGGGAACCAGTTGGCGTCTTGGAACTCCCAACGGGCCGAGAGCAGGCGCAGCGGGTCCGGGGAGATGAAGAACCGCCGGAAGGCGCCGCGCACGTCGTAGGTGCCGCCGCCGGGCACGTCCATGTGGACGATGTCACCGTTGCGGACGGTGAGTTCCGCGAAGCTGCCCATGAAGCCGCCCGTGGGGCGGATTTCCGTGTCGTTTTGGAAGACGGCCAGGTAGCGGCGGGTGCCGTTGCCGCCGAGCATGTCCACGAGGGCGTCGCTGGTGGCGGTGAAGGCGCGCAGGCCGTCGAGGGCTTCGGGCAGGCGGGCCTGCAGCAGGGCGAAGGTCTCGCGGTGGGGTTCCGGTACGGCTTCGGGGCGGACCTTGGCCACGTGCGCGGAGGCCTCTTCGAGCAGCGGCAGGGCCGAACGGGCGTAGTCGGAGAGGATGTTCAGGCGGTCCGTGGTGCTGCCGCGGCTGGCTTCCATGGCGAGGAAGCCGTCGGCCAGGCGGGTGCCGGCGCGGGAGAGCGCTTCGCCCGCCGCGGCCAGTTCCACGCCGGCGCGCACCGTGCTGCCGCCGGGGAGGTTGGCGGCCACCAGGGCCACCGTGCCGCTGAAGTCCGCCACGGACGCACGGGCCGCGCCGAAGCGTTCCGCTGCGCGATCGAAGCCCGCCCGGGCGGAGGCGGCGTCCCGATCGACGGATGCTCCGGCCGCCTGTTGCAAGCTGCCGAGCGCTTGGCGGCCCGCTTCTTCGGCCGAGGCGCGGGTTTCGCGCGCACCGCCCACCAACGCCAGGGCGTGGATGGGCAGGACGAAGGCGAAGGCCAACAGAACGAACGTGGCCATGGCGCGCTGCCAGCCCAGGGGAAGGACCGCGGGCATGGCCGGGAAGGAAAAGGACGGAAGCGCGGGCAACCGCAGGCGCTGCCACAACGGGAGGTGCGCGACCACGGTTTCCTCGCCGGTTTCGGCTTCCATTACCACGCGGTTGCGTTCGAAGCGGACGATGGGGGATTCGGCC
>Ga0265293_10011254_pt1 | contig 12229 bp, 8 predicted proteins | sample Munlanlewell138R_FD_192505 | JGI IMG/M metagenome (GOLD analysis project Ga0265293, IMG submission 192505) | Leachate microbial communities from a municipal landfill in Southern Ontario, Canada - Leachate well 138R | ecosystem: Engineered > Solid waste > Landfill > Unclassified | place: Canada... | reverse complement strand
CTTATATCCCGGGTTAGCCTTATTCTTCATCTTCTTCGCTACTGTCGTCATCTTCGTCAGAATCATCAGACAAATCATCGGTTAAAAGATCGTCATCAATATCTTCCGAATTATCTTCCATCCAGTCCTCTTCTGAGTCTGCCGCGATGATCTTTTCGCCGCCCTCATCAATGCGCACTTCCTGTGCGTCTTTTTTGAGGTCCATCTGAAGGCCGAGACTCTGGAGTTCAGACAAAACAACTTTAAATGATTCCGGGATACCGGGCTTCATCAATGTTTTACCTTTAATAATAGTTTCATAAACCTGAACACGCCCTTCAACGTCATCCGATTTTACGGTAAGAACTTCTTGCAACACGTGAGCAGCACCATAAGCTTCAAGCGCCCATACTTCCATTTCTCCGAAGCGCTGGCCACCGAATTGTGCTTTACCGCCCAAAGGTTGCTGAGTTACAAGGCTGTATGGGCCTGTTGAACGAGCATGCATTTTGTCGTCTACAAGATGGTGCAATTTTATGAAATACATAATACCGACCATAACTTTTTTATGGAAAGGCTCGCCGGTTCTGCCATCATATAACGTAGCCTTACCCTCAATGTCAACCAAATGCAACGGGTCACGATCATAAACTTCTTTCAGCTGGTGCATTACGAAGTCTTCGTTCTTCATTTCTTTACCGTTGATCAGTCTGCCTTTATTGAATATAGAAGTCATATATCGGCAATTCTGATGTTCGGCTGCCCAACCTAAGTGGGTTTCAAGAACCTGACCAACGTTCATTCGAGAAGGAACGCCCAATGGATTAAGAATGATGTCTACCGGTCTGCCATCAGCCAAATAAGGCATGTCTTCCGCGGGAACTATGCGTGAAATTACACCTTTGTTACCGTGTCTCCCTGCCATCTTGTCGCCGACGGTGATTTTTCTCTTTTGAGCTACAAACACACGAACAAGCTTATTTACGCCATAAGGCAATTCGTCGCCGTTATCTCTTGAAAACACCATAACGTCTACGATTTTACCTTTTTCACCATGGGGAACCGTTAAAGAAGTATTTCTTACTTCTCTGGCTTTTTCGCCAAATATGGCTCGGAGCAATTTATCTTCGGCGGTTAGTTCGGTTTCACCCTTAGGAGTTACTTTACCGACCAAAATATCACCCGCTTCTACTTCTGCACCAATTCTGATGATTCCGCCTTCATCTAAGTTCTTGAGAGCCTCTTCACCAACGTTAGGTATGTCGCGCGTGATTTCTTCAGGCCCTAATTTTGTGTCTCTGGCATCAATTTCATATTCTTCAATATGAATCGATGTAAATATGTCTTCTGTTACCATTCTTTCCGAAAGAATGATAGCGTCTTCAAAGTTGTAGCCTTCCCATGGCATAAACGCAATAAGTGCGTTGCGACCCAAAGAAAGATCTCCCTCACTTGTAGCGGGACCATCTGCCAGGACGGTGCCGGGCTTAACTTTGTCGCCTATTTTTACTATAGGAATTTGATTGATACAAGTGCCCTGATTAGAGCGCAAGAATTTCTGAAGTCTGTATGTGTCGACAGATTCTTGTTGAAGCCTGATATCATCACAAATAGCCTTGATTTTTGATAAGTATGTAATATCAAGGGTTTGGCCCGATTCAATTATGATTTCACCGGTAAGAGTGTCTACAATAGTATCCATAACTTTGCGGCCCTGATATTTTCTGAATGATGCCTCGGTTACAGGAATATGTTCATCGTCTTTACGCCTGCTCGCACGTTTTACCTTAACACAGTCTGCATCCACATAAGAAACCGTACCGGCACTTCGTGAAAGAACCACAGCTCCCGAGTCGTGCGCGGCAATTGATTCAAGGCCGGTACCAACAAGAGGCGGTTCGGTTTTGATTAAAGGAACAGCCTGACGTTGCATGTTCGTGCCCATCAAAGCGCGGTTGGCGTCGTCGTGTTCCAAGAACGGAATCAAAGCTGAGGCCACACTGACCATCTGCAAGGGAGAAAACTTAATATACTCAATTTCATCCTTGGGCAAATAATCGAATTCGTAGTCATCACTGAAATATTTAGCCGGAACCATATCTTGTGCAATACAATTCTTATCATCGATAATACAGTCGGGCTGAGCTACTACATATCTGTCTTCTTCATAGGCATCTTTATATTCAATCTCATCGTAAGAGATCTCACCGGTTTTCGGGTTTACCTTACAAAGAGGAGTGGTTAAAAATCCGTAATCGTCAACTCGGGCAAAAACTGCTAAACTGGCTATCAAACCGGCATTGGGACCTTCAGGAGTTTCAATCGGACAAATTCTGCCGTCATGAGTCGGATGAACGTCGCGAACTTCAAAGCCGGCTCTGTCTCGTTTAATACCGCCCGGCCCTAGTGCCGACAGCCTTCTCTTATGAGTGAGCTCAGCAAGCGGGTTGTTTTGATCCATGAACTGTGAGAGCTGTGAACTGCCAAAGAATTCATCCACAACCGCAGAAACGGGTCTTGTGTTGATGAGAAGCTGAGGAGTATAGCTGTCAAGATCGTGAATGGTCATTCTTTCTTTAATAACACGTTCCATACGAGTTAAAGAAATTCTGAACTGATTCTGAAGTAATTCGCCGCAACGACGTATGCGCCTGTTTGAAAGATGGTCAATATCATCAAGTCTGCCGATACCATTGCTTAAATCAACCAAATATCTGATTACACCAACAATGTCTTCTACGGAAAGAACTCGGTCTTTTTGAATTTTAACAGATTCGAGATTCAACTCTAATATTCTGTTATAGACATCTTCGCTAATTTCTTGGCCCTGTTCAACGATGATCTCACCGCTGGCCGTATCGACTACAGATTCAAAAGCGATTCTGCCAAGAAGATCTACAATCCCGAGGCCAACATCGGAAAGCCTGATCTCTGCACATTTGGGGTTAAACATAATGCGGTAACCGCGCAAATCTTCACCAATTCTTATGTATGAAGGAATCTGCAAGGCTTCGATTTCTGAAGCAACAGCCTTGGATATTTTTTCGTCACCTTTAACAAGAACCTTTTTGTTAGTCGGGTTTACGATATCTTTAAATGCAATTTGCTCTGAAAGGCGATCAACCAAGCGCAATTTTTTATCAACCTTATAGCGACCGACATCGCCTAAGTCATATTTTTTTGAATCAAAGAACAGACTCTTAATTAATCCTCTTGCGTTTTCTTCTACAAACAAGTCGCCTTGTCTGAGCTTACTGAAAATAGCTTTCAGAGAATCAGTAACAGACTTATTGATCTTATCTTCGCCCTCAAGTGCGCTGACGCTTTGTTTGTCATACTTTAGAGAACTGGCGATAGTTTCGTTATTGTCGAAAAGAGCCATTATCCTTTCGTCATCACCATAACCTAAAGTTCTTAAAAAGGTTGTTATAGGAATCTTGCGTTTTCTGTCAAGACGAACAAAAATCGCGTCTTTCATCAGGTCAAGTTCAAACTCCATCCAAGCACCACGATAAGGAACAATCTTTGCCGAATATACTTTTTTACTTCTGTTGAAACTGTAATATACGCCGGGTGATCTGTGAAGCTGACTGACAATTACTCTTTCCGCGCCGTTAATTATAAAAGTTCCGCGATCTGTCATACAAGGAAGATTAACCAAGAAAATTTCTTGTTCTTTCACTTCGCCTGTTTGCTGCATTATCAGCTGAACGCGAATGCTTAAAGGTATAGAATAAGTTAAATCTCTTTTCCTGCACTGGTCCGGGCTGTTTTTTACTCTGAATGGAGTTTCGCCGATAAAAGCGATTTCACAATCTTTTTCTGCAAAACTACAGTCATCAAACAAGCATTTTTTTCTCAGCTTAAGCTGCGGGCAATTTTTACACATCGGAAGCCCGAGACTATAATCATTATATTCAAGGCAGAGGTTGCCAACGTAGTCTTGAATCGGGAAAACTTCTCTGAATACTTCTTCGAGACCCTGTTTTTCTCTTTTAGACGGTTCTTTCCCTGCTTGGAGAAACCACTCGAAAGATTTTAACTGAATGTCGATCAGGTTAGGTATATGCTCAAATAACCTTTCTCTCGCCATCAGATACTTCTTGGCTACAGGCTGCTGCTTTGTCACCATAATTCTGCCTTGCTCCTTAACTTTTTATGCATTTGCCGCTTTCGCAGCTATATAGAAACCAACAAAAATAAACGAGTGCAACGCGCTTTTAACGCCTCGCACTCGTATTCTGTACAGTAAGAGTTGTTCGAGAGAAATATTGAGAAGAAAAATCAAACTTTTTATTGTATAGAACTAACAATGCGCGCTTTTCTCCGAACACCAAATTAATTGCAATTACGTCCCCTTATTACGGGTGTATGATTGTAACACACGACAATACCGTTGTCAAATAATTTCAAGATAAATATTAAATCTTTTTTATTGTTTTGTAATATGCACTTGCAAAGGTTTTTGTTGACACAATTTTAAATATTGGTATAATTGTTCAAATTATTATTTGGAGCAATTGCGATGAAAGTTTCTTGCTTAAAGTGTATGAACTGCGGGAAGGAATATAAAGACGCCCCCGACCGTTACGTTTGCGACGACTGTGGAATCGACGGAATATTAGACGTTATATATGATTATAATTCGATTAATATTACTAAAGACGAAATATCACAAAGCAAAGACTTTTCACTTTGGCGATACAGAAAAATGCTTCCAATAAAAGACGAAACGCAAATTCCGCCTCTCCAAGTAGGATGGACCCCACTTTATAAGTCTGAAAAAATAGCAAATGAAACAGGAATAAAAAATGTTTACATCAAAGATGACGGAAGAAATCCCACAGCATCTTTGAAAGACAGAGCCAGCGCAATCGGCATAGCAAAAGCACTTGAAGCCGGAGCAAAAACAATTTGTGCCGCCTCAACCGGCAATGCAGCAAGCTCCCTTGCAGGCTTCGCTGCTTCTGCAGGTATCAAAACCGTAATTTTTGTGCCAAAAAGAGCTCCAAAAGCAAAAATTGCTCAGCTTTTGATTTATGGTGCAAAAACAGTTATTGTTGATGACACATACGACCGCGCATTCGAACTTTCCGTAGAAATAACCAAAAAATTTGGCTTTTATAACAGAAATTGCGCATACAACCCGTTTTTAGTCGAAGGCAAAAAAACAGTTGCGTTCGAAATCTGGGAACAAATGGGTTTCGAAGCCCCTGACAGGGTATATGTTTCAATTGGTGACGGGTGCATTACTTCCGGCATTTATAAAGGATTTTATGACCTCATTAAACTTGGTTTAAGCGATAAAATGCCCAGAATTATAGGCGTGCAGGCCGCAGGCTGCAATCCTGTAGAAGTTGCTCTGAAAACCGGGAAATTCGTTGCGCAATCCGGAAACACTATAGCAGATTCAATTGCGGTCGGTATTCCCAGAAACAGGCTAAAAGCAATGAGAGCACTTAAAGAATCAAACGGAACCTGTATTTCTGTAACCGATGACGAAATAAAAGCAGCAATAACTGACTTGCCCCGTTCAGCCGGCGTTTTTGGCGAACCGGCCGGTGTAACAGCCTACGCAGGCTTCAAAAAACATTCTATCGAAAAAAATATAGATATTAACGAAAAAGTTGTTATAATAATAACAGGTAATGGCCTTAAAGATATAGAATCGGCAATTTCTGTTTGTGATATCCCAATTCCTGTGGCACCCGATTCCGAAACAATCGAAAATCATGTAAAAAAAATAATTTAACTAATGCTTGAACGGCTAAACGAATTTAAAAAAATTGCAGAAACACTGCATAAAGAGCAAGAAGACCTCAAGGCCAGAGCTTCATGGAAAAAGCTTTGTGGCTCTTCCTTTTCTCTTGCTAATTTTTCTGATATCGTTATTCCGAACTTGTCTCCCTCCGACGGCTTGGCTTTTGTTTTAGCGGCTTTCCCTTCGTATGACTCAAGAATAATTAACTTAAGAAAACTTTTTGATAGTGCTCTCGAAGTCATGCCTGACGAAAAGTTTTTGAATCTGGCAAAATTTCTGACTCCCGAAGAAATCACAAACGGGCTGTTACCTCATTTATACGACTCAGGCAATAAAAGTTCTACTACTGTCTATATAGCCGCTAAATTGGGTATTGTCCTTAATATGGATGTATTTAAAACATTTTTGGCAACACATCAATGGTCTCAAGTAGATCTGATCAACATGAGTTTTTTGGTTATTCCTGAAGAAAAACAGCAACTCATTAGCCTTTTAAATGCCGCTGCCGCCGACACTGACTCTCCCTCAGAGCGATCATCATACTCTTCTTTTAACTACATTTTGAAGACGAGCAACCCGCAAACTCCAATGTTGCCCGAACTGTCAAATGTGATTTTTCCTCCCCCCCCCAAGTTACCGGATCTGTCGCATCAAACACAAAGTTCTCATGCAACCAAGCCTGTTCAAAAAATAAGTAATCCTTCAGAGAATAAAAAATCACCGCCAAAAGCAAATTCTGCACCTAATTTTTCAGCTCTTTCCGAAAGTAAGACTATAAATGATACAGTAAAAAAAATACATACCGTATTTAAATCGCCAAAAATTAAATCTTCTTTTTCGCAAAACTTTGAAAAATACGCTGTTCCGGTTGCAATAGGCTTAGTTGTAATAATTGTCGGCACATTTTTACTTGTCATTTTTACCCCAAAACATAAATTTGATGATGGTGCGACCGTAACTTCGGCTGCAATACCGAAATCCTGGACAGACGCTTCGAGTAACCGTGTTATAACAACCAAATACTTAGAAGCTGACAATGACTACAGAATGGGCGAAATCTATCTTAGCCGCAATCTATACGCCGATGCTCAAAAACTGTTTAAAGACGCATTAAGACGTGATTCTACACATCTTCTGGCAAGAATCAGAAGCGGTTACTGCCATTTACAACTAAACGAACATAAAAAAGCTTTTGAACAGTTCAATGAGGCAAAAAAGCAAGCCCCCGAAGCCAGATTTTTAAACATGTATATTGCACGAACCCATAAGAGTATGAAAAATTACCCCGAAGCCATTAAACACTACGAAGCTGAATTAAAATTAGAGTTTAACTTAGAGGTTGGTATTGAATTCGCAACTTTCCTTAAGACCATCGGCGAATCAAACAGGTCAATGGAAGTCCTCAACGAAATTCAACAAAGATATCCTGATAAAATCATCGTATTGGCATCTGAAAAAGATCCAGAGGATAAAAGCGAATGATAAAAATGAGAAGTAAAGGAACAACTCTGATAGAAATTGTAATCGCAATAGCTATCGGACTTGCTGCCATTGTACCTATCAGCATTATGTTTTCGCAATCAAGTCGTCAGGTTACCAAAAGCCAAAATTTCTCATTTGCTGCCTCGCTGGCTCGAAGAATTTCACAACACACTTCACAAATGCCATTTAGCGAAATTTCAAATGTACCACTCCCCGGTGCCCCCATCGGAGAAAATAAAACAGACCGATATTTTGGAGCATTCCTAAACACCGGCACAAGCAAATCTCAAATAAAGTTTCTCGATGAAACCGATATGCCCGGCTTATCCGGATTTTTGAAAAAATATAACTTCAAGTATTCGGTATCGGTCAGCTCTGTTACCTTCAGCTCTGATGACACTGTCAAGAGTGTTGCAATTTACATTATGTGGAAGGAAGGCGCGAAAGATTTCATTTATCAAAGCCATGTCTTTATTTCGTCATAAAAATAAAAATAGAACCTTAGGTTTTACTTTGGTTGAATTGTCTATAGGAGCTGCTCTGTTGGCAGTTCTTGGTGGAATGATCATGCATTGGTTTTCAATGCAAAGAAAATACCAAGAACGAATCACACAAAGCTCTGAAGGCCAACAAAACATTTTGATGGCTAACTGGAAAATGTCGAACGAACTTCGAATGTCCCGTTCAATTCTTTATCCAAGACCAAATTCCGATAAATCAATTAAAAGTGACACAATGATTTATTTCAAAAATAGTTGCGGCGATATTATTTGCTATTTTCACGACAAAAACACACTCGAAATTAAAAGATGCGTCATCCCAAATGGGGTGTCCGCACCAACAGTAGATAAAAAACCTATTGCACAAGGGATAAATGAAGTATTCTTTACTGCCGTCGGAGTTGAAAACAGACTCATCGATATTTATACGCGCTCTCTCGAATCTTATGGACTGGAATCGATATATTTAATAAATGATTAATATTACAAGTAACAAAACAACAAATGACTACGTATTATTTAGTAGAACAAAAGGTGTAGCAATCTTTATGGTAATTGGGTTTATTGCCATAATGGTTCCTGTAGTTTATATGTTCTCTCAAATCGGAAGCTCTAAAACCAAACAAGCCATGAAATTTCACGAACATCTTAAAACCGAACTGACAGCAATCTCCGGCAATACCGCCATTTTATCAAGAATGCGAGGTAACGTCAGAGAGTTTGATCCAATGCCTGACGAAACCTCCGGCGAAGACAAATTCTCCGCTTCGGTTTTCAAAACAGGAACAGGCTTCCTTGGGCAAGACCTAAACATTGTCCTTACCAAAGCCAAGGCTAATAATCATTCCTTTACACTGCTTTGCGATGTTGAACAGTTTCAGCCCGAGCCTTCCCCGCCGGTGACAATTATTTCACACGACTACTGGGGAACAATAGAACCTTATGAAATAAGCCTTCTTGCCGATGCCTTGGCCATGCAAAATTTTCGCGGTGTTGAATTACTTCGTCTTGAACAATCAAGAGATTTCGAAAGAGCGTATACAGAATCCGAATATAAAAATATAATGAATGATAAAAAGAATTCTTTACCCGAAGAGTTATCTTCGTCTTGGTCTAATGTTGTTAATGCACTGGTATCTGAAAAACTTCCCAAAGAAGAATCCTAGAAAAGAGGTCGCTAATGAAAAAATTTACTTTTGTGATTTTTACGGTTTTCTTGTTTTCTTTACTACCCGGGCTTGACAATCAGGCTTACGCCCATAAACATGGCCCTAAACCCAGTTGGCCAAACAAAAAGAACAATACGGGGGCCGGTTCCCTTCAAAGCTCTGCATCTAAAAATCAAACTTCTAACAAAAAACCAAAAGACAATAAGAAAGGGCGTTTTGCCAATCTGGTAAAATCAACTCCCGTAGAAGATATTAATCTTAGACCTGCAGTGCAGGTAGAACGTGCTGTCGCTAAATATGTACTCGCATTCGAAGCCTATAACGAAGCGAAAAAATCTGAGAACCCGGATGTAAGAGCCAGAACAGCTGAATACCTCAGAAACTACCGAGAATCTTACGCCGAATTTCTTAAAATGATGCGCAATGATAACCTTTATGATCCTAAAATGCCTAAAGACATGGCCGGAGACTATAACAGAAAGCACTTCGAAGTTAAAAACGAAGAACGTGAATGGAGCGGTGATGGTCTGAAAAATGTCAGTGATTATGTAAAAAAAGAAATCAGCGCAGGCGGAGATCCTAAAATGGTAGCGACTTACATCGAAGACGTACTTCCGATTGAACCCCTTTCATATGCTCCGTCTGATGCACTTTCCGGTTACTCTGACTTAGATGATGATCTTCTTAATGACGGTTCATTTGACCAAGCTCCAATAGGCGGAATACCAAATAAAATAGACTTAATGGATTAATAATATCATAGGTAGCATAGAAGCGTGAAAAACAAAAAAAGAACCTTACCACTGGCGAACCTCTTATTTGCAGGTTCGCTGGTGGTTATTATTTTACTGTTTCCCTCTCTCTTTTCAAAACTCGACGCCTGGATTCACGATGTTTGGCTAGATTTAAGATTCACCATAAATCGCCCGGTTTCACAGGTTTCTTTTCTTAAATCATTAGCCCCACATAGACCGCCCTCAGACGAAATAACAATTGTCTTAGTAGACGATAGGTCTATGCTGGGGATTCCCGGCCTATACGCCGGCGACAAACAATTCTATGCCGATGTTTTGAATAAACTTCAAAAACATAACCCAAAGTTAATCGCACTTGACTTATTTTTTGCCACTGATTCATTGATAAATCCCAAAGGTGACTTGGCCTTGGCTAAAGCTGTTCAAGAGTGCGACAATTTGGTAATTAAGGCCTACAGAAGAGACGACAAAAGGATTACTCCGCCATTTGCAAAAGTAGCCATTACTGGTAAAGCCGCACCATCATATTTTAAAAATTACAGAGGCGAAGCAATCAGAAGTGTTTCCATGGCTTTCATTAACGAAAAGAACGAGTTACAGCCTTCTTTTCAATCTGAAATGTGGCGCATATACAATGGTTTAAAACCCGGACAATTGAAATTCCGAGAGCAGAATCTATACTATCAATTAAGCAAAGGCATTCAGAACGTTCCTTTGGTTGACCGTGAATACATGCTTTTAAATTATGACGTACAGGTGAAAAACTTTAGAACCATTTCTTTTTTCGACGTATATAAAGGCAATTACCCTAAGGAAATTTTTGAAAACAAAGCGATTATTGTTGGTGAAGCCCACTCAATGCTTCACGAAAGCTTTTATACTCCCCTCGGTTACACGACTCATTCGCCTTACTTGAATGCGTTAGCCCTCAGAAACCTTATTAATAATAACTTTTTGAAACAACCCGATGAAGTTGTAGCTCAAACAATACCTATTGTTATTCTTGCCATATTTATATTTTTTGTATTCAACTTCTTGAACCCTGTCGCTTCTTTGTTGTTGACGATAATTACTTGCCCATTATTAGCCATATCATCCTTTTTGATGCTGACAATATACTCGCAAATATTTGATGTCTCTGCTTCTGTTATTTCTGTTGCAAGTTCACTTATATTTGTTATAGGCAGAAAATATTACCTTGAGCTGTCTGAAAAACTAAGAATTAAAAACGCTTTCCAACACTATGTAACAGCATCGGTTGTCAATGAAATATTAAAAAATCCCGAAAAGCTAAACCTGCATGGCGAAGAACGCGAACTTACAATTTTCTTTTCTGACATCGAAGGATTCACAACAATGGCCGAAGGTATGTCGCCGCTCGAAGTAGTGAGCCTGTTAAATGAATATCTCACAGAAATGACAGATATAATATTCAAATATGACGGTCTTCTCGATAAATACGAAGGCGACGCAATAATGGCAATTTTCGGCGCACCGATAGATCAGCGTGATCATGCAATCCGATCTTGTAAATGTGCATTAGAGAACCAAAAAGCCTTAGCAAAGTTAAGAGAGCGATGGAAAGCCGAAAACAAGCCGATGTTAAGAGCTCGAATCGGTATAAATACCGGCCTCGTCGTAGTCGGGAACATGGGATCTAAAATGAGGTTCGATTACACCGTTATCGGCGACAATGTAAATCTTGCCGCCAGACTTGAAACGGCAAATAAAATATTTAACACCGAAATCCTCGTAAGCGAAACAACAGCTAATTTGGCTTCCGAAAAAATTATTTCAAGATGCGTAGCCTGCCTTAAAGCAGCCGGAAAAACCAATCTGATAAACGTTTATGAAGTTCTGGCAGACGTAGATGATCCCGACAAAGAATTTATCAAAAAAGCTATTCAGGCTAAAGAATCATATGAAAACGCTCTCTTAAAAGTTGCCGATCGTGATTTCGAAGGCGCAGAAAGCGTCTTGGCAGAATATCTTAAAAATAACCCCGATGACAAACCCGCAAATGCTTTGTACAGCAAGACCAAGAGTTACAAAGTAGTTCCCCCGCCCGTGGGCCTTGAAACAGTTATCACACAAGATGTAAAATAAATCAGAAACAAAAAAAACCGTTCAGTGAACGGTTTTTTTTAATTCAAACTCTTTAATGGGCAGGTTCTGATGTTCGTATCTTATCTATTGCACGGTTAAACACACGATCAACATCGGTAGATATCTCAATACACTCTGTTTCATTGCAAATCCACATGTTTATACCTTGTAGCTCACCTAAATACAAAACCGTATCTTCCTTTTCAGATTTAATTCTGATCTTTTTACATTTACTTTTGTTCTCAAGTTTACGCGACGCAAGGTCTTTTAGCTCATCATAGCGCTTAACCTCTGCTCTTGAAAGCCCGGTAAAGAGATCTTTTAAGGTGTCATTTTCTATTTTTGAATCGTTATACAGCCAATTTCCGTCTGATTTTGTAACCTGAACCGTTCCCGATGCGTCTGTTAATTCAACCAGGGTCGCTTCACTCAAAGGCAAAACAGGAATAAATTTTTCTCTGAAATCATTTGTATTAT
>Ga0265293_10011253_pt1 | contig 12231 bp, 12 predicted proteins | sample Munlanlewell138R_FD_192505 | JGI IMG/M metagenome (GOLD analysis project Ga0265293, IMG submission 192505) | Leachate microbial communities from a municipal landfill in Southern Ontario, Canada - Leachate well 138R | ecosystem: Engineered > Solid waste > Landfill > Unclassified | place: Canada... | reverse complement strand
GCGCTAGCCCGCTCGGCCAGCCGAGGCGTCGAGGCCGCTGGCCTCGACGCGAGCGAAGGGGAAATCACATGCAGCTCTTACGACGGAGGGCGCCGTGGGCCGCGCTTGGCGTGGCTGTGGCAGTCGCCGCACTGGTCCTGGGCGCCTGCGCATCGGGCGACGGGTCGCCCGATGCGGGCACGACGACCTCGGCGGGCGAGTCCGCCGGCGGCGTCGGCCTGGCGGGCGTCCTCGGCGGATCGGGGACGCTCTTCGAGCCACCGCCTCCCGCGGCGGACTTCACACTGACCGACGAGGACGGCAATCGCGTCTCGCTGGCGGACTTCCGCGGCGAGGTCCTCGCGATCTACTTCGGATACACGCACTGCCCGGACGTCTGTCCGCTCACCCTGGGGACGTACAAGGCGGCCCTGGAACGACTGCCAGTTGATGTGAGCGAACAGGTGAAGGTGCTCCTGATCAGCGTCGATCCTGACCGGGACACGCCCGAGGTCCTGAAGCGCTACACGGACCTGTTCGGCGCACCGTTCGTCGGCGTCACCGGCAGCCTCGAGGAGGTCGACGACGTCCTCGCGAGCTGGGGCATCGACATCGAGCGAGGGACGCCGAACGAGCACGGCTCGTACGCCGTAGACCATCCCGCTGCCTCGTGGATCGTCGACCAGGAGGGCCGCCTTCGCGTGAAGGTCGCCCACATGACTGGCACCGATGCACTGGCGGCTGACCTGCAGGCCATCGTGGAAGAAGGCAACTGATGACCCGGATCGATTCGACCGCTCGGATGCTAGGCCAGGCGTGGCGAGGCGTCGCTCTCGCGGCGTTGCTGGGCGTGGCGCTGGTGACGCTGATCGCCTGCTCGGACGACGGCGAGGGCGCGGACGTCGAGGACTCCACCACGACCGCGACGGCTGCGGGCACGCCTGCGGCCACGGAGACGGCAACCGCGACTGAGGCCACCGAAACCGCGACCGAGACGGCGACAGCCTCGGCGGGTGAGATGGAGGTCACGGAGGTCTGGGCGCGGGCAACGGCTGGGAACGAGGGCGAGAACACGGCGATCTACGCCACCATCGTGAACGGCACCGGCGAGGACGACACCCTGGTGGCGGCCTCGGTCGGTGACGTCGCCGCCATGGCGGAGATCCACGAGATGGTCGAGGAAGGCGAGAACATGGTGATGCGGGAGGTCGAGGGTGGCCTCCCGATCCCGAGCGGCGCCACCACGTCGCTCGAGCCCGGCGGCTACCACGTCATGGTGATGGACGTCGCCCAGCAGCTGAACGCCGGTGACGCCTTCGACGCGGTCCTCACGTTCGAGCACGCAGGCGACATCGAGGTCCGTGTGGAAGTGCGCCCGGTAACGGAGGGGGCCGGGGGCATGAGCGGCGGGATGGGCGGCTAGGCCGGCCGCACGAAGCGAGACGACAGGCCGGCTCGATGAGCCGGCCTGTCCCTATGCCGGCGCCGTCCCCGCGTCCTCCACGATGGCGGTCATCGAGCCCTTCGAGGTGGAGATGCGGGGGTCGGCGCCGTAAGCGTGGACCTGCGACTGCTTCGCCTCGCAGTCCGCGCGGGCCGCGGTCATCAGCGTGACGCGCCCCTGTGTGTCCACGAGCCGCGCGAGGGCGAACGCCTTCTCCGCGCCGTACCCGAACACCGCGCCCAGCATCTCGATCACGTAGTCGTACGTGTGCTCGTTGTCGTCCAGCAGCACCAGGCGGCAGAGGTGCTCCGGGACGACCTCGGTGTCCTCGTACGGGAGCACTGCCGGCGTCGTGCCGGGGGTCCGCGGCGTGACCGGGGTCGCGGGCGTCTGAGGGGTGCGAGGGGAGGTCATGCTCGCGCCTCCTCGGCATCCGCGCGCAGGACCAGGGGTGTGACGCGCAGTCCCAGTGTGATCGGTCCGACCCCACCGAGGCGCTCGTGCGCGGCGACACGGACCCGGAGCAGGAGGCCGAACTCCTCCAGCCGCACGTGCAGCACCTGGTCGTGCCCGTAGTACTCACGGGCGACCACGTGGCCGTACACGCCGGCGGGCTGGATCTGCAGATCCTCCGGCCGCACGATCACCACGGCCTGTCGGGCGCCCTCTGGCGCCGGGAGGTCGCCGAAGGGAAAGGCCACCCGGCCATCCTCCACGGGCAAGTGCAGGACGTTCGCATCGCCGATGAACTCCGCCGTATGCAGGGTGGCGGGGCGACTGTAGACCTCGTCCGGAGTGCCCACCTGCTCGACGCGTCCCCCCCACATGAAGGCGACGCGGTCCGCGATCGACAGCGCCTCCTCCTGGTCGTGCGTCACGAGGATCGCGGTGGCGCCGGCGTGCTTGAGGATCTCGCGTACCTCGGCGCGGACGTGCGCGCGCAGGGACTGGTCCAGGTTCGAGAACGGTTCGTCCAGCAGGATGATGCGCGGCTCCGGCGCGAGCGCCCGCGCGAGGGCGACCCGCTGCTGCTCGCCGCCCGAGAGCTGGTGGATGTCGCGGTCACCCATCCCGCCGAGGCGGGTGAGCTCCAGCACCTCGCGGACTCGTGCATCACGGTCCGCGGACCTCGGTAGGCCGTACGCGACGTTCTCCGCGACGCGCAGATGCGGGAAGAGCGCGTAGTCCTGGAACACCATCCCCACGCGCCGCTTCTCCGGCGGGACCATGTGCGAGGCGCTCGCGACCTCTTCGCCGAAGAGCGACAGCGTCCCCGCGGTGGGCGCCTCGAACCCCGCGATGAGGCGCAGAGCTGTGGTCTTGCCGGATCCGGACGGGCCGAGGATGGCGAACAGCTCCCCCTCCATCACCTGGAGGGTCAGGTCGCGTACCGCCTCGACGTTTCCGAGGCGGCAGGCGAGGCCGTCCGCGCTGACGGCGACAGGGAGGTCGACGCTATTACTCACGTTCCGATGATTGCACCGAGGAGGGGATAACCACATCCGCCTGTCCGGGGATTTCCCCACCTTCGCGCGCCCTCGCCGGGACGGCTCGCCCGGTGCGGCCGGTGGTGCCGCCCAGGCGCAGCCCGACGAGCGCGATCGCGGAGATGCCGACGAGGAGCAGCGCGGGCGCCGCCGCCTCGCGGTAAAGCGCCTCCGTGCTGGCGTTCCACGTGCGCGAGGCAAGCGTGTGGAACCCGGCGGGCGAGAGGATCAGCGTCGCGGGGAGCTCCTTCATCGTGGTGAGGAACACGAGCGCGCCGCCCGCCAGTAGCCCTCGCCCCGCGAGGGGCAGGGTGATCGTCCAGAACACGCTCCACGGCGAACGACCCAGCCCTCGCGCGGCCTCCTCCATCGAGGGGCGGATCCGCTCCAGCGAGACGCGGAGGGCGCCCGTCGCCTGGGGGAAGAAGAGCAGCACGTAGGCGATCACGAGGAGCGGCAGCGTCTGGTAGAGCCAGGAGATGCGGACCGCCGCGAACACCAATGACAGCGCGACCACCAGCCCGGGAAGCGCGTACCCGGTGTACGAGGCGACCTCGACGAGGCGACTGAACCACCCCCGATGCCGCACGGACAGCAACGCCACCGGTAGCGCCGCGACCACCGAGGCGCCCGCGGCCAGCGAGGAGGCGAGGACGGAGTCGGCGACCAGCTCGTCGAGGCCGCGGAAGGCAACGCCGGCGTCCAGCCCGCGGATGAGCCAGTAGAGGAGCACACCGATCGGCAGCACGAGTGCGAGTCCGAGCACGACGGCGACGAAGGCGAACGCGGGCCACCTCCAGCGTCCGAGCGGGACCAGCTGGGGTGGCCGGCCGGCGTCGCGCACGGCGTGGAGCCGGCGGCTGCTCCGCGCCCAGACCTCCAGCGTGACGACGGCGAGCGCGAGGACCACGAGGACGAGCGCGAGCGCAGCGGCGGTCGAGCGGTCGAAGGAGGTGGTGTAGCGCGTGAAGATCACCCGGGTGAACGAGGAGAAGCGCATCAGCGTGGGCGCTCCGAAGTCCGACATGACGTACAGCGCCACCAGCAGTCCACCGGAGGCGAGCGCGGGCCGCAGCGAGGGCAGGACGACGCGCCGGAAGGTGGTCCACCGTCCGTATCCAAACGTGCGGGAGAGTTCCTCCACGCGCGGGTCGGAGGCCGCGAGGGCGGGCCGGAGCGTGAGATAGAGGTACGGGTAGGTGAACAGCGTCAGCACGAGCACGGCCCCGGGTAGTCCGTAGATCGAGGGCAGCCGCTCCACGCCCAGCGGTTCGAGCCAGCCCTGCACGAGGCCTCGAGGGCCGAACGCAGCGACGAAGGCCATCGCCCCGACGTAAGAAGGCACGGCGAGCGGCAGCGCCGCGAGCACCCCGAGCGCGCGTCGCCCCGGGAGGTCGGAGCGCTCCACGAGCCAGGCCATCGGCAGGGCGATCGCGGTCGCGCACGCGGTCACGGCGATCGCGAGGGAGATCGTGTTCCACGTCACCCGCAGCGTCGCCCTCGACAGCACGGTATCGAGGGCGTTGTCCCATGCCCCCGCCGCGCGGACCACGAGGTAGATCGGTGGGATCAGGCAGAGCAGCGCGACCAGCGCACCGGAGAGCACCAGCACCGGGCCCGGCCGGCCGCGGACATTACCTCGGGCGGGGCGCCTTCGGTACCAGCGGCCCGCGCGAGGTGGGAGAGACAGCGTTGCCACGTTGGTGCCTCGTACGACTGGCGTTCGGGGTTCGTGGCTCTTCCCACCGTCGCTCGCCTGACGACGCGACTGAGGGCAGCCATGGTGACGATGTCAGCGCACCCTGATTGCGGCAACCGCGGGTCCGAAGGTGGTGGGCGCCTCGGTGCTCGCGCTTGAGCGCCTCCCTCCGATACGCTTCGACCATGAACCTGCTCGAGGATCCCGGCCGCTTCTACTGGAAGTGGATCGCCATCGCGGTGGTCCTGCTGATCGTCTACGGCATCGAGCGGTCGATCCGAAACGGCGCGCTCTTCTAGACCTCGTCCTTCTGGGCTGGTCCTTCTGGACCTCGTCAAGATCCGCCTCGCCCCCGTCTCACATCCCCCTTGTGTCCTCTCGCCAGTGCGTCCGTGAACCCTCGTGCGGTCTTATATCGCAATGCGATACTAAATCGAATTATCTGTCATGACTGAAATTGACTGTTAGTACGACCTTCGTGACGATGCGCGGCGTACTGCTGCCCACCATTGCCGGGAGGAACCGTATGCATCGAATAAAGTGGCTCGTACTGCCACTGATCGCCATCGCGATGTTCGCCGTCGCCTGTAGCGACGACGAACCCGAGTCCGAGTCCACCCCGACCAGCACGGCCACGGAGACCACCGAGGCGACCGAGACCGCAACTGCGACTGAGACGGCGGAGGCCGAAGCCACGATCAGCGGCTCGCTCACCGTCTACTCCGGCCGCTCCGAGAGCCTCATCGCCCCGATCCTCGAGCAGTTCGAGGCGGCCACGGGCGTGAGCGTGGAGGCCCGGTACGGCTCCACCGCGGAGATGGCGGCTGCCCTCCTCGAGGAGGGCTCGAACAGCCCGGCGGACGTCTTCATCGCGCAGGACCCCGGTGGCCTCGCGGCGGTGGAGCTCGCAGGCCTGTTCGCGGAGCTGCCGGCCGACGTGCTGGACCAGGTCGATGCATCGTGGCGCTCGAGCCAGGACGGTTGGGTGGGCCTCTCCGGCCGCGCCCGCGTGCTGGTCTACAACACTGACCTGATGACGGAGGCAGACCTCCCCTCATCCGTGCATGACCTGACGGACGAGGCGTGGAAGGGCCTGGTCGGTTGGGCCCCCACCAACGGCTCGTTCCAGGCGTTCCTCACCGCGATGCGTGTCGCGGAGGGCGAGGATGCGGCCCGCGACTGGCTCGAGGCGATGATCGCCAACGACGTGGCGGCCTACGGCAACAACCGCGCGATCGTCGAGGCCGTTGCCGACGACGAGATCCGGGTCGGCCTGGTGAACCACTACTACCTGCACGCCTTCAAGGCGGACCAGGGCGAGGACTTCCCGGCCGGCAACTTCCACTTCCCGGACGGTGACATCGGCGCGCTCGTGAGTGTCGCGGGTGCCGGTGTCCTGAACACCGCGCAGAACCCGGACGCCGCGATCGCCCTGCTCAACTTCCTCCTGTCGGAGGACGGCCAGCGTTACTTCGCGGACGCCACCTACGAGTACCCCGTGGTCGAGGGCATCGAGCCGAGCGGTGACGTGGTCCCGCTGGCGGACATCCAGGCCCCGGACGTGGACATCAACGACCTCGAGGATCTCGAGGGCACGCTGAACCTCCTGCGGGAGGTGGGTGCGCTCGAGTAACGCTACCGGCCACGCCGGAAGTCGTTCTCATCGTGGAAACGGCCGCCCATGGGGCGGCCGTTTTCGCTACGCTGCCCGCGCGGCCGCGAGACATACGGGCTGTATGCGGGATCGCGGACCGTCTGAAGGGGGATGACATGGCAGACCGATTCCCGATCGAAGCGGGACACATCTTGCTGTTCGCCCGTGCGGTGGGTGACGCGAACCCGATCTACTCCGATCCGGAGCATGCGAAGGGCACGGAGCCCGGGCAGATCATTGCCCCGCCCACGTTCGTGCAGGCCTCCGCGCAGTTCACGGAGAACTACGGCCTCCGCCCGAAGATCGGCGAGTACTGGTTTGGCTCCGGCAAGGAGCCGCGTGGTTCCGGCGCCCCGAAGCCGCCGGAGCAGGAGGGCGGCAGCAGTGGTGGTGGCGGGCTGCACGCCGAGCAGCACTACGAGTACCACCGGCCGCTGACGCCGGGCATGGTGCTCCGCTGGGAACAGGAGCCCGGCGAGAGCTGGGAGCGCGAGGGCCGGCGTGCCGGCAAGCTCGTCTTCAACGAGTCGATCACCCGGTACTACGACCAGGACGACAACCTGGTCATCACCGCCCGCTCGGTCGGCGTCCGCACCGAGCGCCCGGCGACCCCCGGCTCCTGAGCGAGAGGAACAGCACGATGGCACTGAAGGCGAGCGACCTCTCGGTCGGCCAGGTCCACGAGGAGCAGGTCTGCTACGACCTCTCCCGCACGCAGATCGTCCAGTACGCGGGAGCCTCCGGCGACTACAACCCGCTGCACACGGACGAGATCTTCTCGAAGGCGGTCGGGTACCCCGGCGCCTTCGCGCACGGCATGCTCACCATGGGCCTGACCGGCAAGATGCTCACCAACTGGGTGGGTGACGGACGCCTCACGAAGTTCGGCGTCCGCTTCGTCTCCCAGGTCTTCCCCGGCGACACCCTGACCGCGAAGGCCACGGTGAAGGAGATCCGGGAGGAGGACGGCCAGAAGCTGGTCGACCTGGAGGTGGAGACGGTGAAGGAGGACGGCACCGCCGTGGCCACCGGCCACGCGACCGCCCGCATCGACTGACGCCACCGCGAGGACCCCGCCCCGATTCTGACCCCCTCGCCCGCTGCGCGGGCGAGGGCGGGGGTGAGGGTCCCTTCCGGCGCAGACCGAGCTCGGACACCACGCTGCGCGGAGGCAGAGCAGACCCTCACCCCAACCCTCTCCCGCTGCGCGGGCGAGGGGGCCGGAACGGGGCATCGCCCGCTACCCTGCCTGACATGCCGCACGCGCACGACCTCTTCGCCGGCACCGCCGAGTACTACGCGCGCTACCGCCTGGACTACCCGCCCGCGGTCTACGAGGCGGCCCGCTCCGCCTTCGCGCTCGACGACACCCCACGGGGCGCGCTCCTCGACCTGGGGACCGGGACGGGGTTCGTCGCGCTCGAACTCGCGAGGCACTTCGAGCGCGTGGTCGGACTCGACATCGACGCGGAGATGCTGCGCTTCGCGCGCGAGGGCGCAGAGGCGCGTGGCATCGAGCACACGCGGTGGCTCCACCTTCCCGCCGAGGACCTCGCGACGCTGGATGGCACGGAGGCGGGCGGACCGTGCCGGCTCGTCACCGCCGGGAGCGCGTTCCACTGGATGGACCAACCGCGCGTCCTCGACCTGCTCCGCGACCGCCTCGAACCGGGCGGGGGCGTCTTCCTCACCGGGCTGCCGGGCTTCATCTCGCTCGACGACGCGACGGAGCCTGACCCGATCGCCGAGGTCATCGTGCCGGTGATCCGGAAGCACCTCGGCGAGCGGCGTCGCGCGGGCAGCGGCACGTACTCGCCGCCCCCGAAGCGGTGGGAGGTGTTCCTCGCGGAGGCGGGGTACGAGGGCATCGAGGTCGGCTATGTGCCGTTCACGGCGGACTTCGACCTCGATGGCGTGGTCGGGCTGCTGTACTCGACCTCGTTCGCCAACCGTCTCCTGCTCGGCGACCGCGTCGAGGCGTTCGAGGCGGACCTCCGCGCGGCGTTGTTAGCCTTCGAGCCGTCCGGGCGTTATCAGCGCCAGTACGAGGCGGAGTTTGTCCTCGGACGTCGGGGCGCGTAACCGCCCGCCGAGGAGCCCCGCCATACCGTACGACCCCCAGGCTGAGGACGCGAACCAGCCCTACTTCGATGCCAACCTCGCCCGCTGGGACGAGTCCGTCGCCATCCATGCCGCCTCGCGAGGCTACGACCTGGAGGGCTACCTCAAGGGCGAGAAGACCCTCTACGCGGTCGAGATGGACGAGGTAGGCGACGTCTCCGGGAAGACGCTGCTGCATCTGCAATGCCACTTCGGTATGGACACCCTGAACTGGGCACGCCTCGGCGCCACGGTCACCGGTCTCGACTTCTCGCCCGAGGCGATCGCCCGCGCGCGCCGCCTCGCCGAGGAGATCGGCATCGAGGACGCGTGCTTCATCGAGAGCAACATCTACGACGCCCCGTCCGTCCTGCAGGAGCAGTTCGACGTGGTCTACACCGGCATCGGCGCGCTCAACTGGCTGCCGGACATCCGCAACTGGGCGCGCGTCGCCTCGGGCTACGTGAAGCCGGGCGGCTTCCTCTATCTCTACGAGGGCCACCCCATGCTCTGGTCCCTCGACGAGGACCGCGCGGAGCTGCCCTTCCAGGTGAAGTACCCCTACTTCGAGGGCGACCCGATCGAGTGGGACTGGGACCAGACCTACACCGACGGCCCGAAGCTGAAGAACACCCGCGGCTACGAGTGGAACCACGGCCTCGGCGAGATCGTGACCGCCCTCCTCGACGCCGGCTTACGCCTCGACTTCCTCCACGAGCACCGCACGATCGCCTGGCAGGCCCTGCCGATGATGGAGCCCGTGGACGGCCCCGTCGCCGAGGGCTCCCACCACCAGCGCCGCGTCGGCTGGCAGCTCCCCGAGCCTCTCCGCAACCTCGTCCCCCTCATGTACTCCCTGAGGGCGTCCCGCCCCGCCTGACTCCGCGGCTTCCGGCCCCCTCGCCCGCGCAGCAGGAGAGGGTGGGGGTGAGGGTCCGCTCCGAACGTCTCCCCTGCCCTCCGTCCTCCTCCCTCCGATTCCGGTCCGGTTCCGACCCCCTCTCCCGGTTCCGGGAGAGGGTCGGGGTGAGGGCCCTCCGCCCCGACTGCTCGCTTCGAGCCCCCTCGGACGCAGCAACGCCACCCAATGGGCGGCGTTGCGGTCTGCGAGTGACAGCCCTCGAGGGCTACTCGATAGCTACTCGTCCTTCGGCTTCATCGCCTCCCGACCGGCGCGGCTCGCCTCCATCTCGGCTTCCATCTTGGCGCGCCCAGCGGCGCGGGCCGCATCGTCCTGTGCATCCAGCCCCTTCGCGACGCTGGTATTGCGCGCGGCCTCGGCGGGCTTCTTCTTGCCCAAGATCTTGTCCAGGAACCCCATGACGGTGTCCCTCCCCTCCTCGACAGCCCTCGTACGCAGTCGCGCACGATGAGCGCCCCGGGACGCGGAGGCGCTGGCTCGTCGGTGCGCCTCGCACTAGGGCAGGTCGATATCACGAGCGTAGACCATCGGTGAAGGCCCCGTGTGGCACGATCCCCCTGGAGCGCACCGAGATGCCTGACTTGCCCCCGTCCACCCCGCCCGAGCGCCCTCGACGCGTCATGGTCGACGTGATGAACGTCATGGGCGCCACGCCCGACGGCTGGTGGCGCGACCGCGACGGCGCCGCCCGCCGCCTCCTCGCCCGCCTCGCGGACTTCGCCGCCCGCGAAGCGCCCTTCCCCTCACCGCCGTCCTCGACGGCGCCCCGCTCCCGGCCCTACCCGAGGGCACCCACGACGGCATCGAGATCCTCTACGCCCTCCGCCCCGGCCCCAACGCCGCCGACGACCGCATTGCCGCCCTCGTCGCCGCCGACCCCGATCCGGCAACGGTGCTCGTCGTCACCTCGGACCGCGCGTTGGCCTCGACGGTGCGGGGTGCGGGGGCCAGGACGATGGGCGCGAGGGCCTTCGGGGAGTGGGTGGGGTGAGGGGAGCGAGTCGAGTCATCCGACGCGCACGCACTGCCGCGGTGTCTGGAGCCGCCCGACCTGTGGGGTAGAGCAAGTGACGAGAAGGGGAGGCATTTCGCCTCCCCTTCTCCTTGCGGACCCACGATGAGCGGTGTCCGACCTTACTCCGCCTCGCCCCCCGTACCGCCCTCAGGCGGTGCGGCAGCGTCGAGGGCGTCCGGTGCGTCGGGGTCGCCCTCGGCCTGGTCCACGCGGGCGACGGAGGCGACGTGGTCGCCGTCGTCGACGTTCATGACCTGGACGCCTTGAGTGCTGCGGCCCTGGCGGGAGATGGAGCCTGCCGAGGTGCGCATGACGATGCCCTGCGAGGAGACGAGGATGAGCTCGTGATCCTCGTTGACGGCGCGGGCGACGGCGAGCGGGCCGGTCTTGGCGGTGACGTTGAAGGTCTTCACGCCCATGCCGCCACGACCCTTCGAGGGGTACTCCTCGATGGGGGTGCGCTTGCCGGCGCCGTTCATGGAGACGACGAGCAGGTCTTCGCCGTCGGCGTCGATGGCGAGGGCGATGACGCGGGCGTCACCGCGGAGCCTGATGCCTCGGACGCCGCCGCTGCTGCGGGAGGCGACCCGGAGGCTGCCGGCCGCGAAGCGCATGGCCTGGCCGTCGCTGGTCACGATCACGGCGTCGTTCTCCTCGGCGGCGGGGCGCGCCTCCATCAGGCGGTCGCCGTCGTCGAGGCGCATCGCGATGAGGCCGGAGCGGCGCACGGAGGAGAACTCCGCAAGCGGGGTGCGCTTCACGGTGCCCAGCTCCGTGCAGAGGATCATCGAGTCGCGGTCGAAGTCCACGATCGAGACCACCGCGGTGATGCGGTCCTCCGGCTCCACGGAGACGAGGTTCGGGACGGGGATGCCTCGGGCCTGGCGGGAGGCCTCGGGGACCTCGTAGGCCTTGAGGGAGAAGACCTTGCCGCTGTCCGTGAAGAGCAGCAGCGAGGCGTGGGTGTCCGTCACGATCAGGTGGCGGATGGCGTCCTCTTCGCGGACGGCCTGGCCCGTGACACCGCGGCCACCGCGGCGCTGCAGGCGGTAGGCGTCCAGCGGGACGCGCTTCATGTACCCGCGGTCGCTGAGGGTGACCACCACGTTCGCGTGCGCGATCAGGTCTTCCTCGGCGATGTCCTCGACCGGTGAGTCGAAAACCTGCGTGCGGCGCTCGTCGCCGTACTTCTCCTTCAGCTCGTTGCCGTCCTCCTTGATGAGGGCGTCGATCTTCTCGGGGTGCTCCAGCAGGTCCACCAGGTAGTCGATGAACTTCTGCAGTTCGTCGTACTCCTGCTGGATCTTGTTGGCCTCCAACTGCGCGAGGCGGCGCAGCTGCATGTCCAGCACGGCCTGCGCCTGGCGCTCGGAGAGCTCGAAGGGGGCGGCCTGCAGGGCGGTCTTCGCCGCCTCGGCGGACTCCGACGCACGGATCGTCGCGATCACCAGGTCGAGGAGGTCGAGTGCCTTGAGCAGGCCCTCGAGGATGTGCGCGCGCTCACGCGCCTTCTCGAGGTCGAACTCGGAGCGGCGCCGGATGACCTCGCGGCGGTGGCCGATGAAGACGCGGAGGGATTCCGTGAGGCTGAGGGTCTGCGGCTGGTTGTCGACCAGCGCGAGCATGTTGACCGGGAAGGTGGAGCGCAGGGCGGAGTGCTTGAAGAGCTGGTTGCGCACGGAGGCGACGGTGGCGTTGCGCGCCAGCTCGATGATGATGCGCATCCCGTGGCGGTCGGACTCGTCGCGGAGGTCGGAGATGCCCTCGATGCGCTTGTTGCGCACCATGTCCGCGATGCGCTCGACCAGGTTGGCCTTGTTGACCTGGTACGGCAGCTCCGTCACGACGATCTGGGAGCGGCCGTTCTTGGTCTCCTCGACCTCCACGCGCGCCTGCATGGTCACGCGGCCACGGCCGGTGCGGTAGGCCTG
>Ga0265293_10011251_pt1 | contig 12232 bp, 9 predicted proteins | sample Munlanlewell138R_FD_192505 | JGI IMG/M metagenome (GOLD analysis project Ga0265293, IMG submission 192505) | Leachate microbial communities from a municipal landfill in Southern Ontario, Canada - Leachate well 138R | ecosystem: Engineered > Solid waste > Landfill > Unclassified | place: Canada... | reverse complement strand
GGTATGGCCTTCAGGTGGTGGGCGATGGTGTAGTAGGCCATATAGATCGTCGAGTCGGAGAGCGGTTCGATGATCCAGGCCGGATCCCAGGGAAGCTTCGTGCCGAGTCCCACCCGGCGGGTGCAGGCCCAGGCCTTCAACCAGTCGACCGTCCGGTCGAACTCGCTCTTGACCTCCGGCGGGACAAGTGCCATCTCATCGAGCTGCACCTTCACCTGCTCCTTCCAGCAGGGGTCGCCATAGTCCAGGAACCACTGGTCGTGGAGGATCTTCACGTAGACCCTGCCACCGCACCGGCAGATGACCTGCCGGTTATCGAAGTCGTACATCGGGATGGAGCCGTAGCGATCCATCATCAGCGCCGCCACATCGTCCCTCGCCTCCCGGACCGGTTTTCCGCCGTACTTCTCAAAGACCTTCCCACGGGAGAACTCGGCGTTGTAGACCTCCTGGGTGAGCGCCTCCATCGCCAGGTCGTTCTGGTCGCGGATCCCCGCCCGCTCGACCGCATCCTTTGCCGGGATCTCGCCGTAGCCCTCGACGGATATGAGCGGAACCGGCCGGATGGATGTGTACCGCCCCTGTTCCTGCAGGTCGCGGAGCGCGATGTAGTCGAACGGTGCGTGGGCAGGAACGCTCATGACGATCCCGCTTCCCATATCCGGATCCACGAACGTTGCCGGGAGGATGGGGATATCGCCGCAGAGCGGGTGAGAGACCATCTGATCGATGAGCCCGGCCCCCGGGATCTCCTCGGTCACCAGGATCTCATGATCCTGCAGAGCGAGTTTCCCCGCCGCCTCAGTGCTCAGGATCCACGCATCGCCATCGATCATAGCCCGGACGTAGGTGACGTCCGGGTTCACCCAGAGGTTCGTCACACCGTAGATCGTCTCTGGTCGGAGCGTCGCGCACGGTATACGGGCATCGCCCCACTGGAAGACTACCAGGGTGAACTTCACGATCTCGGCCTTGTCCCCTTCGAGGAGGTCGTGGTCGCCGACCGGGTTTTCGCACAGGGGACAGTACTTGACCGGGTGGGCCCCTTTCACGACGTGCTTCTCCTCATACAGGTGCCCGTACTGCCACTCGATGAACCGACTGTATGGGGGGTCGACGGTGATGAACCGTCGCCGCCAGTCGATGGAGAGCCCGCACTTCTGCATCACTCGCTGGTAATCTTCCGAGAAGTACCGGACGATCTCCATCGGGTTGACGAACCGGTCGAGGATATCCTGCGGCACCCGGTAAAGGTCGCGGTAGAGCCCGATCGTCTGCACATCGCCGTTTGCGATCCGCTTCGATATACCGATCACCGGGGTGCCGGTGACGTGAAACGCCATCGGGAAGAGGACCGCTCTCCCTCGCATCCGCTGGTACCGGGCGATGACATCCGGGACGATGTAGGTCCGCCCATGCCCGACGTGCATCGCCCCGCTTGGATAGGGGTATGCAACGGTCAGGTAATACTTCTCTCTCTCATCCGGATCGGCCTCAAATGCATGCTCCCATCGGGCGATGCACTCCCGTTCATTGCTTCGCATATCAAATCCGCTCACTCTATGCCTCCCGATTCTGTATCCCGTGTCCTTTCACACCGGCCGCAACCGGATCGTCTCGCCTTCGTTGTAGCGTTTGATCATCTCCTGAGCGATCGTGCTGCTCTTGGCGAGGAGAATATCTCCTTCCTCGTTCACCGTAGCCGTAAAGAGGTACTCTTTTCCGGCAAAAACATCGACTATCCTGCCCCTGTTCTCCGGAGAGATGATGGTCAGCTGCTTCCGGTCAAGGCGTATCCTGATGCCGCCCGCAAACTGCATCTCCTCTTCGATAGGTTTCTGGGCCTCAAGCTCGCTCCTCGGCCGGATATCAATCCCGATACCGAGTTTGTTCACGATAGCCGAGACGTTCTTGCCGCCTTTTCCTATCGCTGCCGGGACATCCTTATCCTCGATATAGACGATGGCTTTGTTGTCGTTGATGATCCGGACATCGACCGGACCGCTTGTATATCGCCCGATCTCCCGCTGGACTTCCTTTTCGGCAACTTTCCAGGAGACGTTTTCCTCGGGCACAACGGGTGCTGCTATTGGCGCTGCTACCGGAGCAACAGGCTCCTCAACGCTCCGTGCAAGCGGCATCACCAGTGTCTCCCCCTCGTAGCGGAAGATCTCGATCTCGGGCTCCCGTGTCGAATGTTCGCGGACGACGATCACCGGGCGCGCGTATGCATCGCCGGGCATCCCCTCGGGTGCCTTGATAGCCAGTTCAAGGTCATAGATCTTCGCGATCTCGCCCTGGACGACGTATATGATGGTGTTAATGATCTGCGGCAGGATGCCGTGGTCCACCCGGCCGCTGAAGCGCTGGAGACAGTCGTGCACCTCCATGGCATGCACCACTCCGATTATACCCATCCCGGCGAGGCGCATGTCGGCGTAGACGTTGAAGTCCTCGTTCTTCCGGAGCTCATCGAATATGATGTAGTCTGGCCGGACGAGCAGGAGGGCCTCAGCGGTGTTCGCCATGCTGCCCTCGAGCGCAGTATACTGGGTGATGTGATCCGGCACCTGCAGGTCTCGCGGTGCTTCCATCGTCTTGACGATGAAGTCCTGGTCGGCAAGAAACGTCGCAAGGCTCTGGGCAAGGGTTGTCTTCCCCGCTCCCGGGGGCCCTGCGATCAGGATGCCACGGCGGTTCCCGAGGATCCGTTTCTTGATCTCAGGGGCCATGCGATAATCATCGAGTGTGAGGTCCACGAGCGGCCGCACCACCGTGATCTCCATCCCATCGGAGAACGGTCGGCGGGCGATCGATATCCGGAGCGACCCGATCTGGACGACTGTGACCCCGCGCTTCTCAAGTTCGATAAAGCCATCAGGATCACGTTTTGCCCGTTCGAGGAGTTCCTGCGCCATGGAGCGGAGCTCGTACTCGGTCATCGGCGTGTCGCGGAGGGTGACCAGTCGGATATTCCGGAGCTTTCCTACCTTTGCCACCGGCAAAGCCCGCTCCTTGAGGGTGATCGCGACCGTCTCCTCATCAAAGAACTGGTCGATCGAGAGCGGTGAGAAGTCGCCGATCTGCGGCTTAAGGTAGATGACATCGAGCCCTTTGGCCTTTGCCACCTCGGCCTGCACGAGATCGCTCGTGATGAACCTGGCATCATGCTGGAGGGCGACACTCCGGATCAGGGCATCGATCTCACCGCCGCTGGAGAGCTTCACCTGGTCGAGGCTCGGGCGGTCTCCGGCAAACTGAAGTTCAATGGTATTGTTCTCAGACATCCGGAAGAGTTCCTGGAGCTCGGTCAGGCCGGAAAACCCTATCTCCCGCCCCTGATTTGCCTGTGCCTCCAGCTCGGCGACGACAGCTTCTGGTATGATTATTGTTGCGCCTTTATATTCCCCGGTTTTTATCATCGATGTTATGCGTCCATCTATGACGACACTTGTATCGGGTACAATTTTCATAAAAAATCACCATATTACTGGAGTCATTCACCCTTATTAGCGTATACCTTCTCCGGATCGAAGACTAATCCAGCGATCTCTTCTCCCTCGACCGTCCGGTAGAAGCAGGAAGCGTGGCCGGTATGGCAGGCCGCACCGGTCTGTTCAACCTCGTAGAGTATCGTATCGGCGTCGCAGTCGACAAGCACCCGGCATATCCGCTGGACATGTCCACTCTCCTCTCCCTTCTTCCAGAGTTTCTGCCTGCTCCTGCTGTAGTAGTGTGCATATCCGGTGGTCAGGGTGAGGTCCAGTGCTTCGGCGTTTGCATAGGCCAGCATCAGGACCTCACGGGTTTGCTTCTCCTGTACGATGACAGGCACCAATCCATCCTTAAACTGTATCTCCATATTGGTTCACGTCCCTGTGAGGATCGTTACGATCACAAAGAGTATATCTCCCATGAATAGTGCGGTCAGGAATCCTGCTGTGATCGGTATGATAAACGGAATGCCGTAGGATATCCAGACTTTGCCGGCCTTCCGGTAGAGGGCAAGCTCATCTCGGTAATCTTCGGGGTGCAGCCTGAGATTTTTTGTGTATATCCGCCTCTCCCCCCGGATCATACGCATGAGCGACTCAGTAAAACCGACGAATCGCCTGACCAGTCTGCCGTCCTGTTCTTCGATATCCTCCATGACAAATCCGAACTCGTTCTGGAGCTCCTCCCCGTCGACCGGGAACCCGAGGAAGAGACAGGGCAGCGGAGCCCGGTTTCCCCGGATGATGTTTTGAGCGAATATTGCAACCGGTGCTATGATGTTGATGAGGACGGCATTTGCAAGCACGGTAAACGGAAAGAACCCGTGGAGCGGGCTACCGAGGTATGGTCCGATCGGAAAGAGCGGGATGCAGATTGTGATGATGATGAGAGCGTATGCATCCGCTCCCCCGAAGAGGTTTAAAGACCCGAAAAGGTAGAAGAATCCGCAAAATATCGCAACCATGATGAGGCAACCTGCTGCTATCCGCCAGTCGGCAAGGAAGATCTGCCCGTAGACCCATACGGCCGCTGGAATCGCGAGCGCGAGCGCGGGGCGCCAGGTCTTATGTGGAACCCGACGCTCTCTTGCGTCCAGAACCGACGCATATATGAGTGTGACCCCTATCGCGACCGTTGCGATCATGAGCGGGATGGCGACCACGAGCGGAAGAGTCATGGGATAGTACCTTATCTACCTTTTATATCTTATGCCTGACGATCCCGCCCTGCAGGAAGTTCTCGTACTTTTGTTGGATGTCTCACGTGAATGGGATCTTCTGGAGCCAAATCCCCTGGGATACGGCAAAATCTTCATCTGGCGCTGTTTTACGCCCCGTCATCACAGGAAGATCGGTTTAGCAGCTCTTCCATCCGGTAGTTTTATCTTAGTGTTGGTCGGGATCGAGATCGATCTGCCACAAACTATTAATAATAGCATAGGTATGTGGTATATTGTGCCGGAACCCAGATCTCTCCGTTTGGCACACGAACTATAGAAATACCATATTTGAAGATGCGCATGGCCATAAATGACCTTGTAGACGAGATCCTTGAGCAGTCGATGCACAAAGGGCGCTTTACGCTGAGTGAACTGTTACACTACAGTAGTATTCATTCCATGACCGGAATGGGAGTCTCAAGAGACGGAACGCATGCATTTTTCCTGATTTTCTCCCGGGGTGAACCGGATGGCGCCATATTCGTCGACGAGAAAGGGACGCTCTTTGGTGATTCAGCGGTTCTGCATCTGGGTGTTGGGGAGAAGTTCGATCTCTATCAGGTGGCACTGCCGGTCGCTGAAGCACTGGTATCACGCTGCAGGATCTTCGAGAAGAGTCATCTGAAGAGGAATGGTCGCCTCGATATACCGATCATTGGCACTCCTTCCCGGCAGAGGGTGGGGGTGCTCTGCCTGACAGTGTACGTTGGCCAGGCACCTCTTGCCGGGGCTTATGTCTCGATCCGGAAAGGTAAACTCGTCATCACAAGTGATGTTACCGATTCTGGAGGCAGGGTCTGTTTCCGGTTGCTGAACGGACGTTACATGTGTGTAGTCTCGGACCGGGCTGGAGAGCGAACACGGTGCATCATTGAATTCCATGAATCTCAGGTAGAAACACGCGTTGATATTGGGGGCACAGAGGATGAGAGTAGGTGAAGATGAAGAACGCGAGTTGATGGCCACGGTCCGAGATCTCCTCGCACAATCCCGGGAGATGGAGAGTGGCGACGAAGAGGTCACACCCTTTCCTCTCCCGGATCAGTCTGGCGAGGAAGAGGAGTGGGAAGAGGTGACCCCGGAGGACAGGGAGCGACCAGAGCCCCTGTCCGCACCGGCACCAGGCAGAGCGGATATCCGTTCGCTCATTGACTCAGTGATCAGGTCGAGGAGTACCAGACACTGGAGTACATCCGGCGATAATCCCGTCAGAGCGCTCCTCAAACGGATTGAAAAGAAAGATGTAGAAGAGAGCGGGGGGGAGGATGGGATCTCCTCGCAGATGGTGGAGGATGACAGCGCAGACCCGGATCACAACGGCCTGCCCGACTTTCCCCGGGGGTGGACAGAGGAGACTGATGCATCAGTACCCGAAGATCCAGGGCTGGTGAGCCCTGCGCACGATCACCATACCTCTCCTGATCTCCCTGTCCTGGAGGTGGAAGAGGAACCTGAGACTGATGAAGCCCTCTCCGCGGGTGTGGTCTCGGTCGACGAACTCGGTCATCTGGCTGACCTGATCCTCCCAAAAGGCGCGATGTTTGAGGTTGAAGAACTGCACATCAAACGCAATGGACGACAATTTGACTTTGTCGACAATGCCCGGGTTGTATCCGAGTTTGATGAACTCTTCACCAAGGCCTTCTCACCTGCTGCACTCGCTGCTGCAGCGGTTACCGCCACAGTCTCGGCCGAGGAAGTTCCGGAGCCAAGGTTCGGGTTCCTCAGCAAACTCCAGCTTCCAAAGGTTGCGGAGGTGATCGAAGAGTATAACCCGATCATCCACGGGCCGCTCGTCGATCTCTCTATGCGGCCATCGCCGGAACTCGAGGAGATCGAACTTTATCCGGTGAACGAACCGTATGCCTACGTCCGGGTGACGTATGACAGCGCAACCCACGAGTACACGTACAATGTCCTTGAACCCCTGCTCACACCCGGTGAACAGGAGCTCTTCGGCGAGATCAAGGAGCGTCTCTTTGAGACGCTCAATGTCGCTACCCGTGATCTCACCCGCGATGAGGCGAGGAAGGCACTCCGGGATGCAGCGAATATCATCATCGCTGATTATGGGATCCGCCTTGAACCCCGTGGGCGGGAGAAGATCCTCTACCACGCGGAGAAGGAGTTCCTCGGCGACGGATTGATCGATCCGGTGATGCATGACGCTTATATCGAGGATATCTCCTGCGACGGTGTGGGAAGCACCATATTTGTCTATCACATGACGTACGAATCGATGAAGACAAGCCTCGCCTACCGCGATGCTACGGAACTTGATTCGTTTGTCACGAAGCTTGCTCAACGGGCCGGGAAGTACATATCGATCGCTGAACCGATGCTCGACGCCACGATGAACGACGGATCGCGCATCCAGATGACACTCGGGTCGGAGGTGACCGCTCACGGGTCGACGTTCACGATCCGCAAGTTCCGTGAGGAACCGATCACGCCGACCGATCTCATCGAGTGGCATACCTTCTCACCGCTCGGGATCGCCTTCCTCTGGCTCGCGGTCGAGAACGCCAAATCCTGCATATTCGCCGGCGGGACAGCATCCGGAAAGACGACAACCTTAAACGCTATATCGCTCTTCATCCCGCCGCTGGCAAAGATCGTGACGCTTGAGGATACCCGTGAATTGAAACTCCCCCACCCGAACTGGATCCCGAGTATCACGAGAGACTCGTTCTCGCAGGACGGGCGGGGCGAGATCGATATGTATGAACTCCTGCGTGCTGCCCTCAGGCAGCGCCCCGAGTATATCCTGGTCGGCGAGGTCCGTGGCCGCGAGGCCCTGACCCTCTTCCAGGCGATGAGCACCGGGCACGTCACCTATGCGACGATGCACGCAGATTCGGTGGCAAGCGCTGTCCACCGTCTGGAAAACCCACCGATCGATGTGCCGAGAAACATGCTCTCGGCGCTCTCCCTGATGTCCATCCAGGTGCAGGCCCGGGTGGGTGGCCAGCGGATCCGGCGGAACAAGCAGCTCATTGAGATCCTGGATATCGATCCCAGGACGAATGAGCTGATCACGAACGAGGTCTTCCGGTGGCATCCTGCGACCGACGAGATCCGCTATTCCGGCAAGTCCTACATCCTTGAGGAGATCATGGAAGGCCGGGGATGGAGCGAGGAGCGGATGCAGGAAGAACTCAAGCGACGGCAGGAAGTGCTCGAATGGATGCGCATCAAGAAGATCCGGCATTTCCGCGACGTGAGCAAGATCCTGGTCTCTTACTTCCGTGACCCGGAGTCGGTCATCCAGCGGGTGCGCTCCGATCTCTATGGGGAGGGTGCCCCGTGAACAGTTATGAGCGGTTCTGTTTCAACCTGATCGGCAGGGGCCTGAAGGAGAAGAGGGGGGACTTCATCAACCTCCGCCGGGATCTTGTGGGAGCCCGGATGAATACGCCGTTTGAGGCCTACCTCGCGACGGCCTACGTCTCCTCGATTGCTGTGGGGCTGGTCGCTGCCGTGCTCATCGGGCTTCTTACCTACCTCTTGCGGGTTCCAGAGATGATCACTTACCGGGGAGCGGTTCCGGAGTTTCTCTACGCCCTGAACGACTATAAACTCATAATCGGCACCATCATCATCACGATATTTTCGCTCCTGATCTTCGGCGGCATAATGTACCTGATCTTCCTCCTCTACCCCGGTATACAGGCCGGGGAGCGCCGCCGGAACATCGATGCTACCCTGCCCTACGCCATCAACTACGTCACAGCGATGTCCTCGGCAGGGATCACCCCTGATGAGGTCTTCCGCCTGCTCGGCCAGAGTAAGATCTATGGAGAGAGCGCTGTTGAAGCGCGGTATGTCTCCCGGGAGACAGACTTCTTCGGGAAGGATCTCCTTGAAGCTCTCAGGATGGTCTCGCAGGTGACGCCGAGTGAGCGGATGCGGGAGTTCTTGCAGGGGGCTGTTGCAAGCATCTCAAGCGGGAGTAACCTTACCGAGTATTTCCGCACGAAGGCGCACCAGTATACCCTTGAGAATAACCAGCAGCAGAAGATGTTCCTCGAGACGCTCGGGCTGATCGCGGAGTCCTACGTCACCGCGATGGTTGCCGGTATGCTCTTTTTGATCATTCTCCAGTCGGTTATGACGATCCTCTCCGGCGATTCAAACCCGCTCTTCCTCTATGTCATCATCTACCTGATTGTGCCGTTCGGGAGCATGATGTTCGTCATCCTGATCAGTTCCATGACTCCGGAAGTGTGATTATGGGGTTTAAAGATATTATCGACGATTTTCTGAATAGATTGCCGGGCCATGATGAGGCGGCGGATACCCGGACTGATGCCTTCGAGGAACAGGAACGGGAGATTTTTGGTAAGATTGAGGGGCACCGGAAGTACCGGGAAGGATTTTACCGGTTCATCAGGCACCCTCTCCAGGTGATGATGGAAGATCCCATCACCGTCCTCTTCGTATCAATCCCGGCGGCGCTTCTCCTCCTCATCGGTGGATCTCTGAACCTTGTGATATCCTACGGTCCCGGAGTCCTCTTCACGACGACGATGGTCGACGATGTCCTGGTCTTTGCGCTCCTCATCGCCATCGTGCCGCTTGCAATCCTCGACCTCAAAGAAGCGCTCCGGGTCTCGAGTATTGAGGCGTCCCTCCCGAACTTCTTCCGGGATGTGGCCGGGATGAACGACTCCGGTATGACGCTCCCGCACGCGATCCACATCGTCTCGGAGGGCGAGTACGGGGCGCTCACGCCGCACATCCGCAAGCTGGATACCGAGATGTCCTGGGGCATACCGTTCGTGGAGGCTATCCGCCGATTCGGAAACACAGTGAACACGCCGCTTGCCGAGCGGAGTGTCGACCTGATCGCACACGCGAGCTCTGCCGGCGGTGATGTCAGCGAGGTGCTCCGGGCGGCGGCTCACGATGCTTATGAGTTCTTCAACCTGAAGTCGGAGCGGAGGAACGGCATGATGATCTATATGATCATCATCGTTATGTCGTTCTTTGTCTTCCTCTTCGTCATCGGGGTACTTTCGAGCACGTTCCTCACGACCATGGCGGAGGCGGGCGAGGCGGTCGCGGGTTCGGGTTCAAGCCAGACGTTCATGGGGACCGTGGATCTCTTCCTCTACAACCGGCTTTTCTCCCATTCTGCACTGATCCAGGGGTTCTTCTCAGGACTTGCTGCGGGAATCATGGGTGAGGGCCGGGTGCTCGCGGGGCTGAAGTACTCCGCCATCATGGTGCTGATCGCCTGGGTCGCGTTCCGGTTCTTCATCTGAGGGGCGGGAACGGATTTTTCTTTTTTGAAACGGACCGGAACGGGTTTTCGGGGGCGGTGAGGAAGGAGGGTGTGGTGGATCGCACGTATCCCGGAGATTATTTAGCCTCCCGAAAAAGATGTTCTGTCATGAAGATGCAGGCGATCATCACCGGCAGAAAGGTCCACGATGTGGGCTACCGGGTGTTCCTGCTCCAGAGGGGTCTTGGGCTGGGATTCCAGAAGTTCAGCGCAAAAAATCGGGTACAGGGTGGCGCCGAACAGATAGTGGTGCAGTACGAAGGCGATCCCGGACAGGTGGATGCACTCAATTCCATCATCCGGGAGGAGCGCCCTCCGGATGCAGATGTTGAGCACATAACTTTTGAGGTCCATGAAGAGCATAGCGTTTCAATAGGCGAATACATGCATATGCTCACGATCGATCTGCTCTCTATGATCGCTCCTCTCTAATGGCTCTTCGCACCAGTACAGAAGTTTGCAAAGCCAGCAGGGAGGTCATCGGCCATCTTCGTGGTGATGCGAGATCCAGGGCCTCTCTACCCCCTCCCCTCCCCAAAATACGCCATGATCGCATCCATATCCACATGCTCCTCGAAGTGCCGGGCGAGGTCATCGTAGGCGTCATCGTCATCCGTCACCGTCTCAAACGGCACTCCCCGCAGCTCTGCGAGGTAGGCGAGGAGGGCGTTTGCGGCATCCAGGTTCTGGAAGAGACCGTGCATATCTGTCCCGATAACCAGGCCGTCGTGACTTGCGGCCCCATCGCCGGCGAACGCCTCCGGGAGATCCCCGGGTTCAGTCTCGCCTGAATGGATCTCGTAGCCGTTCACCTCGCCTATCCGGGAGAGGATCGGGCCGGGGCCGGTCGCCCGGCGCCTGACCTGCGTCGCCGCCTTCTGGTAGCCGGTCGATGTCGTGACCGCATCGAGGAGTCCGAAACCCTCGTACTCGGCCCCCGCATCGACGATCCGGCGGCAGAGCATCCGGTAGCCACCGGCGATCCCGATGACCGGTATACCCCGTTCCCGGGCGAGCCTGAGTTCCTCACCGGTCCCCGCCCGCCGGAGCACCTCGAGATCCTCTATAACATCCTTCGTCCCCGGGAGGATGATACAGTCGTAGCCGGCGAGCGACGACCCCGGCGGGGTGTAATCCACCGTAACGTGGCGCTCAAGGAGCTCAAAGTCGGTGAAGTTTATGATCCCCGGGAGACGGATGACGGCGATCCGCACGGGGTTCCTGGTCGCCTGCCGGCCTTTATCCGCAAGCGAGAGTGAATCTTCGCTCGGGAGCGGTATATCCGCATACGGGACCACCCCGAGGACCGGGACGCCCGTGAGCTCCTCGAGCTTTTTCACTCCCGATGCGAAGAACCCGAGGTCGCCCCGGAACTTGTTGATGATTATCCCGGCGACGAGCGGCCTGATATCATCGGGGAGGAGGGCGAGCGTCCCGTAGACCTGTGCAAAGACCCCGCCGCGCTCGATATCGGCGACGAGGATGATCGGAAGCCCGAGGCTCCGTGCGAGCCTGATGTTTGCTATATCGCGATCGTAGAGGTTCACCTCCGCCGCCCCCCCGGCCCCTTCCACCACGACGTGCCCGTAGCGGCCCTGCAACCGCCCAAACGCCGCCACAGCCTCTTCGAGGAGCCTGTCAGTCTCTGCATAGTAGTTACGGATCTGCACGTCCCTGTACGGCCGGCCGAGCAGGATCACCTGCGACGTCCGATCGCCCATCGGTTTGAGGAGGATCGGGTTCATGTCGGCTACAGGCTCGATACCCGCGGCGAAGGCCTGCACGGCCTGGGCCATCCCGATCTCGCTCCCGTCAGCCGTGATGTAGGAGTTGAGGCTCATATTCTGTGATTTGAACGGCGCAACCGGGATCCCGCGGCGGTAGAGAGCGCGGCAGAGCGCTGCCACCGTCACGCTCTTTCCCACGTGGGATGCAGTTCCGAGCACGATAAGAGACATTGCCGGGAGAAATGTTGGGCACGACGGCTTAATAATGCCGGGGTTCCATCTCTCCAGTATGGAGCTCACCCCCGCCGCCCGCCTCCTCCTTGAGCGCCGCTACCTCCTCCCCGGTGAGGCGCCGGACGGCCTCTTTACCCGGGTCGCCGACCTCGTGGGCGGCCCGGCACGGTCCCGCGAGTTCTTCTCGCTCATGTCAGACCTCCTCTTCCTCCCAAACTCTCCCACCCTGATGAACGCCGGCACCGCAAACGGTCAGCTCTCGGCCTGTTT
>Ga0265293_10011249_pt1 | contig 12235 bp, 9 predicted proteins | sample Munlanlewell138R_FD_192505 | JGI IMG/M metagenome (GOLD analysis project Ga0265293, IMG submission 192505) | Leachate microbial communities from a municipal landfill in Southern Ontario, Canada - Leachate well 138R | ecosystem: Engineered > Solid waste > Landfill > Unclassified | place: Canada... | reverse complement strand
CGCATATTCGCGCGGGCAGGGCGAATCCGCAGCTGCTTGACGGTATAATGGTCGATTATTACGGGACGCCGACGCCGCTTGGACAGGTGGGGAATATTTCCGCTCCCGAGCCGCGTATGCTTGTGATTTCATTATGGGACCCCAAACTTATTCCCGAGGCGGAAAAAGCCATACAAAAATCCAACCTTGGAATCAATCCCGCCAACGACGGCAAAGTGATACGCCTTGTGGTGCCGGAGCTTACCGAGGAGCGCCGTATGGAGCTTGCCAAAACGATAAGAAAAAAGGGCGAGGAAGCCAAGGTCGCCGTCCGCTCCATTCGCAGGGACGCGAACGAGGCTTTTAAAAAGAGCGAAAAGGCAAGCGAGATTACCGAAGACGATTGCAAAGTTCTTGAAGACGAAGTGCAAAAGCAGACGAACGAAGCAACAAAAACGATAGACGATATAGTCAAGGAAAAGGAAACGGAAATAATGTCGGTATGATGCCTGATGTTATAGGGTTTGAGGCGGACGAGGCGCAAAAAATGCTTGCCGGCGCGGGGTATAATGTGCGCCGCACCGTTTACGTGTCTCGGCTTGGGGTTGCCGGCGCCGATTCAACAAGAGTTATACGCGTCCGCGGCCTCAAGAATAACGAAATCGAAATAACGGTTTCGCATTTTAAGACGCGGGTCTGATAAGGAGTGCCTTTGGGGATTATCTCAAAAATATTGTTCGGCAAAAAAAAACCGGCCGCTGATATATACGCTCTTATAGACAAGCGGCGCCTGCCCCGTCATGTCGCGGTTATTATGGACGGAAACGGGCGGTGGGCAAAAGCCAAGGGGCTGCCGCGCTCGGCGGGACACCGCGCGGGCGTTGAGAGGGTAAGAACCATAATACGAATGAGTTCGGATATAGGCATACGCTATTTAACCTTATTCGCGTTCTCCACCGAGAACTGGAAACGCCCTGCCGACGAGGTGGGCGTTTTAATGAAACTTCTTATTGAATACCTTATAAAGGAACTCGCGGAACTGCATAAGAAAAATGTATGCATAAAAACGCTTGGAGATATAACCGAGCTGCCGAAAGCCGTAGCGGACGAGATAAAACGGGCGGTGCGAACAACGCGCGCCAACACGGGATTAACCGTAAATATGGCGGTTAATTACGGCGGGCGTAAGGAGCTTGTTGACGCGGTTAAAGCAGCCGTGCGCGAGGCTCGCGGGCAAAACGATATTGACGAATCGTATGTATCAACGCTTTTATCAACGGCCGGCCAGCCCGATCCGGATTTGCTTATACGTACAAGCGGAGAGCAGCGCATAAGCAATTTTCTGCTGTATCAGTTAGCGTATGCCGAGTTTTATTTCACGGATACGTTGTGGCCGGATTTTGATGAGCTACAGTATGCCAAGGCGCTTGAATGCTTCGCGGAAAGAAATAGGCGGTACGGCGGTTTGGGGGGAACTGATTGATAAAACGCATACTTTACGCCATACCGGCGCTAATAATATTATTTTCGGTGGTTTACATACACGGGGTTTACAGCCAGATTGTTGTCGCGGCGATTGCCGTATTTTGCATGTATGAGATACTGCGCGCGCTGTCTGTTATTGCGCAGCCCGTATATGCCGTAGGGTACGCTTACGCGGCGCTGATTTACCCTGTTTTCGCATATGCCGGAGGGTTTACGGGAATCGCGTTGCTGCTTGCTGCCGCGGTAATGATACTTATAACCCTGCCTATGCTTACCGGACGCAATGTAAAGGACAGCGTTATAACGGCGCTGGCGCTGTTTTACCCGGGGTTGTTTTTTGTGTTTATGTTTTCCTTTATGATTGCGCCTTCGGAAAACAATTCCCGATTTTTGATTATAATAGCTTTTGGCGTGGCGGTTGTGACGGATACGTTTGCGTATTTGACGGGACGGTTTTTTGGAAAGCGCAAGCTTATGCCTGCCGTCAGCCCAAAAAAGACTGTGGAAGGAGCTATAGGCGGTCTTGTTTTCGGCGCGGGTTTTGTAACGGCCGCGGGCATATTTTTGCAGAGCAAATTCGATGTAAATATATTTCCGCTGTGGTATGTCGCCCTCGGAATTGTACTTGGCGTATTAACGCAAATAGGAGACCTTACGGCTTCGTATATAAAGCGCAGGTTGTGCATAAAAGATTTTGGGCATATTATGGGAGAGCATGGCGGCGCGCTTGACAGGCTTGACAGCGTGTTGTTCATATGTCCGGTGATTTACGCTTTCTACCTGCTTATAGCGGTATAATAAAAGGACTGAAAATGAAGAAAATTGCCATACTTGGCGCAACCGGCTCTATAGGCAGGCAGGCGCTTGATATAATTGAACGGTTTCCCGATAAGTTTTCGGTTACCGCGCTGACGGCGCACAAAGACAGCGACGAGTTGGCGAGGCTGGCTAAAAAGTTCGGCGCGAGTTACGCGGGGCTGACCGGACTTAAAGGGAGCGTTGAATTTGAGCGCAAAGCAGGTGTTCGCACCGGGTTTGGGCTTAAGGCTTTGCTTGAATCCTGCACGGTTGAAAACCCCGATATAGTGCTTATTGCAGTGGTCGGCATAGCGGGGCTGCCGCCGCTTATAGAATGCCTTGACTGCGGTATAAATGTGGCTCTCGCAAATAAGGAGTCCCTTGTATGCGGGGGGCATATCGTAAAACAGAAACAGACGTCAAAGGCAAAAATTTATCCTGTAGACAGCGAACTTTCCGCGCTGTACCAGTGCCTTAACGGCACGGAGGCGGCGGGAGTCCGCAGGGTTATTCTTACCGCGTCCGGCGGACCGTTTTATGACTGGAGCATAAACGATATACAAAACGCGACGGTGGAACAGGCGCTGCGGCACCCTAATTGGCGTATGGGCAGGAAAATCACCGTAGACTGCGCGACATACATGAACAAAGGGCTTGAGATAATAGAAACGCACTGGCTTTTTAATCTTCCGCCGGAAAAAATAGACGTTGTCGTACACAGGCAAAGCATAATTCATTCCATGGTGGAGTTTGAAGACGGAGCGGTTTTAGCGCAGCTTGGCCCCACCGATATGCGCCAGCCCATACAGTACGCGTTCGGAAATCCGGACAGGCTCAAAAGCGTTGTCGGGCATCTTGATTTCGCTAAAATAGGCAAGCTGACGTTTGATACGCCGGACACCGATAAATTTCCATGCCTTAAACACGCTAAAGACGCGCTGGCCGCGGGCGGGTCTATGCCCCTTATAATGAACGCCGCCAATGAGGCGGCCGTGGAGCTGTTTCTTGAAAAAAAGATTTCGTTCGGCGATATAGAAAGGCTTGTACGCAGCGCGATGGAAAAATTCGCGGGGCTTAAGGGCGACACGCTGATAGAGATTTTCAACACCGATACCGAGGTGAAAAACTACGTTTACCGCAGCCGCTGAACCGCGCATTTTGGCACATGTTTTATGATATAATTATATCAGGCTTTAAATAAAGGTTAAGGAGACATTGCTTTGGACTTGTTAGTGACGATAATCAGCACAATAGGCGCGCTGATTATAATAAGCATTATAATAATAGTGCATGAGCTGGGGCATTTTTTAATCGGGCGCGCGTGCAAAATAAAGATAATGGAATTTAGCGTGGGCTTTGGTCCCAAAATAAAACAATGGGTAAAAAACGACACCACATATTCGGTAAGGTGGATATTGCTTGGCGGATATAACAGGTTTTACGGCGAAGACCAGGAGGTTGCCGACAAGCTCGCGTTTAACAAACAGCCTGCCGGCCGGCGCGCGTTAACAATAGCTGCCGGTTCGGTGTTCAATATATTGTTCGCGCTTCTGCTTGTGATTATTATGTTGTGGGCTTTCGGTGATTATGTGCCTAAAATCTCGGAGGTGTGGGGAGAACCCGGGCGCGAGGCAGGCCTTAAGCCGGACGATATTATTCTTTCCATGAACGGGGTTAAAACCGACAATTCGTTGGAATATAACGCCGCGCTGCGAGCCTCGGATAACGTGACTATGGATATCACTGTGCTGCGCGGCAAAGAGGAATTAAGCTTTAACGTTCCGTATCAGTATTACGAGAACTATAATTATATAAGCAATAATCAAGAATTCGCTGTCACCGGATATAAAACCGGAATATCTATTACGGGGGAACAGGTAAATTACGGCTTCTTCGACGCCGTGGCAATGTCTTTCAGATGGATGTTTTTGCTTATAAGAGAAACGCTTGTATCGTTGTTTGGGGCTGTGTCCGGCAGGGCGACGGAAGGCATTTCGGGTATTGTCGGCGTTGTCGGCATAATTTCCAAGGCTTTGCGAATCAGCCTTGAATGGGTTTTACAGCTTGGAGTTACTATAAGCGTAAGTATTGCGGTAATCAATCTGCTGCCGCTGCCGGCGCTGGACGGCGGAAGGCTTGTGTTTATAGGCATAGAAAAAATATTTAAAAAACCTGTTCCGCGTAATGTTGAGGGAGTTATACATCTTATAGGCTTCGCCCTTTTGGTTATGCTGTTTTTTGTAATCACATATAAAGATATTTTTGGCGGTTAGCGCTATGGACGGCAAAACGCGAAGTGTTCGGATAGGCGGCGTTTTTGTAGGCGGCGGCGGCAGCGTGCTTATACAATCGATGACAAATACGGATACTGTTGATACAAAAGCTACGATTGCGCAGATAGAGAGGCTTTGCGACGCGGGCTGCGAGGCGGTGCGGTGCGCGTTCTACAGCGAGGCCTGCGCGCCCGCTTTTAAAGAAATAAAAAAACATATGCGAGTGCCGCTTATTGCGGACGTACACTTTGATGCCAATCTTGCCCTGCTCGCGCTGAAAAACGGCGCGGATAAGGTTAGAATAAACCCCGGTAACTTAAAGGGAGAAGGCGCGCTTTTCGCGGTCGCGGATTGCGCCAAAAGCTTCGGCGCGGCGCTGCGCATAGGCGTTAACGCGGGCTCTCTTGAACGGCGGTTGCTTGAAAAGCACGGTTCTCCAACCGCAAAGGCGCTTGCGCAAAGCGCGGCAGATACTGTGGAGAAATTATACGGCGCGGGTTTTTTTGACGCGGTTGTATCCATAAAAGCGTCGTATGTGCCCGTATGCGTTAAGGCGTGCCGCATATTTTCAAGGCTTAGCGACGCGCCCATGCATATAGGCATAACCGAAGCCGGCGCGTACGACGACGCCGTTGTAAAATCGGCGGTGGGTCTTGGGGCGCTTCTTTTGGACGGCATAGGCGATACTATTCGCGTGTCGGTGACCGGAGACCCTGTGCGGGAGATAAAAGCGGCGAAACAAATTCTCCAAAGCGCCGGAAGGCGCACGTTTTATCCCGAGGTTATAAGCTGCCCGACGTGCGCTAGGACGCGTATTGACGTTGAGGGTTTAAGCCAGAAGGTTAAAGTTATATTGAATGAAAAAGCAAAGCCGTTGAAAGCCGCTGTTATGGGGTGCGTTGTAAACGGACCGGGCGAGGCGAGGCACGCGGATATCGGCATCGCGGGCGGGGACGGAAAGGCGGCTCTTTTCGCCAAGGGCGAGCTTGTCGGAACATACGGCGGCGACGATATACTGGACGCTTTTTCACGTTATATAGACGAGCATTTTTAACAGGGAGGATACCGTGGCCAAGGCTAAGTACATTGCCGCTCTTAAAAATAAAATAGGCGTTGACGAGCGTTACGGGCTAGAGCTTGACAAGGTGCAGCACGATGTTAAAAAAGACTGTATTCTTATGTATTTTCGCAGCGGCTTGCTTCCCGCCGAGCTTTATCTTTCCGTTGAGAAATATGTAAAAGAAACCGCCGGTGAAAACGCGCGAATTATTATTAAGTATAAAGATATAAACGAAGACGGCGCGCTTTTCGCGGAGCATATCCGTTCGCTGTGCTGTTATGTAAAAGAAGCCGCCGCGCCTTTTTTGGAACGGTGTCTTATACGCGTTGAAGGGCATACCGTGCATATTGATTTCGCCGACGATATAGGCGCGGAAGTGTTTTCGGCTTTGGGGCTTAAAGATTATATAAACGATTATCTGTCAAGGTGCCTTGGAGGCAAAGCTTCGGTTTTGACGGGGCGCTGCGAACCCGATATGCTGCCCCCGCCGGTGCGAGCAATACGGCGGAAGAAAAAAAACAACACCGAGCTTATAATTACGCCAAAACCGGCGCGGGAGAGCGAAACAAAGCCGGCGAGGCAAAAACAAAATACCATACACGGGAAACCCATCGCCAAAGGACAGGCCGTTTCAATAAAAGATATAAGCGAGCTGACGGGAGAGTGCATAGTCTGCGGTCAGGTTACGGAGGTAAAATCGTTTGATATAAAAAAAGCGACGCGGGGCGAGCGCTCAATAATAGTTTTCGGGGTTACGGACTATACGTCTACGGTTACGTGCAAGGCGTTTGTAAGCCGCGAAAAGTGCGACGCTATAAAGCAAAGGCTTAATGACGCTCCGGCCGTGCGCGTCGCGGGAAACGCGGCGTACGACAGTTTTTCAAAAGAAATCTGCGTATCCGTAAAAAGCATAGAGCAAGCCGCGGCGCAGAGCAGGATTGACGACGCGCCGGTTAAACGCGTCGAGCTGCATATGCACACCAATATGAGCGCTCTGGACGCTTGCGCGGACGAGGCGGACGTGGTTAAACGCGCGGTATCATTTGGGCACGACGCGGTGGCGATAACCGACCACGGCGTTGTTCAGGCTTTTCCGCGGGCGTTTGACGAGGCTAAAAAGCACGGCATAAAGGTTATCTACGGTATGGAAGCCTATATGCTTGACGATACGAAAGAAAAGTACAGCGAATCCTTTGAGGACGAGTACGTGGTTTTTGATATAGAGACCACGGGGCTTAACCCAAACAGCTGCGGTATAACCGAGATAGGCGCGGTGCGTTTGATTAAGGGGGAAATAACGGACACGTTTTCAACGTTTGTAAACCCGGGTATGCCTATAAGCCCTCAGATAACCGACTTAACCGGAATAACCGACGAGATGGTGAAAGACGCGCCGCGGGTTGACGAAGCGCTCCGCATGTTTAAAGAATTCGCGGGGGATAAGCCTTTGGCAGCCCATAACGCTTCTTTTGATTTAAGCTTTATAGAAAAATACGGCGAGGATAGCGGTATAAGCTTTGAAAACGAGCGCCTCGATACTCTCTGGCTTATAAAGCGTATGTTCCCCGACCATAAGTCTTACAGCCTTGGCAAGCTTGCGGCGGATTTTGGCATCAGCTTTAAACATCACAGGGCGCTTAACGACGCCGAATGCACCGCCAAGCTTATGATAAAATGCTTTGAGCAGGCGCGGACGGCCAAGCTTTCGCAAGCGGCGGATGAGAAAACCATGCCCGTTTATCATACAATACTGCTGTGCGAAAACAAAACCGGTCTTTACAATCTGTATAAGCTTGTGACAGAATCGCACTTAAATCATTTTTACCGCCGCCCGCGCGTGCCAAAATCGCTGCTTTCCGCGCACAGGGAAGGGCTTATTGTCGGCTCGGCTTGTGAGAAGGGAGAGCTTGTTTCGGCTATACTGCGGTACGCTTCGGACGGAGAGCTTGAGCATATAGCGCGGTTTTACGATTATCTTGAGGTGCAGCCGGACGCAAACAACTATTTTCTGGTACGCGACGGACGTTTCCGCACAAAGGAGGGCGTGCGCGATATTACAAGGCGCGTAGTCGCTTTGGGAGAAGCGGTCGGCAAGCCCGTCGCCGCCACATGCGACGCGCATTTTATTGAACCGCAGCATGAATATTTCAGAAGAATACTTATGCACGGCCAAAAGTTTGCCGACGCGGACAGCCAGCCCCCGCTTTTTTTCCGTACAACTCCGGAGATGCTCGCGGAATTTTCATACCTCGGCGAAAAAAAGGCTTATGAGATAGTGGTGCAAAACACGCGCGATATAGCGGCGCGGGCAGAGCGTATAGAGCTTCTGCCGGATGAACCCGCGATGCCTAAGATAAAGGACGCGGCGGAAAAGCTTGAAAAAGCGGCTTGCGCGCGTGTTAAGCAAGTATACGGAGACCCTGTTCCGGAAGTCGTTTTAAAGCGGCTTGAGTATGAGCTATCGTCAATAATAAAACACGGTTACGGCGTTCTTTATTACATAGCGTCCAAGCTTGTTAGGCATTCGCTCGAAAACGGGTATCTTGTGGGCTCGCGCGGCTCGGTGGGCTCTTCGTTCGCGGCGACAATGGCGGGCATAACGGAGGTAAACCCGCTGCCGCCCCATTATGTGTGCCCGAAATGCAAAAACAGCGAATTTGATATAGATACCGGCGTGTATTCGTGCGGACCGGATTTGCCGGAAAAAGACTGTCCGGTTTGCAAAACGGCGTACATCAGAGACGGATACGACATACCCTTCGCGGTATTTTTGGGCATAAACGCCGATAAAGTGCCCGACATAGATTTAAACTTTTCCGGTATATACCAACAACAGGCGCATAATTTTATACTGGACTTTTTCGGAAACGACCATGTTTTCCGCGCCGGTACGATAAGCAGCATAAAGTCTCAGACGGCTTACGGTTTTGTTAAAGCTTATCTTACGGAGAAGAACATAAACGCAAGCAAGGCCGAGGTTGAAAGATTGGTAAAAGGGGTAACCGGCACAAAACGCACAACGGGGCAGCACCCGGGCGGTTTGGTGATACTGCCGGAAGACAGGGACATACACGAGTTTACCCCTCTTCAGTATCCCGCCAACGATCCGAAATCGGGCAGCGTTACCACGCATTTTAATTTCGGCTCGCTTCACGACCGGCTGATAAAGCTTGATATACTCGGTCATGACGACCCTACGGCTTTGCGTATGCTTTTTGAGATAACGGGTATCGACCCTAAAGAGGTGCCGCTGTGCGATAAAGATACGCTGTCGCTGTTCTCGTCAACCGCAACCATAGGAATAGAGCCGGCGCAGATAGGCGGCTGTGAGGTTGGCAGCCTTGGCATACCCGAGTTCGGGACAAAGTTTGTACGGCAGATATTGACCGAGACCCGCCCCACAACCATAGGCGAGCTGATACGAATATGCGGCTTATCGCACGGAACCGACGTGTGGCTTAATAACGCCCGGGACCTGATAAAAAACGGCACCGCGACATTGCGCGAGGTTATATGCACGCGAGACGACATAATGAATTATCTTGTAACGCGGGGCATCGATGAAACGGAAGCGTTTTATATAATGGAATCGGTACGCAGGGGCAAGGGGCTTAAAGAGGAATGGGAGAAAAGCATGGCCGCCGCGGGAGTTCCGGCGTGGTTTGCCGAATCATGCAAAAAAATAGCGTATATGTTCCCTCGCGCGCACGCGGTGGCGTACGTTATTATGGCTTTGCGTATAGCTTATTTTAAAGTGCATTATCCGCGCGCGTTCTACGCGACGTACTTTTCCGTGCGGGCGGACAGCCTGGACGCGGCATACCTGCAGTCGGGAGAAACCGTCCGCGGACGCATCGCCGGCATACAAGCCAAAGGGAAAGACGCAAGCGCGCTGGAACAGTCCCAGCTTACAGTGTTTGAGGTGGCGCTCGAGATGATAGAACGGGGAATAGATTTTTTGCCGCCGGATTTATATCTCTCCGACGCCATGAAATGCGTGATAGAGCGTGACGGCATAAGGCTGCCGTTTACCGCCATGTCCGGCACCGGCGAGACGGCCGCGAGGGGCATTGAGCGCGCGCGCGAGCAGGGGGAATTTATCTCCGTTGAGGATTTAAAATCAAGGTCGGGAGTATCAAGCGCTGTAATTACCGCGATGGAGGAGCTTGGCTGTTTAAGCGGTTTGCTTAAAAGCAGCCAGCTGAGTCTTTTTGATTTAGGCGCCGACTGATTAGTATTTGCCGGCGCTTAAAGTCCGGCGGCACATGCGCGGCATATTGACATTGACTATTTTTTGAAGCACATATATAATTAAATAAGTTTTTTTAAATCGCTAAGGAAGGAAATTGGGGTATGAGAAAAGGCAACGTAATTACTATTATTCTACTGTTGCTTTTAGGCGTTTGCGTTTATTTTGGTATGATGGGCGCAACGATTGGCATATATAGAATGAAACCGTGGCCTGAGCAGATAAGCCTTGGGCTTGATTTGACCGGCGGCGGCTCCGTCGTGTATCAGGCCGAAAAGGGTGATATGTCCGATGAAGAATTTGATGCCAGGCTTAACACTACAATGGGAGTTTTCAGGGCAAGGCTGGACCAAAAGAACTTGACCGAGGCCACCGTTGTAAGCCAGGGAACGGACAGGATACGCATTGAGATACCGACAAAGGACGAGGAACCCGGCCAGGTGTTTGCCATGCTGGGCAAACCCGCGGTTCTTGAATTTAAGGACGCTTTGGGAAACACGGGAATAACGGGAGATATGGTTAAGTCCGCGCAGGCGGGTATTAATTCCGAAACCGGACAGCCGATTGTAAACCTTGAATTCAGCACCGAGGGAGCCGTTATATTCGCGCAGATGACCGCAGATGCCTACAGGGACAAAACTCCCGTTCATATAGTTGTGGACGGCATGACTTTGTCAAGCCCCACAGTAAGCAAAGGCGCTATAACCGGCGGCTCGGCGTACATAGAAGGCAGCTTTACACAAAAAACAGCGCAGGACCTTGCGGTGCAGATAGCGTCGGGCGCCATACCTCTAAAGCTGAACGAAATAGAGCAGCGCTCCATAAGCGCGTCGCTTGGGGAAGACGCTTTGTACAGCAGCCTTTTCGCGGGTCTTGTCGGCTTATGCGTGCTTTTCATATTTTTGACGCTGTACTACAGGCTTCCGGGGCTGCTGGCGTGCGTATCCTTGATAGTCTACGGCTCAATTATACTGTTTACGCTGGCGGCGTTTAAAATACAGCTGACTTTGCCCGGAATAGCGGGTCTTATTCTCGGCGTGGGCATGGCGGTGGACGCTAACGTAATTATTTTTGAGCGGTTCAAAGAAGAACTGTCCGCCGGTAAAACACTGCGTTCTTCGCTGAACTCCGGTTTCTCCAAAGCGTTATGGACAATAATAGATTCAAATATAACGACTTTTATTGCGGCGGTGGTAATCGCGTGGTTTGGGGTAGGTACCGTAAAAGGGTTCGGATACACACTTATGATAAGCATAGTGGCTTCCATGTTTTCCGTGTTTACTGTTACAAGGGCGTTAATGCGGCTGGTTTTAGCGTTTAAGATAAAAAATCTAAAGCTGTATGCGCGGCGCGGCATAACGCAAGCGCCAAATGCGAAAGGAGGCGAGTAATATGCGGTTTATAAAGAACGCTAAATACACCTCTTTGTTTATGCTTTTGATTGTTATTATCGCGGTTATTATAGGTTTATTCAGCAACGGTTTAAACCTCGGCATCGATTTTACGGGCGGCAGCATATTTACCGTTGAGATGAACAAGGAATATGATATTGACGACGTCAATGCCGCGCTTGAAGCCAATGGTATTAATCCCGCGACGGTGCAAATTGTGCGTTCCGAGGGCACAAAGGCGGATATTCGTATGCAGGAGCTTCCGGAAGGCGCGGATGGCGCGGCTTTGCGTGAGGCTGTGGTTAATACGCTAGAAGAAAAATACCCCGGGGTGAAAAGCGGTGATATAGAGAGCGTCGGGGGCGCGACTACAAAAGATATTATCGCTAACGCTTTTTTATCTGTAATAGCCGCCTCGGCTATGATGCTTATATACATTTGGATACGGTTTGAGCTTCTCTCGGGCATTGCGGCCGTTGCGGCGCTGCTCCACGACGTGCTTATTATGACAGCCGCCGTATGCATACTGCGTATTCAGATAAACAGCTCTTACATTGCGGCGTGTCTTACTATTGTCGGTTATTCGATAAACGACACAATAGTCATTTTCGACAGGATAAGAGAAAACAACAAAAAACTCGCATCCGCCATGTCTCGAGAGGATATCGCTGATTTGAGCATACGCGAGACGTTGTCAAGGACCATAAACACCTCTTTGACGACTATAATAATGGTTGTCGCTATATATATATTCGGCGTGTCGTCCATAAAAGAATTCGCGCTTCCTATTATTATAGGGCTTGTGGCGGGCACGTACTCATCGATTTACATCGCGCCGGCCATATGGATTAAGCTTCTTAACCGCAAGCAAAGTAGTAAATCGGGTTCGCGCCAAAAGAAAGCGTCGAACAGGGCATAGGCAAAAACAGCTTTTATATAAAGCCTTTCCCGGAAGGGAGAGGCTTTATTTCACGGCACACGAAAGGAGCGATTTAAGTGC
>Ga0265293_10011248_pt1 | contig 12235 bp, 23 predicted proteins | sample Munlanlewell138R_FD_192505 | JGI IMG/M metagenome (GOLD analysis project Ga0265293, IMG submission 192505) | Leachate microbial communities from a municipal landfill in Southern Ontario, Canada - Leachate well 138R | ecosystem: Engineered > Solid waste > Landfill > Unclassified | place: Canada... | reverse complement strand
GCTCATGATTGGTACAGAAGAATAAAATGCTGGTATACGTGTACCTTCAAGCATTGTACCTTTATCAATTTCTTTCTGTACGGCATCTTTCATTACCGTGTTTTCGCCTCCACAAGACGGGCACTTGGTGAATACTTTATTTTCCATCATTCCTCCTCTAAAATTATTGCGATTAGATTTTGATATATCACGTATTCTTCGAATACTGGTTTTGGTATATTTGGCATTTTCTTCTCAAGTAGTTCGCAGATATCAACCATACGGATTGCCTGTTCATAAGGATAAGAACTGCCTAATGTTTTCAATATTCGAGTAAGTTGCCTATACTCGTCAGACATTACAGAAGCAATGTCAAAATCCTGAGACTCAATCATCAGGTCTTCTAATTCATCGGCTCGATTAGCAAGTCTTTCTTTACCCATATTACACCAAAGGGAACACTGATTCGTAGTAAGTTCTCATATCAGGAGATTTTGTCTGTATAGTCTTAGGCGTATTCATAAAGGCATGTATGTTGATATCTCGTTTATCTACAAGTTCTTCAAAACACTCATTACAGATATAACCATATTCGCTTGAATATCTAGTACACATTATATTATCACAACCTTGTCTACAGCAAGCCAATACACTCATAACCTCTCCTTTTGTATCTTATGTCCAGTAAAATCCTTCAGATAACAGTTTCTTAACAAAAAGAACACTATTATCCACCCCACATTCTACAACTCTCTAGATAATCAGGTGTTATAGCGTTATTTGCGGCTTTATCTGCTTCTTTATTCTGTTCCCTGGGTATCTTGACTAAAGTAAGGTCTTTGAAAGAGGATATTAGTTCTTTAGAAATGTTATAGAGGTCTTGAAGTATAAGGTTCTTCACTTGGTATAAGCCATTTAATTGTTTGACTAGTACTTCAGAATCAGAACAGATAACTATATGTGAATATTTTCTTCCTTGGCAAAGGAGAAATTTTAAAGCCTCTATTAGAGCTCTATATTCTGCCTGGTTATTTGTGGCAATTCCAATAGGCTGAGATATAGTAAGCATGGTTTCGCCATCAGAGTTCTTAATGACTATGCCACATGAAGAAGGCCCTGGATTACCTTTTGACGCTCCATCAATATAGACAATGAAATTGTTGGCATATTCAAACATGTTCATTATTCTCCTCATCATCCTTCTCCTACAATTGCTACAATTAATTATATAACAATATACATTAAAAGTCAAGTAAGTATTACGTAACTCTTAACTTATCTAAAGCAATTAACAGTCCATAAAATGACAAAGAACCGGTTTTCTTAAGAACAAGTTCCTTTGCTTGATTCCATACTGCTTCGTCTTCTATAACTTTGGCATACAATTTTCCTTCTTCAGTTAACATGCCAAATCTAACAAACCCAGCATCTTCAAGCAACATCACATGAAAACAGATAGTCTTGATATCGTAGCCCTTAATATCAGATGCTTTACTAGGGTTCAATAATATCTCTCGAATAAGGTCCATATTTCTTTTCACTATTACTTACCTCTTAGAAAATTATGTATTTCAATTGCAGCCGATTTGCCAAAACCGCGTATTGAAGAAATGTCATCGACACTTGCCTCATACAATTGTAGAGGGTCCGGAAATCTAAGAGCCAGAGCACGTGCACGCACCGCGGCTATACCAGGTAACCCGTCATAGAAATGAACTACCTTCTCAAGTTTCGTCGGTACAGCCCAAATCTTCTGTATGCCAGGACGCCCTTTTAACGAAAAATGAGACTTGTCATCAAGATATTCTGCAAGTTCGTGAACAGTATCTACTAGTTCAATATTGTCAACTGCGTATTCAATAAAACACCCTTCAACCCATTCAAGAGTTCGAAGCATATTTCGAATACCCTTCCTGTTCCAACGAGTAGGATATTTACCATCATACAGTATATCGTCCTTAAACCTGAACTTACCATGAAGAAGAAGTATAGAAAAATCACACTCTTCACGCATAGCAATGAGTTCTCGGCGTAAACGTCCGTCTTCAATTGAGGCAAGTAAGTCTGATGGAATTTTCTTGCGTTCTATTCCGGCTATTCCTAATTCTGCATAAATTGCCATATCATAACGTAAAGGAGTTTCAATAGCATCAGGAAATAGAACTTTGATTGAACGTGGCTCGTTTGCTGTGACAGCAATTACTGACATAAACTCACCAATACAAGGCTGAGGGAGAAGGTTGACTGATTGCCCATTCTCCCTCTTCCTGTGACAGTGTGCCTCCTGCTGGTCCTCGGGCACGGACCCGAAACCGTGTTATCCCTGTCCCCCAGCCTTCTATTGGTGAGCATTACTATCCTCCTATATTAAACACTATTTTACGAAGTTTGTAAACGTTTTCACGAACTGTTACGATTCTTCAATTGTTTTCATTGTTCCCTCCTATTACAATAAGGTTAACCATTGACTTTTTGGTCTAATTCCTTAATCCAATCCCTGATTTCCTTAAGGTCAGAACTGAAGATAACCCGGTCAGGGGCACGCCACATACGTGTAGATACACGTACAATATGACTATAGAGCTTTCGAACTGCTTTAAGAGTAGCAGTATTAGCTAATTTTTCAGGGTCATCTTTCTGAAAAAGTACACTATCAATTTCAACATCAGTTAACAAAATATCCTGCAACTTCATCCAAGTATCCTCCCGGTATTAGTTTCAACATGCACACATCGGTCATCAAACAAGAGTAGCATGCCAGCATCTTTATGCGAAGTAATCTTAACAACCTGGCCCAAGTGTTCTTTGCACCACTTACGAAGAAGCAACTTCTGCCCTGGTACTCGGGCACGTGCTGTGACCAACCGAACCTCATACCCTTGCTTTATATATTCCTTCGCAATTTCAATTACAGAATGAATAGGTTTGCCTATATAATCCCATCCTAGACAACCATCAAATGTAGATAACGTGCCATCAAAATCAAATCCAATCCAACCTTTTCGCATTATCAATCCTCTCTTGAGTTGGATACCAACACGAGCCTACGGCTCGTTGTTGCTACCAACATCGGGTTTTACGCTTCTGAGGCTCCTGTCACTCTCGCCGGCCATCATATGTGTATTATGCTATCTTACCGCCGTGCCGCCATTCCCGTTCCTGGTTATACCGCATTTTCAGATAAATAGCACGGTCGAGGTCTATTTTATGGTGGCCGCAGATATGCATTATCCTGATAATTGTATCGGCTAGTTCTATTGGATACCCTTCTGGCTTTCTATCGCCTATTGGGCCATTACAATATATTTCGTCTGGTTGGTGGCCATTTCTGAGTTCTTCGACAGCTTCTGAGAGTTCCGAGTGGCAAAGGGCGATTTTCTCAAAGTCGTTCCAGTTCTCATCCCACCCATGTTCTTTTGCTATTGCCGTAACGTCTTCTACAACTTTATTGATATCCATCTACCAAGTTTACCTCCTATCAGTAGATTTCCTTTCAAGTTCGTCTACTCTACTCCTTAAATGGTCAAGTCTATAAGATAAGTAAATACCACCTATAGCGACCACAAGGAACACTATTACGAATGATAAAAATATACCCATTCTACCATCCTCCAACTGCCATCAGATAGTCAACATAAAAATCATCCCATGGCATGTCAACCAGGTGACTTCTGCCCCGGTCTTTGATTAAGGTGTTTAAGTAGTATGTTCTTTTATCTCCACGACCTGTTGATTTCGTTGTTAAGTGTGTCTGCACCCGGAAAGGATTGTGTTTTTCGCCTTCATATCGAAGTTTGGTGTCGCCATAGAAAGACGAAATTTCAATATCTTCTTTACCGCCGTCATTGAGTGACAGACTAGTCGTCATGAACACGTGAGCTGGATGGTCAAAACATGCAGAATTTATGAAGTCACTGTTATGAAGTCCTTTGATAACAGTCCAGTTCTGCCATTCATTAGATTTTTCAGATTTTTTCACACCGGCTAACGATTCTTTACGCCTTTCAAGGAAGAAGTTACCAATACTTTGGTCAAATGACTCGTTAGAGTATGCATCCTGAACACTTGTCCAAAGCAAATGCAGATGTTCAACAATTAACCAGTCGCCTAGTTTCAACTTTGGTTTAATTGCCTTCCAAGAATCAGCTACACCACTCTTGTAAATGTTAAGACGACTCCCTGGTAACTTTTCAATAACAGGTTTTTTCTTGAAGGATTCATAATCCTTGGCAAACCATTTCGGTGTAAGATAGTATTCAATATTAGTTACATCCGGAAACTCGTTATACCATACACGTCTTACACCGTCATCTGGGTCAATTACGTAAAATTTCGCATCAGGAAGCATTCGGGCTATGGTAAGCCATGCGTAGGTCTTTCCTGACCCTGGCGCGCCACCAATTAATATTCTCTCAGGTAAATTGTCTTCCATTGTTTTCTCCTTATTTCTGTTTCAGTTCCCGGATATATATGTTCGGGTATGGGTCACTTTCACGTTCAGCAAGTTTGATAATCTCAGGTGCTACTTCCCGCCTTAGTATTGATTCATCAAGCCACTTTTTGGTTGACAATCCTTTATAGTTAATGGAGATGCCCCCGGCTTGAAACTTTTCAAGAGAGTTACCAATTGAATAAGCTATAAGATTAGTCTTAGCTTTGTCTTTTCTTGATTTGGCGTCCTTTTCATCGTTGTTAGCTTTCTTATAGTCTTCAGCAACCTGTATGACATGCTGGTCAGTTATGATGGAGGTTTTGCTCTTGCTTTCGCATAAGAAACGGTAGTCACAGAACCAGCATTCGTTGGATGGCTTGCCTTCCGGTAATATGCTTTCAGACAGGCAGATTTCCACATCGTTTAACTTGTCGACAATCTCATCAAATGTGATTGGCAAGTATATCCGCGTAGTCCCTTTAGGCAACTGTGCCAGGTCAACTCCTTCATCAAAATCGTTGACCAGATAACGTAATGTTTCGCCTGTATCCCGATTCATTATCAAATAGAATCCAGGTTTTCCTTCACATTGCAGATAACATGCTTCTTGGGCTGCATAATTTGCAAATTCCCCAAATTGTTTTGATTTGAACCGACCAAAAGAGTTCGGACCAAGTGATTTAATTTCTACCGGTAACACACCATCTGATATCTCTATTCGGCGGTCCAGATGACCGGTTAATGTAAACAACGCGGCTTCGTATTCAACATGTATGCCATGTCTAGTGATACCATAACGTTCCTGGCATACAGGGCATATTTCGCCATCTTCCAATATAAAGCCTTCGTCTTCTATAATATTGGCTGCAATAGCTTCAAGCCTTGTGTAATAACTCAACCTTTCCAAGTCATCTTGTGTATGGGGTATAGGTGCCAGTCCCTGCCTTGCCGCTCCGAGTGCTCTAGGACAACCACCTGTTCCAGACATTCCATAATGTGCCATTCTTCTCCTCCTGTGTAGTACCCGTGGGCCATATTTCAGACCCACGGGTAGAAGTAACTTTCCGCTAGGTTATCCGAGGTCCATGTAAGTGTCTGTGTCCGGGTCCTTTATCAGGCTGCCTGCTTCTTCAAGTTCCTTAAGCTTGGCGCCGCTGATTACAGCTTTCAGATAATCTTTATCGCTCTTGATTGCTGTATCTTTTACGGCAAATGCCTTCAGCTCTTTTTCTGTTTTTCCAGCAGAATTACTGATAAGAATCTTGTCCAGGTCGCCGGTATTAGCTACAGTTTTATTGCCAGCAGGTGCTTCAGCTGGTTTTGATGCTGTCTTCACAGCAGTTTCTCCGAGGAAGTTCACAGGCAATGGCGGTTTTGAAGTGACTTGTTTGCCGCCGATATCACGAGTAATGACCTTGACTTCCCAGTCAAAACTGAGTCCAGTATAGAAAGCGGCTTCAGTCATGTAATGGTCGCGCTTGGCGAACATGTCTTGACCTTTTTCGATATTACCATTTCCCATAGCTTCAGCCATTGCTTTAACCAAAGCCATCGCCATGGAAGAGTCACGGAAGGTATGTTTGTCTGGATTCTTCTTATTGACCAGGGTTTTACCGTTGTCTTGAATCTCCCACTGCTCCGGCTTACCGATAGAAAAACCTTGAATGGCAGGCTTGTCAAGATTGGGCGATTCGATAGTAAGTTGAAGCATTATTGGCAGGTCATCGACTGTACCGGTTGCCATGGCTTTGTCAGCATAGTCGCCTGACGCCACTGCGAAGTTCGCGTCGATGATGTCACCTGGAACACCATCCAAAAATCCACCAAAATCTGGCAGAAAGTCATCTCTTGTTTTAGGCATGTTTTTCTCCTCTTTTTTATTTTAATTACAAGTGAATGCTGTTCTTTTAATAATAATCTGTCTTCTTCAATCATCGCCTCCTACATGTGTAATTTTTCTGTATACCCGGTATTTACGGGGGCTAATCATTTCAGCCCGCAACTCTTCAATATTGCCATTTACTTCCCGGGTATAGGCAGCGAACTCGTTATCAGATGCTATAGCTTTGAACTGACCTGCGGATGCAATAGTATGCATTATCCGGTTTGCTTTAACACCTGAATCAGGGTTCGCAATTTCCTCAGTCATTGACTGGAGAAACTTGCCACATTTACGGCATTTGATTATGCCGTCAAGTTGAATTATTGGTTCATGTTCTTTCTCCTCCATCTATCTTCCTCCTGTAAGACCTAATAATGGACGTTGAGCTGGTGATAACATTTTGATAGTACTGGATAATGTCTGTGCATTGTCTGCTGAGGTATACACGCCACCGGTAATTCTACTTAAAGTTCTTAGAAATTCTGGGTCATAGTTCTGACTGAAATCAGAACCTACTCCGATGGTATCAATAGGAATTGAACTGTGGAGGGTAGCATTTTCAATAATCTGTTCTTTAGGCAAGTCTGATGGCTCCCCATCACTTATCAGTATGAATCTGGCAGATTTAGCATAACTACCTGCCCACTGCCAAGCCATTTGTAACGATTTCCCCATACTTGTCATGCCTGTCGCTTTTGGAGAATTGGTCTCCATGAGTGCTGTGGTGTTAGTTGTTGGCATTATTAACCAATAGGCGCCGTTATTGAATATTATAACACCGTAGGTCCAGTCAGTCAAGTTTGGCCGTAACTGTTCGTTAAAAACTTCCCATGCCACCTTGATTTTTGACAACGGGCCCATCCGTTCGCACATGGAACCAGAACTGTCCAGAAGAATTAAGAGTAACTTGTCTACCTTTTCGGCATTCTTAACACCGTTCAGCAAAGACTTCTTGTTTGGCGAATTGGTCAATCCTTGCAAACGGGTTACAAGTTTATTGTCCATCCTTATTCTCCTTTTCTCTATACTTACTGATTAAGCCTGGTACTATAACGGCAACTTTTTCAATAGTCTTAGAAACAATGTCACTTTTTTCTATAGTACCTTCTTCTGCTTCAGCATTTGTTGCCGCATACGATGTTACAAATTTTGTGAAGTATTCAGAAAGTACAGGACCAATATTTTTCATTCCAAACATATCCTGTAATATATGCTGAATTGAATCTTCAAGCTCGATAACTATTCTTCCCATTTTTTAACTCCTAATTCTTCTCCTTTTCTGGCTCTGTCACTAATTCTTTAATAATTTTATAGCCAGAAGGAGTTTCCATAAGAACTTCTATTGAAGTAGGCTTTACTTGAATGACAAGGTTAGTATGACCTCCAAATGGATGAAATCCTTTGCACTTATATCCGCCATATACCATACGTTCGCCTGTCCAGCAATTGTAGCAGCCGTAATGTAAATCAAGAAATAATTCCTTGCCACACTTTTGGCAATAAAAATGAGGGAGTACAGAAATTAAGAAATCTCTGAATTCTTCTTTGTTCATCTTATCCTTTCACACTCTGATACGCCTGATTTAATTGTGACATGAGCTCGTTACTACCGCCATGGTCTGGATGTATTGCCACTGCTAATGCTTTGTAAACCTTGTCAACTGTATCTTTTGGCAATGCTTGCATAACAGGTAAGAACATATTTGCCGGCAACTGTGTAGGTTCTTCATTAAGAAGGTCTGTAGTTACCTCGTCAAAATAATGCTTAGTAAGTTCAACCACAACATCAAGAAATAGTTCGTTAACATGCCATACTCCCTGCTGAGGATTCCATTTCCGATGGCTTGGTTGTATGTTGTCTTTTAACTTTTTCACAAAATCTGAATTGAAAGGCGTGTGAACATCTACCCAACCGCGTTGTTCAGAACGGTTGATAGCAGCACGTGTTGGCCCTTTATAATCAGTTTTGTAGTTTTTTGAACTACCTGTAAACCTTTGAAATGGCATTATTTATCCTCAATGCGTGGCGGTTTAGTATATCTGACCAGATAATGCACATCATCATTGTGCATTAATTTAAGGCCATTACGCCTGGCAAAATAAGCAAATCCCCGTCTATTGTCTATGCCAACTATTAACATAGACTTGCCTTTTGGAAGGGCTTTGGCTTCGCCTAGGAGTTGCGAAAGTTTGGAAGGGATTACATAGTTCACAATCTGTTCTTTTTCTTGCCCTTTTTCGTCTATCACTGTCGTAGTAATAGTTGGTCGTCCTTCTGTAGCTCTCACCTGGACTACATCCTTTGGAACAGTTTTTACAATTGCCTTCAACATGTTTCTACTCCTATTAGACGCCTTAATATTCCAAGTTTATCCTGTTTTTCTGCAGTGATTGTAAGATGGATTGGTCGATTTTCAATTGGCCATATACCCTTATACTCGTAAGAGCCATTGTCATTGACAATTATCGTGTGTGTGTTACACAGGTCAACTGCTAGCCAAAAACATGCATCAACCCACCCCGGACTAACACTATCTAGTGCAATAACGATTGTCATTGGTTCGCCAGTATTAACGATATCGGATAGATAAGCCGTACCAAAGGATTCAAATTTGAGCCCTGCTGATAATTCTGATACTTGTCTTCCAGCCGGCGTGTCTTTGAAATAGATAACCTTCCCAGGCCTTACCATTTCAAATATCTGGCAGACAAGGTCTAATTGTTCTAAGGGCATTTTAGGCACGCCTATAAATCCAATGTTCACTTATCTTCTCCAATCCTCACAGGTTTCAGATAGTCAGGTAAACGATAGACATTCCATCCTATTACTGAGTCGGAGTGATTGGACTTGAACCAACGACCCCAGCGTCCCAAACGCTGTGCTCTTCCAACTGAGCTACACTCCGTAACATTAACTGTGCACCTTAAGACGTTTCACTATATTCCAGAATCTCCAGCAAGGTTCAGAAGGTATAAAGCCAAGGTCCGGACAAAATAACCCAAACTGTTCTATAAGAGGGCAATAACTACATCTAATTTTATAAGGGTTAGATTTGGCTTTTTTGTCGCGACAACACATAGCATAATGACATAGAGAACAGTCGCAGTAATACTCTTTCTGTTCCCAGTACTTGCCTTCTTCTGTTTTCATGAATTTATCTTTAGATAGGCCCGACTTCTCAATGTCGCCCCACATCCGTTTGCATTCTCTTATCGCAGTTTGCTTGTCCATTTTATCTCCTAGGTATGTTAAATAAGAGTTCCAAAGGCACATATCCTGAGATAGTGTAGCCTTTAATCTTACCACGTTCCCCGGTTACTTCCATGTTAAAAGGTGGACATCCAAATTCTTTCAGGTACTTGGCAGTTTCTCCTGAAAACAAGTGCCGGACTTTTTCAAGGTTACCATGTCCGTCGCGGTTAAGTATCGTGACATACGTGCCATTCTTCATAGGATTAACAGATACAATTGTGAACACTTTCCATTTCAAAAGTGTCCAATTATCTACGTTTGATATTCCTGTGCACATGTTCCTCCTCCTAAGGGTAGCCACGGACGGCCGGCATACCCGTTACACCGTCCGTGGCTATGTTCTTACATTTCTTCTTCGACGCGGTCGCCCTTGTATTTCTTGTAACGTTCGAACTGGGCCCAATAATCGAGTGACGTGTCAAGGACCCAGTGGTCACCATCGTCATTGATTTCGTGTTCGGGCTCAGGAAGTTCGAAGTCGGGGTCGACAACTGTCGAAATGTCTATGTCGCCGGCCACTTTGGTAATGTCTACGTTCTTGAATACCTCTTCCAATGGCCCGCGAAGGTTTTCTTCGACCATCTCCCGAACTGCTTCCCGTATGCGCCGATTCTCTTCACGTACTGTCTGAACACTCTTTGCATCGTAGTAAGGACGTAATGCGTCCTCTACTATCTTGCCAAGGGCACCAGGGTGTATTGCTTCCAGGGCGTCAAGTTCTACAACGGCTTCGCCATGTTTCGGAGCTTTTGGCAGATTGAATTTATTAATATGGTCTTCGTTCAATGCAAGCCGGGTGAGTTTGGCATCTGTATCGGTAACACCTGCCTGTTCTAACATGAATTCGACTTTACGGGCAACGGCTGTAACCATGCTCCACCCGTATCGGTCGTAGTCGGCGATATAGAAAATCCTTACATGTTTCCCGGCTTGGTGGGCACGTATTGCCCGGTTCGTCATCATCTGAATTTTTTCAACACTGGCCTGGCCAACGAATGCTTGGTAACATGCATTGTATTTTCGGCATGCTGGTTCGATAACGAACCCCATGGAGTTCTTCTCGCAAAGGACTTCCATATGATACATTTGATAACCATCGTCTTGATATGCCGGCGCTTCTCTGACAAGTTCGCGTATGATTTCATCGACAAGGCCTTCGGCTTTGGTGTTCAGAAGTTCCTGTATGTCTACATCGCCTGTCTTGTCAAAACCGGTGCCGATATAGTAGTTATCGTGGTCCACTGGGTCTGGGTGTTTGAGGTCTACAAGGTTCGTCCATTCTCCAATGCCAAGGTATCTTGCAATCTGGACAGCAGTGAGTAAGTACATCCAATCTTTGCTCGGGTCAACGTGGGCATACTTCACACCGTCCGGCTTGGCAATACCCTGGGACTGCACCCAGTAATGAAAGCCTCTAAGATGTAAGGGCTTGCGGCGTTTGGACATCATCTTGTCCCATAATCCGGCGGCCCATCTGGCGTCTTCATATTCTTTAGGACTGCCGACAAAGAATGGGTCGCGGCTTAGAACTGATATGTCCCCTTTTGTCAGGCCCATGCTCTTGCCTTCTGCAAGTAGCGTGTTTTTGGTACTGGTATGGTCCATCTATACTCCTCCTTAAATCGTAATCTGATGTTCAAGTATTGGCCAGTCATCATTATCTACATGATAAATCTGTTCGCCTTTACATGTCTTATCAATGACTCCAGTTATTGTGACATATCTACCTTTAAGTTCATATTTTATGTTATCAATTAACTTAACTTTCTGTCCCAATCTATATTTTGTATTTTCGATATCTAATACAGGAGGTATTATTAGGCCCCCAAAATATGACTTAGGCTTGGTAAAGACTTTTTCATTACCTTGCCAATTAGTTCTAAGACTATCTTTTTCTCCTTTATCAAATTTTGCTTCACTGCACAATGTACCAATAGTCCCATCTGATAATTCGGCATGAACATGACCATTTTTGCGAAACAACCTTTTTATCTTGTGACTCATTTTATACCTCTTCTATCATGCTATCCAATATAATAATAACATACATGCCATAGAATGTCAATACTTCTTACCTAATAATTGTTAAATTTTTATATACTTCTTAACTGACTTGTCATCATGAGTGATATCTATTGTGGCTCCGCCACAATATTCTCTCACCGGGTTTTACGGCTTGGAGGTTCCTGTCACCTTAAAATCATCAAGGTTAAACATCGTCAGGGCTTCGCCGCCTTTAGGTGCTTTGCCACGCCACCATGGTACCAGGTCTTTAAGACTCCAACCCAGCCCGCTGAATACTGTATCTAGTTTGGCTCTGATTATCTTATCAAGCATCTTCTCGGTATCAATCTGTGTACCAGGTGGAATCTGATTATCGTTGTCAAAACATATCACATCAATTGGTGGATAACTTTCTGGTAACTGTTTCACGTAGAGCAGTTTAGGCTTGTTAGATATGTCGTTTTTCAGTTGGTGTATTGAATACAATGTTCCCCTGACATTTGCAGGTAAGCCTTTCTGAGTCCACGGCGTGTCTGTATGTCCAGTAATATAACTGTGGGGGTCTTTTGACATGCCTTTTGGTATTCCGAGCTCAGTGAACTTGTAATAGCCTTTACGTATCTTGTCAATTTCTTCGCCAATATATTCTAATATTTCCTCTTTGTTTTTATCTTCACGCAATAAC
>Ga0265293_10011247_pt1 | contig 12236 bp, 8 predicted proteins | sample Munlanlewell138R_FD_192505 | JGI IMG/M metagenome (GOLD analysis project Ga0265293, IMG submission 192505) | Leachate microbial communities from a municipal landfill in Southern Ontario, Canada - Leachate well 138R | ecosystem: Engineered > Solid waste > Landfill > Unclassified | place: Canada... | reverse complement strand
TCCCTTTTCAATGCCTTTGGCAAAACGGCTCAGATGCATGTAGGTGGTAGTATAGGTAGCGTTGTGTTTCACCTTCAGGAAGTTTCCGGCTCCACCACGTTGAAATCCTTTTTCAATCACCACCCCGTCGCCAATCGTCTTTACGGGCGTACCCACCGGTGCGGCATAATCCACGCCATGATGCGGACGATGACGTTTCAATATGGGATGGAAGCGGGAGTTGGAAAACTTCGACGTAATGCGGAAAAAATCAAGAGGATTTTTTAAAAATGCTTTCCGCAGACTATTTCCCTCTTCGTCAAAAAACTCCATGATGGAATCCTGTTGAAACGGGATCGCCCGGAACTTCTTCCCCTGGTGCGTGAAAACTGCCCCTTCGATAGAAGAGATTCCTACCCTAGTAGTATCGTCTATATAGGCTACGTCATACATCAAGCGGAACGAATCGCCTTTTTTGACATCAAAGAAGTCGACCTGCCAGGCATATACATCCGAGAGTTTAAGTGCCAGCAAAGCCGGTGCACCGGTATCCATAATCGCATTCCACAGAGAAGAGTTAATTGTTCCTTCTGCATATTCACGTTTCAGGGTAACCGGTTTTGTATAATCATATACACTGATTGTATCGCCACTTAAATCTACTACAGCGTAATCGGTACGCGACTTTTCAAAAACAACATATTTCACGGTCGATGTAGAGTCGGTGATTGCCGCATATGAATTTCCAACCTGCAATCTTGAAGGAGGATAAATGGAAGATACCGCATCTATAATCTTCTCCCTTTTATTGGCTTCAAATCCCAGATTAGACAAAATAGTGGCAAGATACTCCCCACGCCCTATTTCATAATGGATTACATCCAGCGAATCGACGCATATCCCATATTCATACACACAACTTGTCTCTTCCTGATCAGTCTGGTCAACCTGTTGTTCCTCCTTTTTTAATCCACATGAAACAACAGCGACTATCAACAAAGAATAGATAATCGACTGAATCGTTTTTTTTCTGTTTGTCTTATACATAACTGGTTACATTTACCATTTCCCTGGTTCCGGAACAGGCAAGAAAAACAGATAATCACCTGACAAATTCACAGATACAGCCTGTATTACGCGCTTTTGGATACCGGGAGGCAGAATGGATCCGACTTAGTTAATCTGAGTACAAAGATGCACAAAAATCTCAGACAAGCAAAAAAATATCGGTGTTCTGTCACCTTGAGCGTACCTCTTTCCTCATAAATGAAATGTAAGCAAACATAAAAAAGAGGAGCGTGATGGAGATTAATCCTGTGAGTTGAGGCCATACCACCAGTAAACTCTGCCCCAATGACAGAGGACTTGGGATAGCACCATCCATCTGTTCGAATGTGAGTGGTCCAAGACTCCTCACCGAAGGCATCAACATGGTCATAGTGATCTCCTGGAACAATTCCCCGGGTGAAAATCGTAGTAAATTCAACATAAACTTCTGGTAGCGGACGACCTGATCAGGCATAGCCATAGGCGAGGGACTCAGTGCTTTACCCACCACATTCATGATAATATTATAGAAGAGACTGAAAAACAACCATACGGCTATCCCCGACAATGCGGATGTTGCAGGTTGTTTGCTCTTGATAGAGAAGAAGAGCGCCAGATTGAGCCAGAGCGCAATGTAGACCATTGAAAGCAACAGGAAGACCACAATACGGCAGAACTCCTCAGCAGTCGGCGGTATACCGATAAATATCAATCCGAAGCCCATCACCAGAAAGCCGAGAGCAAAAAGCATGATGCCAATCACAAAAAGTGCAGCTATCCATTTTGCATTTAAGATATAGTCCCTGTAGATAGGTTGCGACAGCAGGCGACTTAAAGTCCCTTTGTTCTGTTCGGTATTGATTGCATCAAATCCCAGCGCGATCCCCAGCAAGGGGCCGAGGAAACCTATAAAAACAGCAAACGAAGGTAAAGCGCCGTCTGAAGCTGTAAACAGTTTTAAAAAAAGAAAATTATCATCGGTACTCCCCTGTTTCACAGCTTCACCTATATTGCTCAGAGCCGTATAGAGTGAACCCATACAGGTCAGGGCAATAAGAATGATCAGGATAACTGCTTTCCAGCTTTTCATATAATCGGATATCTCTTTCCGCACTATTACCCAGAAAGGCTTTGATATATTATTCATGTTCATTCCCTCCTAAATAATGGTTATATACCTCTTCCAATTCTCCCGGTTTATTATGCAACTCATTTATATCGATCAGGGTAAGCAACCGTCCTTTTCCGAACAGCCCGACCCGGTCACACAGTTGCTGTACCTGATGCAAATGATGCGAAGAAAAGAGCACAGTCAATCCGTTTTCATGACTCAGGTGGCGGATCAGATGAATAAAATCCTGCACACCGGTAGGATCAATACCGGAAGTGGGCTCATCGAGAATGATAATTTCCGGATCTTTGATCAGGACATCAGCCAATCCGAGCCTTTGCCTCATCCCTTTTGAATATTTTCCGGTCCGTTTATCCGTTTCGTTACCCAGCCCCACACGATGAAGGAGGGAAGTGGCTTTTTCACAGGCCACAGATCGGGGAATCCCATTCAGTTCTGCCGTATAAATGAGGTTCTCCATTCCCGTCATATCTTCATAAAATCCGACATCTTCAGGGAGATAGCCTACTTTTCTTTTTACTTCGACGGGAGAAGTGGTAGAATTGATTCCGCAGACCGAAACATTGCCTGCGGTAGGCTCCGTCAAGCCCAGAATCATCAGGATGGTAGTCGATTTTCCGGCTCCATTGGGTCCAAGCAGGCCAAAAATCTCCCCCTTTCGTATGTTCAGGTCAAGATTGTCTACCGCCGTAAAATCTCCGTACCGCTTTGTCAGGCCGGTTAACTCAATTACATGCTGAGCCATTTCTACCTCCTTCCATATTTACGGAACAGATAAAAAATTGTTCCTGCTACTGCCAGAATAATTACTACACCTATCCATCCCCAGAGCAGCGGTGTTTTCACGGTCATCCTGAAACTGGCACTTTTGTTTACCTCAGGCGTATTAGCACTGATATTCAACACATAATCGCCGGGGATAGCTTTTTTCGAGGCCCTGACAACAGCCTGGATATTTGCAGTTTCACCGGCTTTCAACGCCTCTACTGAAACAGGTTCAAAACTTACCTCCCAGCCGGTGGGTTTACTCGACGACAGTTTGATATCTTTCAATTCTACAGATCCGGTATTGTTGACGACCAGGTCAATACGTTTCGTGTCTCCGGCCGTGATATCCGAACTTAACAAGCCCCGTGGAGTGGTAAGTTCCATATCGTAAGAACCAGTCACTACCACTTCAAGTTCCAACTCGTCGGAAGTGGTTCCGGTGGTTGCCTGAACAGGGATTTTATAGGTTCCCGCCTCCACATTGCCGGGCGGCGTGATCTCAATACTGATGTTCTCAGTAGTGTTCGGCTCCACCTGTGCCGACGTGGCCTGCTTTCCTCCGGCACGGAAAATAACATTCCATCCCCGGGGTGCAGCCGCCATTAAGGCATAGAGTTGTGTCTCGGCAGTCTTGTTGTTCAGATTGGCATTGAAGTTAAAATTAGATCTGGCATTGCCCTGCATATTGGGCTGGTTGGTAGTAAACTCGGTTTTAAAAGTCCCCTGTGAAGATACCGTTACTGAAAGGGGTAATTCAGCTTCACCCGCACGTACGACAAAACGGTAGTTTCCTTTGTTCACCTGCAGCGGAACAGTCACCTGAAGATTAAACGATTTTTTATCGTTGGGCATGACGGCAAGCTGATTGACGACATAGCTGCCCGACTTTATCTCCCACTCCCATCCGCGGGGTATACCGCTGACGGAAATGTCAGGATTTTTGAGACTCTCCGTCTCATTCACAATGTCGATACTGTAATTAATGGTTTCTCCCGGCGGTACGGAAATTTTGGTGTAAGGCGTGTAGAGCAGCATCTGCTTTTCCTTTTCTTCCGCATGTAACAGGCCAACGAAGCCCACAAAAAAAATCATCCAAAAATTCAATCTACATTTCATCATAGCTCATTCACAATTACGATATATTATTATAATATTACTTTTATAGCCTATACCGTGCAAAATCTTAGCGCAGAGTTCTAAGCCGTGCGCTAACAAAATCCTGATTAAAGTGAACCAGTCAATATATATATGTTATTCAGAATGAAAGCTGCGAAAACAGCCGTACAAAATTAAAAAGAAGAAAGAGACAAAATTGTTAATTTTTCCAAAAAAAACAAAGCTTAACATTTAATTATTTTTAAACATCCCCCCTATTAAAAGAAAAACTCCTACCGGAGGAATATAAACGGAGTATCAGAGCATTTTATTTTCAGTTGCCCTAATTTGAAAGTAACCGGATAAGCTAAAAGAACATTTCTGATTTTTTGGGAAAGGAGGAACGGTTACATAGGATTATTCGATAATTATGTCCCCTGTTTTTGGCTGTTTTAAAACTTATATTAACTTTGCGTAATTAACAAGGCAAAATCACGGTTGGGAAACAAACATACACTGAAATGTAAAATAATCGTATGAAACAGTAGATGTTTATTCCGAACATAAAAAATGAATAATCTTATGAAGTCGATCGCAATTATTTACGGTTCAAGCACCGAACACACCAAGAATGCGGCGGAAAAAATAGCCGAATTGCTGGCTGATTACTCCCCCACCCTTGCCGATATTTATGAAGGTGATGAAACGCCGTTCCTAACTCATGATGTGTTGATCCTGGGCGTATCTACCTGGGGAGTACAGGACTTACAGGACGATTGGAATGATTTCTATCCCAAGTTGGAAAAACTGGACCTGTCGGGAAAAACCGTAGCACTTTTCGGATTGGGTGATGCTTCTATCTATCCCAGCTCCTATGTGGATGCCATGGGTATATTATATGAAATTGTCATTCAAAAAGGAGCAACCGTTATTGGGGAAGTTTCTCCCGAAGGATATGATTTCGAATATTCCAGGGCATTCAAAGACGGTAAATTCGTCGGGCTACCGCTCGATGACGATTACGAACCCGACCTGACGGAAGGGCGTATCATTAACTGGATAGAAAAGCTGAAACCCTATTTGGAATAGATCCTGTATTCCCAGGGTTTCAATTCCATTTCTTCCACAGGGAGCACTTGGGATGTGTCGGGAAAAGAAGAAAATCCTTCACCCGGCACATTTCCGTTAAATTGGACATTTACGGTTTCATTACTGAAATTGAAAACGCAAACCACTTCGTTTCCATTATTTACCCGTTTGAACGACCACACCTTTTCAGTACAATCGTTAGGTATCTCTGTCATCTCCCCGTCACGCTCCTGAGCTGAGAGTGCTTTATTCTTCTTTTTGAATCTGTTCAGCTTCCTGTAGAAGTCACTGAAGCTACCCTCATCTTCCCATTCAATAATATCCTTCTCAAAAAATTCCAGCCGGCGGTTCAATCCCACTTCCTGTCCACTGTATATCAGGGGAATTCCGGGGAGCATATAGGTCAGTGCCGCGAAAGGTTTTGCTGCTTCACCCATCCGTTCGAATTCGGTACCGCTCCATGAATTCTCATCGTGATTAGAAGTAAAATACATCGGTATGGCATGGGATGAAAAACGTTCATTCATTCTTTGCAGGGAAGCGCGTAATGAATCGACAGGCTCTTTTCCCTGTGCTATGCTATTCATTTTATGATGGAAGTCCCAGGCGTAATAGGCATCGAACACCGACTCGTTCAATTCCGGTTTTTCCGCCTCGGCTAACAGGAAGATATCCGGATTCAGCATGACCGGGGAATCCTTTGCCACCTCCCAGAAATCAGTAGGTATTTCACCGGCCACGTCGCAACGAAAGCCGTCGATACCAGTCTCCCGGATCCAGAATTTCATCGCATCGATCATCGCTTCACGCATCTCGGGAACAGAGTAGTCCAACTGGGCAATATCAGTCCAGTCGTACATAATATTCAGATTTCCCAAACTGTCCCTTACATACCATTCGGGATGAGCTTTCACCCATATAGCATCGCGGGAAGTATGATTGGCAACCCAGTCGAGAATCACCTTCATTCCCTGGTCCTGTGCTTGCTTCACTACAGCCTTAAAATCGGCCAGCGTACCGAACTCACTGTTGACCTCAGTATAATCCTTGATGGAGTAATAACTACCCAGCGAACCCTTTCGATCCTCTTTACCGATAGACTGTACCGGCATAAACCAAAGGATATCTACTCCCAGCTTCTTTAATCTGGGCAGATGCTCCGAAAAAGCATGGAGTGTCCCTTCCGGCGTATACTGTCGTATATTTACCTCATATATTACTGCATTGTAAACCCATTCAGGATGTGCACTTTTAACAACATTCCCGTTTTCGTGACTCCTGTCCCGATTGCCACATGCCACCAACAGCACCGACAAAAGAAATAATAGAAATATTTTTTTCATTTTTAAGAATAAAGACTATTTTAAATTTGGGATTTCGGATTTGGGATCTGGGATTTCGGATCTGAGACTTGGAAATTCAAAATCTCCCGGTCTCCTCAATCACCTCAGTCTCATTTACGCAGCCGATACACATCATCCCTGTCCTGGACAAAAAAGACGGAAAGTCCCCCCAAGACAAGTGAACAACCGGCAAGCACCATCGTGAGTATCACCTGTCCATGGAACAGATCCCGGGTAATGGAACCAAGGATACTGGCCGCCAGTATCTGGGGAATTACAATAAAGAAATTAAATATTCCCATATAGGTTCCCATCTTATTTGCCGGCAGAGATCCGGTAAGAATTGCATAGGGCATTGAAAGGATACTGGCCCAGGCAAAACCCACTCCTATCATTGGAATGAGCAACATTACAGGATCCTTGATGAAATAGAGAGAGATAAAGGATATTCCGCCCAATGCCAATGCTACCGCATGGGTTGCTTTCCGCCCTATCTGCCGGGCAATCAATGGCAAGAGAAAGGCAGTCACAGCCGAAACAGCATTATATACGGCAAAGAGAACTCCCACCCAGTTAGCTCCCTGGTTATACAAAACCGATGCGGAATCGGTAGTACCATATACGTGCTGTGTAATAGCCGGAGTAGTATAAATCCACATGGCATAGAATGCCAGCCAGGAAAAAAACTGGACAACAGCCAGTTGAGCCATTGTTTTGGGCATATGTAACAGATCGTTCATGATCCCTGCCAACCCGGCCGGTTCGTCCGACTTCCCCCTGATAAGGCCGGAGAGAATCAGGATAAGCCCAAAAACAAGCAACAAACCACCTACGATATATAGCTGCTCGTTTTGATTTCCAAGATCGGTAAACATGATCAGTAAAGTAGCACTAAGTCCTATCACCGTCCATATGGCCCCATTTTTTAAAAATTGAGCAGGAGTCACCGGTGCTTTTATCTCTACCTTTACACCGGAGGCCCTCTCCTTCTCCTCCTCAAAAGCAGCCAGCTCCTCAGGAGAATACTCCTTCGATGTAAAGACGGTATAAAGCACCGAAGCCAATAATACCACCCCTCCTATATAGAACGATAGCTTTACCGATTGGGGAATGATACCCTCTCCAGCTATATTAGAGATACCGAACCAGTTGGTCAATATATAAGGCAACGCGGAAGCCACCACGGCTCCGGTACCGATAAAGAAACTCTGCATGGCGAAACCCATCGTCCGCTGCTCAGTAGGAAGGTTATCACCAACAAATGCCCTGAACGGCTCCATAGAGATGTTGATAGATGCGTCCATGATCCACAGCATCCCGGCAGCGATCCAAAGCGAGGGGGAATTGGGCATAAAGAACAGCGCCAATGTTGTAAAAAGGGCACCTATCATGAAATAGGGCCGCCGTCGTCCGAAACGATTCCAGGTTTTGTCACTCAAATGCCCGATAATGGGCTGTACGATCAATCCGGTAATAGGAGCGGCAATCCACAAGATGGGTATATCTTCCACCCGTGCACCCAAAGTCTCGAAGATACGGCTCACATTCGCATTCTGCAAAGCAAAGCCAAATTGAATACCCAAGAAACCGAAACTCATATTCCAGATTTCCCAAAAAGATAAATGCCTTTTCTTCATGCTATCAATGATATAAATTAGGAAAGTAAATATACGCTCCTTTCTGTACTTGCCGATAATTCTCTCAAAGAACCAGTAGTTTTTTTCATGCAATCGATTGTTATTCGCTGCGCGTTATTCAATAGTTATTCGCTGCGCGTTATTCAATAGTTATTCGTTCGCTATGCTCACGTTATTCGGCTACGCCGTTATTCAGCTTCGCTGTTATTTCCCGCCTTGCGGGATAGTGCAACAACTGAACAACAATCGAATTACAACTGAATTACAACCGAATAACAACTGAATTACAACCGAATAACATGCGCGTTATTCAATAGTTATTCGTTCGCTATGCTCACGTTATTCGGCTACGCCGTTATTCAGCTTCGCTGTTATTTCCCGCTTTGCGGGATAAATGCAACCGAACAACAACCGAATAACAACTGAATAACAATTGAATAACAACCGAATAACAATTGAACAACAATTGAATAACAACTGAATAACAACTGAACAACAACTGAATAACAACCGAACAACAACTGAATAACCATTATCTGGTCGAGTCCCTGATCACCAGATCCGTCTTGATCAACCGGCTGACGATACCCGGTTTGGTCTCCTTACCCTCAATACGATTAATCAACAATCGGGCGGCAACTTTTCCCATCTCGGAGCCATGCTGGTCTACCGAAGTTAGCGTGGGGTCGGTCACTTCGGTGATATAACTATTGGTAAACCCGCATACCGATATCTGCTCCGGTATTTTAAAACCGGCTGATTTCGCGATCTGCATACAATAGACAGCCACTTCGTCGTTAATACAAAAGAAAGCATCGGGATAAGGATCATGTTTCAACATTTGCGGCACCACTTCTCTTGTCAGCTCAGGGGTATCGCACACCCTGTTCATCTCTTTCAGGATAGGGAGTTTATGTTTTCTTAATGCATCTTCATACCCCATACGCCGGTTGTTAGCGATAGGCATCAAAGGATTAGAACCAAGAAAAGCAATCCGACGGCATCCAGTTTCTATCAGGTGTTCAACCGCATGAAAAGCACCCGCATAGTCATCCACAACCACTTTATCGGTATTGATCCCGGTACAAATCCGGTCAAAGAAGACAAGGTGGATATTATGATCTATGATCTCCTGAAAATGATCGTATTGTTGAGTTTCTTTCGACTGTGACGCCAAAATTCCACACACCCGTGCGTCAAGCAGGGTTTCCACACTTTTTACCTCTCGTTCATAATCCTCCTGGGAATGACAGAAAAGGAGTTTATAGCCTTCACTCTCGGCCTCTTCCTGAATTCCGGAAAGTACAGTGGAAAAGAAATAATGCACTATCTCGGGAACTATAACTCCGATGGTATTATTCCGGTTTGTACGGAGTTGCATCGCAAGCGTATTGGGTTTATACCTGTGTTCTTCTGCATATTTTTGTACAAGCCTCCTTGTATCCTCGCTAATTGCAGGATGGTTTTTCATCGCTCTGGAAACGGTGGATGGAGAGAGATTTAGCGCCAGGGCAATATCTTTCAGGGTTATTTGTCCCATATATTTAATCGGTATGATTAGTTTCCTCAAAAATAGAAAAAAAATGGGAGTAAAGCAACAGATATTTCCTACTTTTGTCTTAATAACGAACTTATTGCTATGACCGAAAACAAAAAATGCACGCTACAAATCCAGTCCGAGACCGGAAAACTGGAAGCCGTCCTGATTCATTATCCTGGCGCAGAGGTGGAGAATATGACTCCCAGACATGCACAAAGGGCTTTATACAGTGACATCCTGAACCTTTCCATTGCCCGCAGGGAATATGACCAGTTGTTGGCCGTACTGAAAAAAACATCGGATGTCTACGAAGTCGCTGATTTACTGGAAAAGGTATTGGAGCATGAACATCTGAAAGAAGAGCTGGTCCGCAAGATATGTACCACGGAACAGGCTACGGAGTATATTGATTATCTGATGGATCTTTCTTCCGCCAACCTTACGAAGGTATTGATTGAAGGGCTTCCACTGCATGTCAACACCCTGACCGATTTTCTACGCGAAGAATATTACGCGCTGAAACCACTCTACAACTACTATTTCACACGTGACCCGTCAGCCATTATCGGGAATAATGCCCTGATATGCAAGATGGCCAACAGCGTCCGTATACGGGAATCAATGATCATGGACGCTATATTTAAAAGCGATCTCTTTTTTAATGGAAAGGTGATGAACAGTTATGATCTGTCTCAAAACAATCCCTTGGTAAAGGTGGAAGGTGGAGACATCCTGGTGGTACGGGATGATGTCCTATTGATAGGCAATGGAATGAGAACAAGCTCTCAGGGAATAGACCTGCTGGCGCGGGAGTTTTGTAAGACCGGTTCGGGGAAAAAGCATATCATCATACAGCAATTGCCCGAATCCCCCGAATCGTTCATTCATCTCGATATGGTCTTCACCCTACTCGACAACAATAAGGCAATGGTCTACAAACCTCTGATCATGAACGACTCTCCCTATCAGACGGTGCATATGCAGATCGATAATGGCAAGGTGACAAAGATATCCGCGGTGAGTGGTATCCTGCCAATCTTACGAAAATTGGGGATAGAGCTGATGCCGATAGTGTGTGGCGGTAAATCCGACGATTGGGATCAGGAACGGGAACAGTGGCATAGCGGCGCCAATTTTTTAGCACTGGCACCCGGCAAAGTGATTTCCTATGCACGGAACATCCACACATTGGAAGAGCTAAACAAAAATGGATTTGAAGTGGTGAAAACCAGCGATATCATCAACGGCCAGTGGGATATCGCTTCCACAGGCAATTGCGTGATTACCCTCGAAGGGTCAGAACTACCTCGTGGCGGTGGCGGACCGAGGTGTATGACAATGCCGTTACGGAGAATAACAACCGGATAGCAGCCGAACACCTACAGTATTCCTTTAATCTCTTCCAGTGTCTGTACCGTGTAAGTTGGTTCAAAACCATCCGGGACCATTCCTTCCGGATTAAACCATATTTGCGCTATACGGCTTTGACGTGCCCCAACGATATCGGCATCCCAACTATCACCTATCATCATCGTCTGATCTCGCCTTGAATTGGTGTTTTTCAATGCATAAGTGAATATATCGGGATGGGGTTTATTTATCTGTGCGTCCTCAGAGAGGATCACCTTGTCGAAATAAGGCTTTAAGCCCGAGTTTTCGATCTTTTTAAACTGCACCTCCCTGAATCCGTTGGAAAGGATATGCATCCGGTATTTAGGTTTCAGGTAGTCCAACAGTTCAAGCGATCCCTCAATCAGCCTTGTTTTGAGGGTAGTCCTTTCCAGAAAATCGTCGCTCAATCTCTTTGCATATCCGGGATCATCAATTCCAAACTCCCTTACAGGAGCTAAAAACCGTTCCACTATAAGCTTCTCTTTAGTAATATCCCCTTGCCTGTATAATCCCCAAAGATGATGATTACCGGGCATATAGACATCGTAATATGCTTCGAACGTAGGATAGAATTCTTCATATCCGTAATCACGATAAATCTCCTCCAGACATTCCTTCCCATTTCTATGGATATCCCAGAGGGTATCGTCCAGATCAATAAAAAGATTCTTGTACTGCATCTGTAAAAACACACGGAGTGGTTTCCAACCACTCCGCAACGTTAGTTTTAATCTATTATTATCATTACACTCCTATCAGTTCACTTCAATAATCAGGTATTTAGTAAGGCTCCAGAAACGCTGGGTATCGGTAATCAGGAAAGTGAGGTTTCCATCACTTCCTTTCACAAATTCGTAGGTACCTTCGGGATGCGTAGACCAGAGTTTGCCTTTTGAGGTATACAACGGTATTTCGGTCACCTCACGAACATCTATCTTCAGAAAATAATCTTTATTGAATGTATCCTGCAACACACGTGTCTGTTGAAGAAATCCCCCGGAAAGTATCTTCTGGTCTTTTAGCTCACTGGCCGTACCAAAGACATAATATGCGGTATGTAATGACCTGTCCTGCTCCCTGATAGTGTTCGATTGCTGTTCAGCCTCGACAGCGAGAGAAGCGATATCCTGCGATAGCTGGGTGATCTGCTCATCCTTCTGCGCCAATTGAGCTTGCAACTCTACCAATCGGGTTGTACTCTCCCTCATCTCATT
>Ga0265293_10011246_pt1 | contig 12236 bp, 8 predicted proteins | sample Munlanlewell138R_FD_192505 | JGI IMG/M metagenome (GOLD analysis project Ga0265293, IMG submission 192505) | Leachate microbial communities from a municipal landfill in Southern Ontario, Canada - Leachate well 138R | ecosystem: Engineered > Solid waste > Landfill > Unclassified | place: Canada... | reverse complement strand
TTTATGATAAGTTTTTCCGTAACGCTTTCCCCCGCATGACTGAACGCCTGGGGATTGTTTATACGCCTATTGAAGTGGTTGACTTTATCATCCATAGTATTGAAGATGTTTTAAAGGATCAGTTTGGTAAAAGCCTGGCAGATAAAAATGTACATATTCTTGACCCTTTCACCGGTACCGGTACGTTTATAACAAGATTATTGCAGTCCGGCATTATTCCCACAGACCGGTTGCCCCATAAATATAAGAATGAAATTCATGCCAATGAGCTGGTTCTACTTGCCTATTACATTGCTGCTATCAATATCGAGGCGACCTATCACGGTATCCTAAGCAATAACATCACCGGTCAAGAAATCTCTGGCCAAATTGATGAAGTTCCCTATGAGCCGTTCCAAGGCATTTGTTTGACGGATACTTTTCAGATGTATGAATCCAAGGATTTGGTTGATGCTTTACTGGAAGAAAATAGTGGGCGACTCAAGCGTCAGAAAAACCTTGATATTCGGGTTATTTTTGGGAACCCACCGTACAGTTCCGGCCAAGAATCCGCAAATGATAATAATGCCAATTTAGCATATCCGGAATTGGATAAACGTATCAGAACAACTTATGCTGCAGGATCAAAAGCTAACTTGAAAAATGCGCTTTACGATAGCTATATACGTGCCATTCGCTGGGCCAGTGATCGAATTGGTAAACAAGGGGTAATTGGTTTTGTGACTAACGGTGGTTTTTTGGAAGCCAATACAGCCGATGGGTTGCGTAAATGCCTAGCCGAAGAGTTTACGAGTATTCATGTGTTTCATTTGCGTGGTAATCAACGTACCAGCGGTGAACGCTCTCGAAAAGAAGGCGGTAAAATTTTTGATAGTGGAAGCCGGGCACCTATTGCGATTTCATTATTAGTGAAAAACCCTGCTGCTGCAGAATATGGCAAAATTCTATTTCATGATATTGGGGACTACCTGAACCGTACTGAAAAACTGGACCTAATTGCCAAATATCGAAGCATCAAAGGCATACCAAGCTGGGAAACTATCGTGCCAGATCAGCATGGAGATTGGCTTAACCAAAGGGATGATAGCTTTGCTGAACATATCGTTATCGGAAGTAAAGGTAAGGATGACACACTAACAATCTTTGAAAGTTATTCAGGTGGGGTTTCTACTAGTCGTGATACGTGGGTTTATAACTCATCAGAAAATATGGTTAAAAAAAATATGATAAGGATGATTGATTTTTATAATAATGAACTTGAACGTTTTAATCTAGCTTACCCTACATTAGATACAAACCAAAGAAAACTTTTAATTAATGATTTTATTAACACTAATCCTCAGTATATTAGTTGGTCAGTAAGTCCTAAATTGGATTTGGCTCAAAACCGTAAACATGAGTTTAAAGAAAACAGTTTAGTATGCTCATTGTATAGGCCATTTTTTAAACAATATTTATATTTTGATCGTGACTTTAATGAGCGGGTCCTACAAATGCCTCGCATCTTCCCCAACGCAGGGACGGAGAATTTGGTGGTTTGCTTAACATTGAGTGGTACTAAAGGTTTTTCTTTAATTATTTCAAACACCTTACCAGATTATCATCTGATCGGTGACTCCCAATGCTTTCCGCTATACCTCTATGATGAAAAGCCAGTAACGCAAGCGGAAAACGATCTTTTTACTGATCAGAATACAGCCGATAAGCCTGAACGCAGAGACGCAATTACTGATGCAGGGCTGGGCCATTTTCAGGAAGCCTACCCAGGCGAAAATATCACCAAGGAAGATTTGTTTTTCTATGTTTATGGTCTTTTGCACAGTGAAGATTACCGGACACGCTTTGCCGATAATTTAAGCAAAGAATTACCCCGCATTCCACGGGTTAAAACGGCAACTGATTTTTGGGCTTTTTCAAGGGCTGGCCGGGATTTGGCTAACCTACATTTGAATTACGAAACTGTAGAAAAATACCCATTGAAGTTGGTGTACAAAGGCCATTTGACCGATGATGATTATCGTGTAGAGAAAATGAAATTTGGCAGGATAAAAGACCTGGAAACCGGAAAAAACATCAATGACCGAAGCACGGTTATTTACAATAATCGGATTACCCTAACCGATATACCAGAGAAAGCCTGGGATTATGTCGTAAACGGTAAAGCTGCTTTGGACTGGGTAATGGAGCGTCAGGCGGTGACTACTCACAAAGATAGCGGTATTGTTAATGATGCCAACGATTGGGCCATAGAAACCATGGAGAACCCCAGGTATCCACTGGAATTGTTCCAGCGGGTTATTACGGTAAGCCTGGAAACCCAAAATATTGTCAATAACTTGCCTGAGCTTACTTTTATGGAAAAGTAAAAATTTAACTAAGTAGAGAAAATAAAAGGAGTAACCAAAAAAAGGACCATATTTTGTATGGTCCTTTTCTATAGTGCATTAACTGATAAATATGCTTACTAACTGATTTTAATTAATGGTATACCAAAGTATTTTTATATGAAATTTAAATTTTCATTAAATAATCTTTCCTATTTAAAACTGCCAAGCCTTCCGAGTTAGAAAATTTGTATCTAACAACTTGATAAAAATTAAGAAAATCATGCTATCATACTTTTGGATATTTTGACTGTAACTTAAGAAATTTTTTATGGCTTTGGGTATTGATAATGGTTAACTCTGAAATTTGTTTTATATAAATAATCTTCAATAGTTTCATAAATTTGAGTGTGTGTATTCGCTAGGAATTTTTCATCTTTTGAAAAAAACTGATAATACATGATTGGTTTATTATCTAAGTATCCAAAAACCCCACCTCCTAAATAATTAACTTGTAAATCATCATTCACAGTCCACCAATATTGTTCTGAACCTTTCTCAAAAATTGGTAACAAATCAAACGTTTCTGTTTTAAACAACTCAAAATCAGTTTCATAATTTTCTCTAGCTGTATCAAGTTTGTCAGTCAATTTTAAAATTGTCTCCTTAGTTCGTTCGCTCCTTTTAGAATTTTCGGTATCTTCAATTCTTTTTTCAAGTTTGGAAAGCTCATTATCATATTGTGTTTTTAATTTTTGCGTATCTTCAATAGAAAATCTTTCAAAATCTGATATCAACTTTGGTATATCAGAATATACATATCCTAAATCTTTTGCAATATTCCTTTCGTAATACCCTTGTCTTTCTCCTTCTGGATAACTGTTCATATAGTAGCTTTGAGATTGAATCTTTTGAATATTATAAATTGCATCACTAGTAAAATTATAAGTTGAATTTAACAAATATTTATTGAAATCATCACTATTTAAAAAATCAATAAATTCAAAAGCCTTCTTGTTAGATTGGATTTCTTTTAATTTATTAACAATAGTTAAGTAAAAGTCCTTTATGTCATTTGATTCATTTTCATAGGATTTGTTATTCAAAAAATTTTCAAGATCAGCTTTTGCATTTGCTATACTTTGTTCCTCATTAATAATTTCACTTTCATATTTTTCTTTAAATAATTGCAAATCTTTTTCAAGATCTTCTAGATTAGACTTCATAAAAAATATTTTTTGATCTATCAATATTTGGCGAATAGGCTTCAAAAAATCTTGAGAATTTTTAAATACACACTCATATCTTATAATGTCTCTGTTTTTGTTATCTTTTTCACTACTCCATTTTATGGTTTCACATTCATGTCTATTATTAAGCAAATTGGAAACAGTATTGACCCTACTAACATCAACATATTTTCCCTGAACTGCCTCAATTTTCTGATCTGAACAACCTGCAAGGAAAATAGTAGCCAATGGCACACAAAGAAACTTTATTTTTAAAAACTTATTCATGAATAAAACCTCAATATTTAAAAAAATAATGCCATTATCAATGGCATCTAATATATAAAATAAATCAAACTAAAAAACCCATTAGTTCAAATTTTTATCTAGTTCATTATTATAACTTTGCATTTTTTGAAAGCCCGGCATATCTCTAATGCTTAGGTTATTTGTTACCTTCGGTTTTTCCGATGTCGAAGTTATTTTCTCATGAAGTACATACAGAATCTTAAAGTCAACATAGTTATGTTTTTCTAATACTTTAGCAAGCAATGCCTTTTCATAATCAGGAATATCTGAATCAGCGATTTTCTCTAGGATCGAATCAGGAACCGTGCAGTACATTAAATCATCCTATTTGATACGTTTAGGGCGAGGCATCAATAAAAACCATAATCCATCAATTATAAAGACAAAGCCAGCTACCGATTTAAATATTATAGAAGTCATGCTTCCAGTATACGGTGGATAAACATGAGCAATACCCGACACTATTAAAATAACAATACTCATTAATTTAGAAAGTCTGTATCCTGATTCTTTATATATTTCTTTACAATATTCGTTAACTATATCAGAAATAACGTTTTTTGTCTTGCATAGTGACTCCGTTTAAATGACCGCTTTAATATTTGTTGATTCGTTATCACGAATAAATTTATACCGGTTTATCACTAATTCGATCAATTTTTTATTTGTAAAATTTTCACTATTACCCACATATGCTTTGATATCCAAGACACACTGGTTAAAATCTTCTTTGGATTTTTTAAAACCTTCCTTGTATTGTACCCTTACACCGGTCAGGATATAACCAATATCTATTTTGGTTTCCGCTATTTTAACCAGGTAATCAAAAGTCATTTCCAACGTTCCGTTTTCAAATTTAACCTGTTCTTCGTGAGTTACACCCCCAGCCGTAGCCATAGCATCAACAGACAATTTAAGCCGTTCCCGCTCTTGTTTTAATTTTTCTCCCATGGTGGGTATGACGGTATGCTTGCCAATGAGAATATAACGCACATCAAAGCCATACATGGCCAGCTTAATCAGATAATCAGAATCAGGCTTTTCGATTTGGTTTTCGTATTCATATTGCAATTCTTCCGAAATTTCACCGATCTTCGCCAGTTCTGCAATGGACAGACCGAACCGTTCACGCTCTAACCGCAATAGGCTTTGATTGTCGTTGGGTAGCTTCATTTTTTCCTTATGCTTATTATCAAAATCAATTTTATTTTCTTTTATTAGAATTTTTTTGTATAAATGCATCCACAAAAGATAAGCCATTGGAATTGCTAAAACTATTAACACGAATTGGATATCGCTAATCATATTATTTCCTTTTTCCCTTTTTAATCAAATTTCCATTTGTCCTGGGCCAGATCAAATGTTACCGTTTTGTGCTTTTTATACCGATTGCGCACGGAATCAAACTGCATGGCAATGGTGTTATAGTGCTTATTTATATAGATACGCTTATCCAGAAAGTGAATACGCCTGTTATGGGGCAGGTCCATTGATCTGACCAACCGGCCTATACCCTGAATCAAAATAGTGATCGTCATATTGATCTCGGCAATAAAGCTGATTTTTGAACGCTGGATATGGGAAACTGACCGGTTAACCCGAAACGGCAGCTTAGGAATAACAAGATCCGTCAGTATATTATCTACAGCGGGATCATAGGTTTGCCCTTTAATGTTCCGGCCAGATATATCGGTTCCCGTCCAGCTTTGCCCGGTCGCCAGCCATATCGGTTTTAAGCCTTGTTTAGCGGACTCGATGAAATTGTGGGTGTTGCTTTCAATTTTCACCCCCCGCCTGGACACAATCAAAGGAATATCAGGGGCTAACCGGCTTAACTCCCGCTCTAACTGGTTTACCGTGTCATAAGAAGTCATCAGCACCAATGTACCGCCTACAGTGGTATCCCGTGCATCATGGAGATATTTGGCAATATCTTTGATCCAAACAACATCTTCTATAACATCATTATCGCTTAATAACCCATCTTCATTGCTTGATGCTATCAGATCCACTTCCCGAGTTTTAATAAGCAGCTCGTTATTCTTGTCGGGCATAAGAAACGTGACCGGTTCAGTGATCCATTTCGGGCGAATAGGAATCATACCGACATGTCGCTGGCGTGGGATACTTAAAATATTCATATAAACCTTTTCATCCTGGGCATTACCCGGAGTGGGGATATACAGCGTGGCCGATACCAGGCACACGGATTTATCTTCCCATAGGAAATTCAGCTCTTTATCAATATTTTTCTTGCTTGAGTATATGGATGGGTACTTGCGTATGGACGAAAACGAAATCAAGCTCAATAAGGATTCACTCATATTCAATATGCCCGACAAGGCCGTATTGCCATCGTAAATGAACTGATCATTGCCGGTTTTGCGCTTTTTCTTGTTTAACTTTGGCAGTACCTTTTTTGTCATGATCTGCTTCATCTCTGCCACGATAGAAATAATTTCCCGTGATTTTGACCGGTTATCCATCCAGATAATATTTTCAGTACCGGCCAGATCAATGATCTTATCTTGCAGGAAGCGTAACTGGTGAAAAGCGCTTTCATTAATCTTTTTCACACTATTGATCAATTTGTTGAGCGGAACCCCCATCGACACAGCATTTGAAAAGTTTTCTTCAAACAAGTGTGCTTCATCAATGATCAGTTTTTTGGTATCCGGCAATGAATTGGCAATATCTTCTGATTCAACGCTGTTAATCAACGATGATAAATAACTCAGGTAGGACGTTTTTTCTTTACTCTCGTCCTTCGCATTCAAAAATTCATTAATACTCTTATCAAACCAGGATTTTAATTGTGCATCCTTTTTAAGGGTGCGATACTTGCTCATAACTTTACGCAAAGTGTCCCTTGCCAGCATAGCGTGGGAGCAATACACAATATCCGTGGCCAAAGCGTCAGTAAATTGTTTGCGGTAGGATTTTAACCCTTCATCTTCATCATCAATATTTTGTGCATTGGTCAACACACAATGAACAACCGTATCTACGTTATCCACATGGTACAGCAAGCCAGATAAAGCCCAGGGCTTCTTATACAGCGCATGAGGGTCATCTTCTGCCCCGCCATCAATCCAGTCCTGAACATCCTTTATCAGTTTTTCCATTTTTTGGATTAATTCCAAAGTTTCAACCACACTGGAATTTAGATCCTTATACCCTTGCAATGCGTGATGTTCATCATTTAGCCACTCCAATAAGGCATAGGAGGAAATAAATTCATTCTTCCCAAAGATCAATACATGGGGAATGCATTTATTAATGGCCTTTTCTACCGTTAAATGCTCATTGACCAACTGGTTAAGAATTTTGAAGGTGGGTGCAGACACGATGACTGGACCATTACCCTTTAAGGTCTGCTCGATGGCAGCAGTCACAATAACTGCCCCCTTTCCCACTCCGGTTGCCGCCTCAGCCATTTGAATATCATTTTGCGAGTTAAGCGTTCGCATCAAGTTTTTACTTAACCGCTCCTGATCCGGGTTATTCACCTTGCCAGATGATTTTACATATTCCATTAACGTATGATTAATCACCTCTGATTCTGCAGAATCTTTTTTGGAAATTCGTTGTTGATTTTCTTTTAAAGAATTTACAGCCGGTTTTTCTACGTTATTTGGGAATAAATAACCATACAACACCGCTAAAACCCGAGCATTTAAGGTATTGGAAATATTATCCGGTATATTTTCAATGTTTTTAATAAACTGAAATTCATTTTCATTCATGGCAATCTTTACAATTGAATCGCCTCTGAAAATCTGGAATTTCCAATTCAATCCTTTATTGGCCACCATTGCTTTTATATAATATTCTTTTAGTAATTTTGATATTTCCTGTTCTGCTCCAAAGCTGATTAATTTATTTTTCAAGATGGTTGGAACACTGACAGAAACTGTCTTTTTCATTTTTTAGTTTTCCTATGAAATTTCTTGCAATCTCTAAGAGGAATAATATAATACTTCCATGCTTAATACATTTCAACTTTAATTTAAGGTGTCCTTGTGGCCTCACATTCACAAAATAAAACGGTTCCAGCATTAAGGGTTTGTTTTAATAGTCTTTCAGATTATTTTAATAATAACCATGCCGATACCTATAACGGCTTTCGTGACCTTTTAAGCTATCTGCTTATCGAAAAAACAAATCATCAATGTGTTTATTCAAAACTATTTAATCGCACTCCTAATGGCATTGAAATAAATAACTTCACCTCCTTCGTTATAAATAAATGCCAAATCATTGCATTGGGAGAAGAAAACATTTCATTTCTTATTTCTTGTGTATTTGAAATCAGAAAGAAACTGGCCGATCATTTCAAAATGCCTAATTTATCGTTCTCTAGCAATACCATGAATATGGGTATTTCAAGGAGCGTAAAATCCCATCCGGAATATTATGTTGCCAAGTCAGCCATTATCAAAACTGATTCAACTAAGTTTAAAAAATTCATTGCGCTAAGTGATGCTGAAAAATTGCTTGATACCAAAAGGTTTATTGAACATCGCCTTAAAGTTCAGGCTGATGCATTCGGTATTACTCTGCCGGACAATCTGAACGTCACCGTTCTCAAGTTAGGGACGATTAAACCCATTGCGTTCAAAACGCTTAAAAATGGCCGGCCTTTATGGTACACCTCAGTGGATATTATTTTCTCATGCCAATTACATATCGTTGGCCCCTGGTATCTCAGCACTTTGGCCTCTAAAGGTAATGGGCATGTCAGCTTTTGCAAATCGCCCGGTACCATGACAGCCGAAACAGAAAGTTTCATTAACCAGTTAGAAAGTTGGGTTGAGGATTAATATGCCAACACTTACCGAATTATTTTTAAATAAGCCACCTATTCCGGTTCCTGCAGAACGTATCAATGCCCCTAAATTGATTTGTGAGGCTGCACTGAAATCAAACATCATTGATCAGCTCATGCCCGGCCCCCTTAAAAATGAAACCTCTGAAAATATTGTTTGTGCGTTAAGTGGCTGGCCGATTCTACCAAATGAACCCATGGGCATTAACGCTAACCGCACTAACGTTGGCAGCACATTTCATGATGAACCGGACCTGGTAGACCGCACATCGAATGTGGTTAATGAATGGTCGTTGAATCTATTGCGGGGGGAGTTTTTGAAAGCCCCCGGCAATGCCGTCATCACTGAAGAGGGATTCTTTAAATTTTCAACTGCCAAAGATATTGCCTGGTGGCTGCTTAACCCACCTACCACGCCTTTTATCATGGCCAAGAAAACCATTCTAAACCCGCAACACGTTCTCTGGAAGGCACCGGTCAATCTTTCTAATCAGATTTTCTTTATGCAACAAGGCAATAATCTTTTAAAGATTAACCGGGCCAATGTGTTTAAAACGCTGGATATCCTCAGCAGCACCCAAAATTATAGGGGCAAGATTGAAGAAAATCCCGAAGAGAAAAAGACCAAAAAAGATAATGACATTGCTCCAGTACACCCATTTTTTTCATTGGACTCTTTCAGCAAAGACGCAATGAATTTTGCGGTTGATCATCCTGCCCTTAATGCGATTGGGGTAAAAATGCTTCAGGATTTTGGCAACCTATCTATTGGTGATATTTTTATGGTCGGTATTGTTATCAGCGCACAAAGGCGACCGGAAGATTGGGAGGAAGTGCTTAACCGTACAACACCTGCTCAATTCTAAATTTATTCAATTATTCATTTATTTGTTTTTAAGGAAAACGATGACGAACATTCAAATTTGCGGTTCACTGAAGTTAACCTCACACCTGCACGTTGCCAGCCCTATTTCAGCCCGGTTTACCAAGCGTGACGATCGCTATGTCATCAACTATACCGGCCAGGACGGAAAGCCGTTAACCCGCACCATGACCTATAACGTTCTTCAAAATGATGGCTCTATGGTACGTGATATCCCTTACATGCCCGGCAATGGCCTACGTGGTCGGCTAAGACGCTGCGCCACTGAATTTATCTTCAAGAAATTCAAGGAAATTTATGGCTCTGATATGGAAAGTAAATTTACCATTGATACCTTTCATGGGATGACTTGCGGTGCAGTAACAGGCGTTCCAACAAGCTCTATGGCCTCTGTTTCCGGCATTCAAAAAGAATACAAGCATTTGTTTTTAGGCTTATTTGGGGGTGGTCCAAATATCACTCAAGGTAAATATACGGTTTCCGACCTTATTCCTGTATGCGCTGTAACACAGGAAATCGGTTCTGTCCCGAGTGATATTAACACTCTGCCGTCAACCCGTTCATACCTTGAGGGGGAGGCCAAAACCCGTGAAATCAGTTCAACCTCAACCGACCTTGCCCGTGGCAATGGCCTGACTAATATTTATCATATCTTCAGAAAAGACGATGTTGTTAATGGTAATTTCATTGTGCCACTAGATCAATTTACGAATTTTGATGAAGATGCACAAGCATGGTTAGCTGAAATTGCCGGTAAAAAAGAAGGCGAATCCAAAATTTCTGTCAGCAATATGGTTGCCTTTGAAGCGATTATACCCGGCACCAATATGTGGTTTGATATGAAAATCAATGATGCAACTCAAGAACAATTTGGCCTTATGCTGAATGCCCTGTTGATCCTTGCTCGTGATAAACGCTTAGGTGGCCATGTCAGCATGGGATTGGGCCAATTCAATGCCCTGGATCTCAAAATCAAGGTCAATGAAGAGTCCATTCCCCTATTTGTCGTCAAACATGATGTACTGCACCTGAATACCGATGAACCGCTGATTGACGATGCAGACCGAGCCGTCAATGCTTTCTTGCAAACCGTGGATTATGACTACTTCAACGAAATGTATGTTCGTGAAGAAGCCAAAGCCAAGAAAACCAAAAAGGTCGCTTAATGTCAACACACCAACCATTGAAAATCACGTTCAAACTGGTTTCACCAATGGTAGATGAATCCTACCCAATTCATCTGGACTCTTTAATTGCCTGGTGCAAAGTTAAAGAGTCCAAAAAATCTTTGGAACAATTTTCTGATGATGATCAGTTTTATGAAAAATGTTTGGAAGATTTACCATTGCAAAAAGACGAATCCGGTGTTTGGCAAGCCTCGAAGCTGTTTTTTAAACTGAGAGGCAACCGCATTGGAGCCAATACCCGAAGGTTTATTGTTCGCAAAACCGAAACTCGGCAAATCGCTTTAAACAGGGAATGGAAAGATGACGGTATCCCTTCAAATTTTAACGCCCATCCTAAATTTAGTGGTGATGCACTAAATGAAAACTCCGGTGGATTGAGAAACTTTCAGCATTACTACAACGTGAAGGACAATGCAGAAGCCGTATGCTTTTGTGTTGGTGATCGCAATGAGATAGAAAATTTACTGAATAACAATCTCGTGGGTATCGGTAAATATGTTCCAAAAGGCCATGGTAAAATTGCTTCCATCATCATTGAGCCAGATGAAAGTGCCATTGATAATTGGAAATATCGGGCTATGCCCTATGAGATAAATGGTTATTTTGCAAGCCAAATTACCATTAAACCGCCTTATTTTGATAAAAAAAATCAAGTTATCGCCTGGCTTCCAACGGTTGATGACACAGTTTTTTTTAATTAAAACGCTATTTTGTTCTTTAAAATCATTGAATTAGACAACATCAGGTATATACAGGGACACTTTGTGCCCCTATTGAAACTGGTGGCGACTACATGCGCGGCTCAATATGGGTATATACAGGGACACTTTGTGCCCCTATTGAAACCACGGCTACAGCGACCGGGGCGGCAAGTGGGGTATATACAGGGACACTTTGTGCCCCTATTGAAACTTAGCTCATCGGCATTTGATTTACCCAGAGGGAAAATACAGGGGCACTTTGTGCCCCTATTGAAACTACAAGAGAATGTGAAGCAGAAACCATATTGGAAAATACAGGGAAATAATTCCCTATTGAAACGAAGCAAACAATCAAGCACGAGAAAATGGCGAATATACAGGGGTATTTCTTACCCCTATTGAAACCTGCCCGGTATGTAGTCTAAACCAAGATGAGAGGGTGTAAATAATTCTGTGTAACCGTCTGGGTTATACATAATCGCTGATGCGATCCTCGAACTCAATAATAAACCGATTCAGTGCAAGCTTCCAGTTGCGAATGGGCATAGTCCATTTTTTGGACGCATCCATGATGGCAAGGTAAATAACTTTTCTGGCTGAATCGTCTGTCGGGAACAACTTGCGCTTGCTGATGGCCTTGCGAATGACACTGTTCAGGGATTCGATGGCATTGGTGGTGTAAATGGCTTTTCGAATGTCCTCCGGATAGCGAAACAGGGTATTCAGGTTCGGCCAGTGGGTACGCCAGCTACGGCTGATCTGTGGATATTTGTCA
>Ga0265293_10011243_pt1 | contig 12238 bp, 8 predicted proteins | sample Munlanlewell138R_FD_192505 | JGI IMG/M metagenome (GOLD analysis project Ga0265293, IMG submission 192505) | Leachate microbial communities from a municipal landfill in Southern Ontario, Canada - Leachate well 138R | ecosystem: Engineered > Solid waste > Landfill > Unclassified | place: Canada... | reverse complement strand
TTCATAGACGCAGGACATGATGTATTTCTGCGCCGGGAAGTTGCCGAAAGTCTGCTTGTGCAGCGTGGCATTACCGATGGTGAAAACCTGGCCGCCCTTCGGATCGTGCGGGCCGCCACCGGGGATGCGATAGCCTTCGCGGTCCCAGGGCTGCACGGCGATCGCATAAACTTCCGGACCCTTCTTGCCGAGTTTGATCTTCGGCTGGGCAAAGCCTTCTGTGAGCCACGCCTTTGCGGCGGACACTTCTTCGCCCGGCGCAACAAGCTTGTGACAGATGCCAGCCTGAACCGCTTTTTCCGGCGTCAGCGCCGTGCCCTGCAGGATGAGCGGGAGCGCGGCCTGCGCACCGATGAGGCGCGGCAGGCGCTGTGTGCCGCCGCCGCCGGGAAGAAGCCCGACTTTTGCTTCCGGCAGACCGATCTGCGTCTTCGGCTTGTTGCTCACCACGCGGTAGTGGCAGGCAAGCGTTACCTCGAGGCCGCCACCAAGCGCGGTGCCGTTGATCGCGGCTGCCACCGGCTTGCCGCAGGTTTCGAGACTGCGCAGCAGCATGTTGAATTTGAGGTTGCCCTCATACATGGCGCGAACGCGGTCTTCTTCCGAGCCACCGCCTGAACCGCCACCGGCCTGACCGCCCATCATGGAAAGGTCGGCACCGGCGCAGAACGCATCCTTGCCGGAGGTGAGGATCGCGCCCTTGATCGCGTCGTCGCCCATGATCTTTTCGATGATCGAAGCCATGTCGGCCATGGAGCTCTGTGAGAGCACGTTCATCGAGCGGTTGGGCATGTCCCAGGTGATCAGCGCAATGCCATCACCATCGACCTCGAACTTGAAGTTTTCGTAAGTGGTCATTTTGTTTCGCCTCTCCCCGGTTACACGCGTTCGATGATGGTGGCCGTGCCCATGCCCGCGCCAACGCAAAGTGTGACAAGCGCGGTGTTGAGGTCGCGGCGCTCCAGTTCATCGAGCACCGTGCCGAGGATCATGCCACCGGTTGCGCCGAGGGGATGGCCCATGGCGATGGCGCCGCCATTCACGTTCATCTTCTCATGCGGAATATCGAGCGCCTGCATCATGCGAAGAACCACAGAGGCGAAGGCTTCGTTCAGTTCGTAAAGATCGATGTCTTCCGGGTTCATGCCCGCCTTCTTCAGCACCTTGCGCGACACATCGGCAGGGCCGGTCAGCATGATGCAAGGCTCGGAACCGATGGAACCCATGGCGCGAATGCGCGCGCGAGGCTTCAGCCCCATCGCCTTGCCGGTTTCGAGATTGCCGACAAGAACGGCGGACGCACCGTCCACGATGCCCGACGAATTACCGGCATGATGAACATGGGTGATCTCTTCCACTTCCGGATAGCGCGCAAGGGCAACGCCGTCGAAAGCAAATTCGCCGAGCGACGCGAAAGAGGGCTGCAGCGCGGCAAGCGACTGCATGGTCGCGTCAGGCCGCATATGCTCGTCATGATCGAGAATGGTGAGGCCGTTGATGTCCTTCACCCGAATGACAGAGTTCTTGAAGTAACCCTTGTCCCACGCATTTTTCGCGCGCTTCTGGCTCTCCACCGCATAGGCATCCACATCAGCGCGAGTGAAACCATATTTGGTACAGATGAGATCGGCGCCAATGCCCTGCGGCGTGAAGTAGGACTTGAAGGCGATGGAGGGATCGGTCGACCATGAGCCGCCCGAGGCACCCATGCCCACGCGCGACATGCTTTCAACGCCGCCACCAATCGCCATGTCAGCTTCACCCGACATGACCTTGGCCGCTGCCATATTGGTGGCCTCAAGGCCGGAAGCGCAGAAGCGGTTGATCTGCACGCCAGCGGTTGTCTGCGCATAATCGGCATTCAGAACCGCAATGCGGGCGATGTCGCCGCCTTGCTCACCTACAGGATCAACACAGCCCAGCACAACGTCATCGACCTTTGATGTGTCGAGGTTGTTGCGGTCGCGGATCGCTTTCAGCGTCTGTGTGGAAAGTTCGAGCGCGGTCACTTCATGCAGCGCGCCGTCCTTCTTGCCCTTGCCGCGCGGTGTGCGCACGGTGTCATAGACATAACAATCGGTCATTTCATGTCTCCCTGAGGGACTGGTTCGTATCGGGTTCTCAAAGGCCACATAAGCGGCCTTCACCCTTCATGTCTGCGATTGCATTCCACCAGTGGCGCTCCACCCGAAGGTGAAGCGCCCTGTCGTGAAATCTGCTCAGAGCGAGCGCGCAATCAGCATCTTCATGATTTCGTTCGTGCCGCCATAGATCTTCTGGATGCGGGCATTCGTGTAGAGCTTCGCGATGGGATATTCCATCATGTAGCCATAGCCGCCAAAGAACTGCAGGCAGGTATCAATGATCTCGTTTTCCTTCTGAGTGGTCCACCACTTGGCCATTGCCGCAGTCGTGGGATCAAGCTCGCCTTTCAGCAGCTTGACCGCACAATCGTCCACGAAAACGCGGGCGATGGTTGCTTCGGTCTTGCATTCAGCCAGCTTGAACTGCGTGTTCTGGAAATCCAGGATGCGAGCACCGAAAGCCTTGCGGTCCTTCACATATTCGGTCGTGTATTTCAGCGCTAATTCCATCGCAACGCAGGCATTAACCGCGATGATGAGGCGCTCCTGCGGCAGTTGCTGCATGAGCTGAAAGAAACCTTTACCTTCTTCCGTACCGAGAAGGTTGGACGTCGGCACCTTCACATCGTCGAAGAAAAGCTCTGATGTGTCCTGCGCCTTCTGACCCATCTTCTCCAGATTGCGACCCCGGCGGAAACCTTCCACTTCATCTGTCTCGACCATGACGAGCGACGTGCCTTTCGCCCCGCCGGCGGGATCAGTCTTTGCGACGACACAAATAAGGTTCGCCTGCTGACCATTGGTGATGAAGGTCTTCTGGCCATTGATCACATACTGGTTGCCATCCTTTTTTGCGGTCGTCTTGACGCCCTGAAGGTCGGAGCCTGTGCCCGGCTCCGTCATGGCGATGGCACCCACCATTTCGCCGGATGCCATTTTCGGCAGCCACTTCTTCTTCTGCTCTTCCGTGCCATAGGCCTGAATGTAATGAGCCACAATGCCGGAATGTACGGAGTTGCCAAAACCGGAAATGCCGGCGCGTCCCTGCTCCTGCGCGATCACCATCTCGTGAGCGAAATTGCCGCCGCCGCCGCCATATTCTTCCTTGATGGAGGCGCAAAGAATGCCTGCCTCACCCGCCTTCAACCAGGCGTCGCGATCCACCGATCCCTGAGCCTCCCAGCGTTCCACATGGGGCTGGAATTCCTTTTCATAAAATTTGCGGACGGCGTCCTGAAGGATTTCCAGTTCCTCGTTCAGCCAGGGGGACTTGTATTCGGCACTCATTCTTCGCTCTCCCTTGAGACGTGCAGCAATCAGAATTCGCCGGCCGCCAGCGACATCATGGTGTCAGCACCGTGACGGACACGCGCGAGATGCGTCGCCGTTTCAGGCACCACATGTTCCATGTAGTAGCGGCCAGTCTTTATTTTTGTTTCGTAGAAGGCCTTGTCACCATCTTCAGCAGCGGCAAGTTTTTCCGTCGCGGCCTTTGCCATTTTCGCCCACATAAAGGCAAGTCCCGTAATGCCGAAAAGATGCATATAGGGGGTGGAACCTGCGCCAGCATGGTCCGCATTGGTAAGCGCATTTTCCATGAACCACATCGTCGCCATTTCAAGGTCTGCACGGGCGCGGCCAAGCGGCTCGATGAAAGATTTCAGTGCGTCGTTATCCTTGTTCTCGGCAATGAAATCATCCACTGCCTTGAAAAAGGCGAAGACAGCGCGACCACCATTCTGCGCAAGCTTGCGGCCGACAAGGTCGAGCGCCTGTACGCCATTCGCACCCTCATAGATCATGGCAATGCGCGCATCGCGCACGAACTGCTCCATGCCCCATTCGGCGATATAGCCATGGCCGCCGAAAATTTGCTGCGCATCGACCGCATTCATGAAGCCGCGATCAGTGAAGTAGCCCTTCAGCACCGGCGTCAGCAACGCCATCATGTCATCGCCAAACTCACGCGTCTTTTCGTCGTCTGAAAGATGCGAAAGATCACCGTGAAGCGCCGTCCAGATGAGTAGCGCGCGGGCACCTTCATTGAAGGATTTGATGTCGAGCAACATGCGGCGCACATCAGGATGCACGATCAGCGGGTCAGCGGGCTTGTCTTCGGCTTTCGGTCCAGTGAGCGAGCGGCCCTGCAAACGCTCCTGCGCGTAGACAAGCGCGTTCTGATAGGCAACTTCCGACTGTGACAACCCCTGCAGGCCAACACCGAGCCGTGCTTCGTTCATCATGGTGAACATGGCACGCAGACCCTTGTGTTCCTGGCCGACGAGCCAGCCAATGGCGTCGTCATAATTCAGCACGCAAGTTGCGTTGCCGTGAATGCCCATCTTTTCTTCGAGTGCACCGCAGGTCACGCCATTGCGGGCACCGAGCGAGCCATCGTCATTCACGAAGAATTTCGGGACGAGGAAAAGGGAAATGCCTTTCACGCCCTGCGGGGCACCTTCGATGCGGGCGAGGACGAGATGGAGGATATTCTCGGCGAGATCATGCTCGCCTGCCGAGATGAAAATCTTCTGCCCGCTGATCTTGTAGGAACCATCGCCCACCGGCACGGCCTTGGTGCGGAGAAGACCGAGATCGGTGCCGCAATGCGGCTCGGTCAGGTTCATCGTGCCGGTCCATTCCCCCGTCACGAGTTTCGGCAGATATGTCCTTTTCTGCTCATCCGTGCCGTGCTGCGAGAGCGCGGCATAGGCACCATGCGACAGGCCCGGATACATGCCGAAGGCCATGTTGGCGGAGGAGACCATCTCGTTGAAGATCACGCCAAGCGCATTGGGCAAGCCCTGGCCGCCATATTGCGTGTCCGCCACGAGTGCGGGCCAGCCACCTTCGACCAGCAGCTTATAGGCTTCCTTGAAGCCGGTCGGGGTCGTCACTACGCCATTTTCGAGCTTGCAGCCTTCCCGGTCGCCAATCTGGTTGAGAGGCTGGAGCACCTCTTCGGTGAGCTTGGCCGCTTCTTCCAGAATTGCATCGACAAGATCCGCAGGTGCCTCGGCAAAGCCCGGCAATTTCGCATATTGCGAAAAGTCGAGAAGGTCGTTCAGCAGAAAACGATATTCGCGCAGCGGCGCCTTGTAGCTCGGCATGTGTAACCTCCAGCGGGTAAACCGCGCTCCGGAGACCGGAGCGCGCCAATTACCTCAGACGATAGCCTTTTCAGGCTTCTTCGTCTTCGCTGATGCTGAGGGGCTCTTGACCGCAGCTTTCACCTGCCGCTCGATCTGGGCTTCCAGACGGGCGCAGCTATCTTCCAGTGTCTTGATCTGGAGGTCGATTTCGTTGCGCTGCTCGCAGAGCTGTTCAATACGCTTGCGAAACTTGCCCAGGGCAACGCGATTCTGCGTCTCACAGCCATCTTCCTGATCGTAAAGGCTGAGGATTTCCTTGATCTCGGCAAGGGCGAGGCCGACATTTTTGCCCCGAACGATGAGAATCAGGCGGGCACGGTCACGCGGATGATAGATGCGCGTCTGGCCACGGCGCTCCGGCGAGAGCAGGCCCTTATCCTCGTAAAAGCGGATCGCGCGCGTCGTAAGGCCGAATTCCTCGGCCAGTTCGGTGATCGACCAGGTGACGCTGGACATGTCGGCCTTGTTCTGGCCCCGCGCGCTGGCGCTGCCCGGCTGCGTTTCCGTGTAAAGCTGCTGTTCCATGACCTTCCTGCTCCCTGAACCTGTTTCGATGGCCGGGTCGGACACCACGTCCAGACCCGGGCTTCTGGCTCTTTTCGGCCATATGCTGAAAGTAGACCGCAATCTATTTGACGTTGACGTAAACGTCAATTCGTCGGCAAAAATTTTTGCGCATGTGCCTGTCCCGGTGCTGTAGTGGCCGGCAACAGGGAATCGGGAGGAAAAGATGCTGCTTGCGAGAGTGATGTTACTGGTGGCCCTTTGCGGGCTTGTCGCGGCTTGTGCGGGTGCCCCGTCGCCGGACAAGCCGATTGACGTGAATACGGGCACCCTGCCCGCGGCAGCCAGCGCCGCCGCCGAAGCCGAGTCCCCGCTTTCGCGGGCAGTCCTCAAGGCGGTCAACGAGTTCCGCGCTACCCGCAATGTTGCGCCGCTCTCAAATGACGGGACCTTGCAGCGCGCGGCAAGCGTCCATGCGGCGGACATGCAGCTTCGCGGCTTTTACGGCCACCACAATCCCGAGGGGCAGGATCCACGCGAGCGGGTGCTTGTCGCCTCTCCGGCCTTCAAGGGGAAGGTTGCGGAGAATATCCAGATGGTTGAGGGGCAGACCTATGCCTCAATGAGCGACGAGGCGCTGGCAAAGGCGCTGGTGGACAAATGGGCTATAAGCCCCGCCCACCGCAAGAACATGCAATCCCCCGATATGACGCGGAGCGGCATTGGCATTGCGCGCAGTGGACAGAAGTTCATTGTCGTACAGGTCTTTTCCGGTTCCTGACTTCCTTCCCTCGTCAGAACGTTGCCTAGAAGGGGCAGCAGGTGACATGCTCGCCCCTCACCGATTCAACCGGGTCTGAGACGGGGCACAGAAGATGAAACGCAGGGAATTTCTGGGTGTGGCGGCTGGTGCGATTGCCATGCCCGCCCTCGCAACATCTGCTCGCGGCGATACCACCTATCAGTGGCGCATGGCGACAAGCTGGCCGAATGGCGCGCCCGGTGTCGGCATCAATGCGCAGCGCCTCGCGGACCGCATCACAGCCATGTCGGGCGGACGGATCACCGTGAAGCTTTTCGGCGCGGGCGAAATGGTGCCCCCCTTCGAAGTCTTCGACGCCGTTTCGCAGGGTGTCTGCCATATGGGGCATGGCACACCCTATTACTGGCAGGGCAAGAACCCCGTCTTCCATTATTTCACTGGCGTTCCCTTCGGCCTGATGGCGTGGGAAATGGCGGGCTGGCTGCAATTTGGCGGCGGGCAGGCGCTCTGGGAGGAGGCCTATGCGCCTTTCGGCGTGCTGCCCTTCTATGCCGGATCGAGCGGCGTGCAGGCGGGCGGCTGGTTCAACCGTGAAATCCGTTCGCTGGATGATCTGAAGGGTCTCAAATTTCGCATCGCGGGGCTTGGCGGTGAGGTGATGCGTCGTCTGGGAGCCAGCGTCGTACTGACACCTCCGGGCGAGATATTCTCTTCCATGCAAAACGGCACAATTGACGCTGCCGAATGGGTGGGCCCGTGGAATGACCTCGCCTTCGGCCTCGACCGAGTGGCAAAATATTACTATCTGCCTGCCTTTCATGAATTGGGGCCAGCGCTGGAACTGATCGTCAACAAGAAGGCCTTCGAGACCCTGCCGTCCGACCTTCAGGAAATCGTGCGCGGCGCGGCGCTGGCGAGCGCAACCGAGACGATTGCGGACTTCACCTTCCACAATATCGAGGCATCCACCCGGATGCTGGCAGAGAGCGGAACTGAAGTGCGGGAATGGCCTGAGCCCGTGGCCGCCGCCATGGCGAAAATCTCGAAAGAGGTACTTTCGGAGCTCGCAGCGACGAGCGATCTTGCGGCTCGCATCGCTGCGTCGCATGACGCTTATCTGGCGAAAGCGCGCGGCTGGTCGCGCTGGAGCGACGTCGCGGCGCTCAATCTCCGCAATAATCACCCTGTGCCCTGAAAACGCTCCGAAATCACGTTGCGGCAGGGCCGGAATTAACGCGGTGTTTACCGACATTGCCCTTTTATTGGCTTTGCCGGATCGGCTCTTGCGCCCCGTGACGGTCAACACCGCAAAAATGACCAATAATAACAAGATTATGGGTCAGACAGCGTTGAGAAATACCATATAGCGCGGTTTATACTGGCCCAAAGGGTTAACGGGCATAGTGATTCGGATGCGATCGGGGGTTCCATGGAGCGTCAAGGGCATAGAGCCTGAGGCGCGCGAAGCGGCGAAGCAGGCCGCCAGGCGCGCTGGCGTGACCTTGGGCACCTGGCTCAATCAGGTCATCATGGAATCCGGTACCGACGAAGTAGGCCGACAGGAGCCTTCTGCCATGGAGACCCGGTACTCGCCCCCGGAACGGACATCTTCCCAGACCTCATTGCCCGGTCCGGCGGCTGACCTTGATCCGGTCGCGCAAGCGGTGCGGGAACTCGTCCAGCGTGTCGATAATTCCGAGCGCCGCACAGCCGAGATGACGCGCAAGCTTGAGCAGACAGTGAGCCAGCTTGCCACCCGCCTCGACCAGCCCGGATATGAGCCGGAAGAGAGATATTCTTCCGCCCCCTCCGCCGACCCGCTGGAGCGGAAACTCCAGATGCTGGGCGAGCGGCTGGAGCGCGGTGGCCGTGGCGGCATGCGCCCCGAAGACCAGCGGACAATCCAGACGCTTGAAAAGGCCGTGAACGCGGTTGTCGATCACCTTGAAACGGCCGAGCAGCGCACCGACAGCACACTGGCCGAAATTCGCGAGACGCTCGCCTCCCTCTCGCATCGCGTCGAGAATGCCGAGCTTGAGGCGGAGCGCGAAGAGGCAAAGCGCCGCTCGCAAGCGCTTGAATCCACCCTCACGCAGCTTGCCACCCGTCTCGAAAAGATGGAGCAGGGGGTAAGCAGCATTGGCCCGCAGGCGGTGCAGGCCGCGCTGCGTGCGATTGAGGAAAAGTCGCAGGCGGATAATCAGCGCGCCGTCATTGAGAGGCTGCAAACCAATCTCGACAAGATGGCGGAACGTCTTGAGCGTTCGGAATCCCGCGCCGATGAAACGGTGAAGGCATTCGAGAACTCGGTAACGAGCATTGCCCGCAAGATCGAGGATCTGGACCGTGCGCATCGCACGGAAGTGCCGGATGCGCTGGCCACGCGCTTCGAACAGATGGCGCAGCGGCTTGAACATAATGAACGGCTGACAATGGAAGCCGCTCAGGCGGTGGAAAAGGCCATTGCCGGGATCGGCGAAAATCTTTCCGCCAGTGAAGGCCGCGAGCGCGAGACGCTGACATCGCTCCAGGCGATGATTGAGCGGATGTCGAGCCGCCTCAACACGCTTGAGAAGGAAACGAAAGCCGTAAAGGCAAAGGCCGCCCTGTCGCCTCAGGTGAATGTCGGCGGCCCCATGGCAGGCTTCCCGCCAGCGGGGCCTTTTGGTCTGCCCGCCTTTGACGCGCCGCCCATGATGCCGAGTGCGATCGGCAGTAATTTCGGCCCGGCTTTCGGCCCCGGCGATTGGGACGCGCCTGCGCGTGGTGACTATATCAACGCCCGCAGCGAAGCGCGCGGTCCTTATGGTGAGACACAGATCGATCCGCCGCCTTACGCGCCTGCCCGCGAGCGGCATGAAGAATTTCACCACGAAGAAAGTACCCCGCCGCCTTTTGCCGCGCATGAGGGTGAGGAAAAACGCAACGCGTTCGATCATGCCGAGCTTGATGATGGCGTGATCCCGCCCGACCCCGTAGAGCCCGCGCAGAATGCTGGCGAACGCGCTGCCAATGATTTCCTCGCAGCCGCTCGTCGCGCCGCACAGGCGGCCGCCGGTGGTCATGCTGAGCGGGTGGATGCTCCCCATTACGGGACCGCACCGAATACCGGTTTCACCGCCGCCCCTGCCCGCTTCTCGGTGCAGGATGAGAATGATGGTCGGGGCCGTAAGCTCATTCTGGGCGTCGCGGCGAGTTTCGTTGTGCTCGCTTTCCTTGCCGGTGCCTATGTAATGCTGCGCGGCGGCCCCGCACCTATGGCACCTGTTGCTGAAAGCACATTGCCGGACGCCACGCAAAATGAAGGCCCGGCACCTGCCGTTATCGAGACACCGCGAAATGCCACTGATCCGGAGGCCAGTCCGGAGGATGCCGGAGCAGGCAGCGCCACGACAGGCGAGAATGCCGCTCCGGCCTCCACCAGTTCTTCGGGAGCGCAAGACGCAACGAATGAAGCCCTTGTGCCGCCCGCCAAACTCGCGCCTGCGCCAAAGGCACCGACAGCAGAGCCTGCCGGTCAGGCAACATTGACACCTGCAGCGCCGCTAACACCTGCGCCGGCAACGCCTGTCGATACAGCACCCGTAGCACCTGCAAAGGTGACGCTGATGGATGCGGCCCGGCAGGGCAATGCGGCCGCGCAGTATGAAGTCGGCCAGCGCTACGCCAATGGCGAAGGCGTGGATCAGGATATGGGCGAAGCCGCCAAATGGTTTGAGCGCGCCGCCCAGCAGGGGCTCGCCGCCGCGCAATACCGCCTTGCCACCCAGTATGAAAAGGGTCGCGGCGTGAAGCAGGACGACCGCCTTGCCCGCGACTGGTATGAGAAGGCGGCGCGGAGCGGCAATGTGAAGGCGATGCATAACCTTGCCGTGATCCATGCCGAAGGGCGCGGCACCGCGCAGGATTTCAAGACCGCATCGGAGTGGTTCACACAAGCTGCCGATCACGGGCTGGGTGACAGCCAGTACAATCTCGCTATTTTGAATGAACGCGGGCTCGGTATCCCGAAGGATCTGGTAGCGGCCTATAAATGGCTCGACATTGCCGCGAAGGGTGGTGACCAGGGTGCCGCAGCAAAGCGCGATGCGCTGGCGAGAGAACTGAGCGCTGAAGACCTTGCCAAGGCCAAGGTTGCTTCCGGCACATGGCGCGCAAAGACGCCGGACGCAGTGGCGAATGGCGATATCAGACCGCTGAAGCACTGGGATGTTTCCACACTCACGGGAAGCGATGATGCGGCAACCACGACGAATATTGCCCGTGTGCAGGAGTTGCTCAACCGGCTCGGCTATGATGCGGGCTCGCCTGACGGGCTGATGGGCCCGCGCACCCGCGACGCGATACTCGAATATCAGATGACCGAAGGACTGGCGACGACGGGAACGGTCACGCACGAAACACTGAACTCGCTTCAGGCGCGGTTCGGCTGAAGCAAAAATCCGCCCGACGCTAGGATTTGGCGGAGGGACGTGCTAACCCCGTTCCCGGCCCTTTTCCTTATTCTGGGGCGGCGGAGCCCGCCAAAGGTCTCTTGCCACCGGAGCCGCGCGTGACATGCAGATCTATCTTCCGATCGCCGAATTGCCGGTCAGCATTCTGACCATTCTCGCCATGGGTGCGGCTGTCGGCTTTCTTTCGGGCATGTTCGGTATTGGCGGTGGCTTCCTGATGACGCCGCTTCTCATCTTTCTCGGCATTCCGCCAGCAGTGGCGGTCGGCACTCAAGCCACGCAGATTGTCGCCTCTTCTGTTACCGGCGCACTCGCTCATCTCGCGCGAAACTCCATCGACTTCAAGATGGGAGGGGTGCTGCTTGGCGGGGGCATGTTGGGGTCGCTCAGCGGCATCTATATCTTCAAGCTGCTCTCAAATATCGGCCAGATCGACCTCGCCATTTCGGTTGTCTATGTGCTCTTTCTAAGCGTCATTGGCGCGATGATGATGGTTGAGAGCGTGCAGGCAATCCGCGCCGCGCGCGGCGGGGCAACGCCAAAGAAGCGCAGCGGGCACCATAGCTGGATCCACGGCCTGCCCCTGAAGATGCGGTTTCGCCGCTCGAAGCTCTATATCAGTGTGATCCCGCCCATCCTGATCGGCTATTTCGTCGGCACGCTTTCCGCCATTATGGGTGTTGGCGGCGGCTTCATTCTCATTCCGGCGATGATCTATATTTTGCGGATGCCGACCAATGTCGTCATCGGCACGTCTTTCTTCCAGATCGTCTTCGTTGCCGCCCTGACCGGCGTCATGCATGCGGTAGAAAACCAGGCGGTTGATATCGTGCTGGCCTTCCTGCTCGTCATTGGCGGCGTGGTGGGTGCGCAATATGGTGTGCGCGCCGCAGAAAAAATGCCCGCTGAACAATTACGCGCGCTGCTTGCGGCGTTGCTTCTCCTGATCGGACTTCGACTCGGCTATGAGCTTATCAGCCCGCCGGAAGACCTCTACTCCGTCACCGAAGTGCAGGTGATGAAATGAGGTGGGGTGCAGCACTTTCCCTGTTTCTTCTGGCGTGCACCATCACAGCACCCGCGCGCGCCGACCAGCTTGTAACCGATCTCTCTGAATATCAAATTGCGATCCGCTCCAATTTCACCGGCACGCAGATCCTGCTTTTCGGTGCAGTAGAAGCACGCACACCCGGCTCACGCGCCATCAATCGCGATATCATCGTTGTGGTGCAAGGGCCGGTCCGTCCCATGACGGTGCGCAAGAAAGAGCCTGTCGCCGGG
>Ga0265293_10011242_pt1 | contig 12239 bp, 10 predicted proteins | sample Munlanlewell138R_FD_192505 | JGI IMG/M metagenome (GOLD analysis project Ga0265293, IMG submission 192505) | Leachate microbial communities from a municipal landfill in Southern Ontario, Canada - Leachate well 138R | ecosystem: Engineered > Solid waste > Landfill > Unclassified | place: Canada... | reverse complement strand
TTAAGAAATCGGAAACCAGTTACCGATTTCTTTTTGACTTGAATAAAATTCAAGTCAATTCTTTCAGGCTTTGTTCTATTAAAAGTAATATAAATTTATATATTTTTATATGACAAACCTAACTGTTGTCATAGATTTTATTTGAAATGGTGTTCCATTTGTTGCCCCCATTTCAAGTAATCTTTGTTTAATATATCTATCACTTGTCTCTTCCCTTTTAAAGTTCAGGTGAATTGCTTCACCATTATAAAAAACATTATAAAAAAATGTTTCAAAATCATACCACCTTAAGTCATGAGATATACTGTCACATTCATTTGAATTTGCCTTTATGAAATCCAACAAATTAATAAATTCATGTGAATCCTTGAAATTATCAATCTTGATACAACTAATCTCATAATATTTGTTCTGATTCATATCCCAAATATAATAGACACCGCTAAAAGTATTTGCATCCATATAATGTCCAGCAAACAATCTGTTATTCTTTCTCATTTTTTAATTTCCTCCTTTTTAACAATATTATAAACTCTTTTATTGCCATCACGCAATGACACATCTTCAACCAAATCATATCCAAGTTCATTTAAAGAATTGGATAGTGCTTCAACTTCTCCAACGACACAAGTTATTGGATTTATATTTTTCTTTTCATTCTCAATTCGATTGGCTTCTTTCAAAATGGATTCATATAAATCTTTAAATCTATCATCGTCCCATCTTCCCTTTGGCATATATTGTCTCCTTAAACATCATAAATAGGACAATTTCTACAATTATTCAACAATTTTTGTCTCCAAATCATAACCCTCTTAGAATACCAAACATCTCTCAGGAAATCAAAATCATCACAAGCACAATCGATGCCATCTTCCCATCCCTCAGTTCCTTCCGAAAAAGAACATGGAAAAAATTTACCCTCAACATTTATATATGTTGAAAATAAACCGCTCTCACATGGTTCACTTAATTGTTCGAGTTCTTTGAAATTACTATGTTTTTCAACTGCTTTTATAAATTTTTGTTGCCCACATGAGTCAAAACCCAACCGAATATTATTACTCATTCCATATTCAACCAACTTTGTAAATTCTTCCTGTGAAAGTCTGGTGAAATGTTCACCTCTTCCTTTCTGCTTCAACGACAGAAGAACAAGAGCATTGAGTTTTTCAAGTCTTGGGTCTGTTTTTGTATCATTCATTATTTCATATGCCCTATCAATTGATTGTGAACATATCATAAAATGCACATTTACTTGAGTCATACCAGCATCTGTCAATCTCTTGATTGCATTGTATGATATATCCTTATCATATATTGATACAGCAATTGCTCCGAGGTTCTTTGCAAAAAATTCCACCCACTCATCAGTCAGTCTATCACCATTTATTGTGATGTTGGGGATTATGCCTCTTTCTCTTGCATAAAGTATCATATCTTTTAAATCAGGATTGCTATCTATATCACCTATTCCCAGGGCAATTTGTGTTAACGGTGTCATACTAACACCTTCAGAATTGAAGAAAAAGAAATTATCAATAACTTTCTTAAAAGTCTCCAACGACATGTTTCTTCCTTTATATCCAACATTACTTTTATAACAGAATGGGCAAGGAACATTATTAACACCATGACAAATTTCTGACACTTCAATATCAAGGATTTCTGGTAGTCCAACTATTGGGTCATCATCTTCAGTTTTACCCCAACGCATAAACAGACCACTCTGTTTATTGAAATTGAAGTTATAATTTTCACTTCTAACCGCTTTTGCTTTAGGATTCTCAAAAATTTTGATTTTCTCAGACATGACTTCTCCAAAATTATAAAATTAACAATCAAACAACATATTATACATCAGAAAATATCAAAAGTCAAGTTATTTTCTTCTTTTTGTTGCAAAAATATTTTTAGAATATCATCTGAATGTATTGGTGTGAAATTATTTACATCGACTCCAACATTATATCTGTTCCACTGGTATTGAATTTCATTTTCGTGAATATGTCCATGAAGATGAAAAGAGCCTCGGTGAGATTTATTCCAACTATACATTGGAAAGTGACAAAGTATCGTTGGTATTCCGTCTATTTTAATTTCTTTTAATGAATATACTTCACGGAAACCACTTCTTAACAGTTTTCCCTCACTATATCTATCGTGATTACCCTTTATTAATATTTTATATCCATTTAATTGCTTTAAAAACGGTTCTGGTTGACCCCATGCAAAATCACCAAGATGATATACAACATCATTTTTCTTCACAACTGAATTCCAATTATAGATTAATGTTTCGTTCATTTCTTCAACATCTTTGAATGGTCTATCTGAATAATCTGGACGAATTATTTTTGAGTGATTGAAATGTGTGTCAGATGTGAAAAATATGTTTTGCATTAAAAGCCTCTAATATTTTTTAATTCTGTCTGTTCGACTCTCACAGCGTTCATATATAGTTGCTTTTCTATTGTGTTTTCATCATAATTTATATATTTATCAATGCCAGATTTAGATATCAATATTCCCCCACCTGTTTGACGATACCAAAAACGATATATTAAAAATGGTATAATTATTTTAGAATTTTTATTAGATATCTCATCTTTAATTTTTCTCGAATCATATAAATATTTAAAAAAAGATTGAACAAAAGTATTTACAGGTTCAATACACAATTCTGTTAAATAAGTATCACCATATCTATATAAACCCCATTCATAAATAGCAGTAGAAGCTAATCTTCTTAATTCAAACATATATATCTTTGGAATCTCGTATTCTATATCGTTAATCCAATTATATTTCTTAAAAAAATCAGCATAATGATTTTGAAAAACTAAACCCTGTTTTGTCAGCGTGTCATCGTGTTTTTTCCAAGATATTTTATATGTACCTTGAGCTGAAAATTCTTCTAAATCTGGAAAAACTAACCGACCGTTCTGATTGAAATTAATCATAATAATTCTCCTTATTAAATAAACAATAACGATATATTATATCACATTTTAAGTTGAAAGTCAAGAATTTTTTAATTTTGATAGAATAAAATTGGCATGTCTCTTCAGGATTGCACCAGATTTGCTATTTGGTGGAATATGTTTATCTTTTCCTATTTCTGTTGAAATTGCACTTAATTCATCTTTATATTGTGATTTTATTTTTCGTATTTCATCTCTGAGATATAAAACCTTTTTTGCAATTTCCCTTTCATTCTTTATCATATCTTTATTTTTTTCTCTCCACTCTGGAGATTTACCACCCCAATCAATGGTGTTAAAGATTAAAGCGTTTTCAATCAAATCTGGATATTTTTGTTGATTATCATACACCAATATCCATTTTATTATGGTTTTATCTGGAACCTTATCAAAAAACTTTGTAACCATATGCTGATTGACTAAATTGGAGACATCTCTAACTAAAGGGTTTGAAAATTTATATCTTTTCATTATTTCTTCAGCTTTCTTAGATGACTCTTCTTCATGTCCAAGAAACTGCCAGCGTTCTTTTTCACTTGAATAAGTTCCAGTTGAGCCTTTTCCGATATCGTGAAACAGTGCTGTTAACAAGAAAGTTAACTGTCTATCTTTTGGTGCTTTTTCTCTTGCCACCTTTATAACATCTATAATATGTTGTAATTCAGCATCTTTATATTCTTTATCGTCAAAATCTGAGAATTCGGACATTATTTTTTTGATGAAACCCGATTTAATAAGATAATCAACATCACCTTTTTCTAAAATTTTACCCAATTCGTCAGCAATTCTTTCTTTTGACACCTGAGTTAGTAATTTTTCAGATGGATATTCATCAACAGCTTTCTTTAATTTATCATCCATCTTATAATCCTTTGAGAATCTGACCGCCCTCAATAATCTGAGACTGTCTTCGTCAAAAACCTGATTGGGGTCTTCTGTTGTTGTTCTCAAAATCTTATTTTGTATATCTAAAATACTTTCTTCAGATTTTTTATTTGATGGTTTAACATATAAATCATTACCAACGATATTTTTTATATCTAAGAAAACAGCATTTATAGTAAAATCCCTTCTTGAATAATCATCTTCCATTTGACCAACCGTTGTTTCTGGCTTTCTGGATAAATCTCTATACATTTCTTTTCTTAATGATGTATATTCTATTTCATAGCTTGTTGGTCTATGAATTATTTTTAAATGTAAAAATTTTATTTCATCAACAACACTAAAATCTGGAATAGTGTTTATAAAATCCATAACATCTCTTAATTCTTTATCATTAAGTCCAACACCAGTATTTTTATATATCACAAAATCTAAATCATTAACTGTCTTTGTGTTATTTTGTGTGAAATATCTTAAAATTAAATCTCTACATGCTCCACCGACAAGGGCTGTGTTTATCGTTGGGAATTTTTTATTAACTTGTTTATTTAATTCAATTGCAACCTTAAAATGTTTTAATTCATCTGGAGTCAGTTGAATTTTATATTCATTTATATTTTCTTTGAGAAATACTTTTAAATTCTTCATTTTCACCCCCAATAAAAGTTCTTTTTTATTTATAATTTAAAAGAACATCCATATTATACAATATTTTCAATGAAAAATCAAGATTTTTTTCTGGTATATTTTTTAAATTCTTTTTTCCAAATGTTATATTTTGAATTGAATAGTCTATTTAAAGCCCCGTCTATGAAATATGTATCACAATAATCACTCTCGCTTCTAACACATCTACCACTCCCCTGAATAACCCTATAAAGAGCAAGTCTTTCGTATATGGCGGGATATTTATTGGAGATATATTTTATTCTTTTGTCTCCAAGACTATAATAAGGTGCTTTAAAGAATATAACATATCTGGAAAGCTCTCCTTCCAAATCTATACCTTCAAATATTGATGGTGATACCAACACCGATGGTTTTTTATACTGTTTAAACTCTTCCAATATTTCATATAACCCCTGACCCTGTGTCTGGGCGAATATCTTAACATCCATATCGTTGGCTAATATATATGTCTGTAGTCTTTCCTGTATTTGTCTTAACTGTGCAAAACTTGTTACTAATATTATCCCTTTTGTGTCATCATATTCATGTACAATATCATTCACAACGCCACAAATATCATTCATAAACTTCTTATCTTGGACATTCTGATAGTTTATGCCCTCCAAACCACAATCGACTATTTTTTTATTGTCTGGGTCAAATATACTTCCACCGTAGATGAAATCTATTCGGTTTTTATCGATACCAAGTGTCGTTGACATATACTCTTCATCTACTGTTGCCGACATAAAAAGATTATAGTCTGAATTATTGACTTCATCAAACAAACCATTCATGAATATTGGTGAAATAATGACCATATCATCCTTTATATCAACGACATGTTCATATCTATACAGTAAAAAATCATTTATTTTCTGTTTTAAGTTCCCAAACTTCTTAGCTTTCTTATTAAAAATCTTATATCCAATTATATTATTATCAATTCTTTCATGTTCTGCAATATCAATGAATCCCTGTTCGGCTTCTGAGTAATTATCTCTCAAATCTTCAATAAATTCTATATAATTGTTTACAGATATTCGTTTTTCTATGATATTATCTCTTAAATAATCAAATGTGTCAGCTATATCTCTCAATCCTTCTGTTCTACACTCATTTGAATATTTTTCAAGTCTCTCGGATACAATCTCTATCTTTAAAAAGTCAGAAAATACCTCTGCTTTAAGATGAGACTCATCGAATATGCTTAAAACCCTCGGTCTTAGATGGTCTGAATATAACATACTGGTGTAAAAATAAGCATAATTGGTAACTATATGTTGAGATTTATTTATTAATCTACGCATTTTCTGAAATTCGCAACCTTCACATTTTTGTTTTATGCTTGATGGTGTGTCTGGTTTTCCAGCAATACAATCTTCAGCGGTAGCTTCGGCTGAGGATGTGGAAAGAGCTTCACAATTGTAATTTACTGCACCGTTTACCCTCAATAAATTAAACTTCCCAGAATATGAGTTTTCATATTGGTCAATAAGAGTATTTGTATGACAAACAACAAAAGAAAGCTGTTTACCATGCTTTTTATTTTCATTTATTGATTCATATAAAATTTCTGAAACAATCAATGCAATTAAACTCTTACCAATACCAGTAGATGCTGATAGTGTTACAAATTTGAATTTTTTATCGATAAAAGAGTTTAAAATGGCATTTATTATATCAACCTGTCTTTCTCTCGGTGTTAACAATAGTTGGTCGAACTTAGCGTTAATTTTTTCTCTATAATCAGTCAAAACAAAATTCTCCTTTTCAATAAAAACAAAAACACGACTATAATATATCACATTTTTGGTGAAATGTAAAGTTTTTTCTAAATAATAAATAAAAATGGATTATTTTTTAACGGAGAACATAATAATGCCAACACCATACATCAAAAAACTTGCAAAACAAGGTAAAGGAACCGTTGCAGAATTGGAAAAGAAGTGGGATAAAGCAAAAGAAAAAGCTGGCGAACAAGGAAAAGTGGAAAATTTTGCATATATAACAAGTATTTTCAACAAAATGATAAAAGAAATGTTTGATTTCGATGTGAAAAAAATAAAAGATGAAGTTCCAACACCAGAATTTGAACAATTGGGTACTGAATATAACGCAAAAGATACTTTTTCTAATCATGTTGATGATATAGAAGCTGGAAAATACCGTTTTAAGAATGACGATAACTTCGGTCATTGGAAAATGGGAGATGTTGTTGATATTCCACATAATGTTTGTCCCAAAAAAGAATTAATGGGTAAAAAAGCATATGAAATAAATATTAATAACACAAATGTTTATATTTCTAAAGACTTTTTGGAAAAAATAAATGAAGATGATGGTGGAAGTATGGGTAATTCTGGTGTTGATGGATTAGCGGTTGGTCATTCAAGTGCAAATATGACTTCTACACACGATGTTGCTGGTTATTCTACGCCATTCACGAAAAACAAGACTCATAAAAAAGACAAACCAAATCTTTTTTGGGGTGAAAATGAACTTAATGGTGCAGAAGACGATGAGGAAATTGATGAGTGCGGTGGAACGGACTTTACATACGCTTGGGATGCAATAAAAAACCCAAAAAAAGACAAAAAACAACCTGAAATTGATGGCGATTTAAAGAAAAAATTAAAAATACACAGCCCAGAGCTTGTAAAATAAGAGTTTTTAAGAAATATTCAAATAAGAGGACTAAAATATGAAAGACCCTAATCTTATTGTAACAAATATTGATGAAATTAAACAGAGTCTGATAAACAGATTCAAAAATGACCCCAATAGTCCATATAAAGACTATGACTTCGAGGGTTCTAATTTAAATTTTCTAATGGATTTGCTTGCATATGTTACGGCATACAACAATTTTTACAGTGCTGTTAATGTAAACGAAATGTTTTTGCCTTATGCTCAGAAAGATAAGAATGTTATGGCTCTTGCTCGAACTCTATGCTACCAACCAAAGAGAACAACTGGTGCAATTGCATATATTAGACCCCAATTGCCCAACGAAATTCTTAACAATCCTAATTTAAATAAAGATATTGTTATTCCAATATACACAAATGTTAAATCTGGTAGGGGTTTGAACTATATTCTAATGGAAGAGGTTCGTTTCAGATATAATACAGCAACAAAAAAGTATGAATTATATAGAAACAATCTTTTTGAACCATCGGACTCTCCATATTATTATAAATTAAAACAAGGACAGTTCAAATATACAAGTTTAATACCGAGTCTAAGTCCAATGCAGAGGGTTATAATAGATAAAACTAATATTGATAGTGAAAAAAGCTCAATTGTTGTTCAAGATGTTGTAACTCACGAGTATTGGTCACCTTTTTATGATGTTTCTGACTTCCAATTCGACACAAGTATGCAATCTTTATTAGAATCTAACACCACAATAGAACAATTGAAAAATGAGCTTGTTTTAAACAATAGTTGGAATAATTTTGTGTTAGATTTAAACTCAGCTAAGATATTTTTCGTAGATTCTGATACATCAAACACATATTTGACATTCGGTGATGGCAGTTTAGGTCAAATACCACAACACCAGTTAGATATCGTATACATTTTAACTGATGGTATCAGTGGAAATGGTGATAATCAGTTTCAAATGGTCGGTTCTACATCATATAAAAGAGTTGATGGTAGCACAGCCAACTTTAATAATAAAAAATTAACAATAGAATTGAGAAATAACGATGCTTCTTTCGGTGGTGCAAATGCTGAGACAGTATATTCTATCCGAAATACAGCATCATCGTTCTATAATACTCAAAATAGAGAAGTAACAGAGAAAGATTATGAGACATTTCTTCTTCAACAAAACAGCATACCTCTAAGAAATGTGAAATGTATTGGTGGTGAAAAAATGAAGCCAATTATAATGGGTGCTGTTGGTGTGTGTGCCAACAAAAGTGGTTCCTTTGATAACATAAAACAAACACTGTTAGAAGATGAAGAAAAAGAACTGTTATCTTTCGTATTGAAAAATCAGAATATTGTTACAATTAATCCCGTTTTCATAAATCCAGAGTTTGTTAAGGTAAATATTGACCTTAAAATATTCTATAACCCTCTGAAATATGAAGATACTGCTACATATACCACAGCAAGAGACGCTGTTGATACATATTTCTCCACAATTGAAGGTTTTAAGAAATATTTTAAATCATCTAATCTGGTATATCTTTTAGATTCAATAAATGAAATTGACCACAATCTTTTATCTGCCGATTTAGAATATCTCAGAATATTCAATAAAAAAGAACTGGAAAAAGGAACTTTTATAAATTTTGGTTATAAAAATATAATAAAACAAGACAGTATTGCTAAATTAAAATCAAAAGATTATTTCTTAACAATTTATAACGAAAATACATACTATGATTGGACAGAATATAATCCAATAACAGAAGAAGGTGTTTTTGTAAAACCAACTGGGTCGTCAAATTGGAATTTTAACGATTTTTTTGGTGTTGGAACCTATAGTAATGTTCATAAAATATTTTTATATGATATTGCAGAAGTTCAAACCAACGATTCGAATGTTGCGAATCTTGTTCTGATTGAAAAAACACCGAGAAGACTTATTGCAAAAAGAATTGATGGTAGTAGTGATGCTCCATTCTTTTTTGAGTATGATGATATTGTTGAAACTGGAAAAGTTAAATTAATAGGAAAAGTATATTATAATGATGGTCTAATTAAACTGTATCTCGATGATATGTCATTTAAAACATATGATATAAATAAAAAAAGTAAGTATATTGCATTGGAAACTATCAAGACTGAGGTCGTTAAATATACATCGTTGGGTGAATCCACTGTTATTGAATATAGTGACTATGATTCTAAAACGGATTCTTATTCTTCATATGAAGACCTGTTTTTCTTTGATTATGAATTCGATTCTATCACAAATTTACCAAAAAATCAGGAAAGGATACCTTTAGATGAATTTTATTTTGAATTCGCATTTGATACAGTTGAAGAGGATTTCAAATCAGAAGGAAATATCATTTTAACCAAAGGTACAATTGAAATTGAAAGAGAAAGAGAGGTCTAATAATGTCAATTGTTGATAAAAAATATTTAAGTATTCTCGTTGACCGTTTTTTCTCAAGATATCAACACGAAGAACAATCCAATTATGTGGAATTTGCAAAACTATGGCTTAAACATGCAGAAGAATCTTATATCGATGAAAACGGCATAACAAGATTTTCTTTCTGGAAAACTTTAAGTAATCTTGATAATTTTATTGATATTGATAAAGTTCCAAATGAAGTTTTACGACTGTTGTTGGAACAATATGCCGATAATTTTAAAAATGTAATAGAAAATATCCCATTCTTTGTCGAATATGAGACAGATATGTTTGGATTCAAAGAAAGAGTCAGAGATTCACATGGAAATCTCATTTATAAATATGATAACATAAGAATGTTCCTTAAAACATCAAAGAAATTCTTCTCTTCAAAAGGAAGTTATTATGCGATAATGTATATGTTTAAAATATTTGGCGGAAGTTTAGAGATAATACCTGTGGAACGAGATATTTTAATACCAAGTGATAAAAATCACATTCTGAGTGCAAAAAACCCAATAACACGCAGATATTCTCATCTACACGGCATTCACCCTGACCCATATGTTGTATCAGACAATTATTATAAACGAGATACAAACGGTGTTATGGTTCCAATACAAGATTGGTGGTATACATATTATACATACAAAATAATCACCAATTTGAAAGAAGATTTCTATAAACCACTGTTGTTAGAAGTCGCACACCCCGCTGGCATGAAATGTATATGGGAAGAAAAGATAGATGGTTCACTTTTAACTGGATGGGGTTATGATAATTGGGGTACAGATAATTGGGGTTCTATTTTCTCACTCTCAGATGTTGCTAAAATAAATATAAGCACTAATGATATTCAATTTTCAAATACCAGTAAGAATTCAATGTCGAGTTGGAGAACAGTTGAAATTTCAAATGTTGGTGAGCAGGATTTAGTAATAAATGATATTATCGTTGGTGATGATGTGGCTTTTGAAGTGGAATTCAATGATTCTGGTACAGCATATGACCCTATTGGCAATGTTCTGCCTGTGACGATAATGTTTGGTCAAACCGTGGGTTTTAAAATAAGATTCAGACCAACTATACTTGGTTCGTTCTCTACCAATATAGTTATAAATAGTAATAGTGATGGAGATAACACCAGAAATATTAAATTATCTGGTTATTGTGTGAGTTAATTTTTAAAAATTATAAATAATATTGTTTTAGCATTGTTTTTATACAAAAATATAACATAGGAGATTTTAATGGATATTCTCAATAGAAAATCTTTAAAGAACGGCAACTATTTTGATGATGTTTTCGACGAAAACAGTCTGGCAAGTAAATATAGACAAATTTTATTTCACCCAGGTAGACCATTACAGGTTAGAGAGTTAACACAGCTTCAAACCCTATTGAATGAATATGATAAAAACTATTTAGACACGGTTTTTAAGAATGGTAGCTTTATTGAAGGATGTTCATTAACATTTCAGGATTTGAATAGCCCAATTATATCTGTATCAGAAGGTTTGGTTTATTTTGATGGAACTGTATTTAAAACAGATGAAATAAATTTTGAAATATCTAACGCTTTAAACACAATTCTTTCATCAAACCCAAATATAAATATTCATTTTCTTGTAAAATACAATGTTATTGAGAATGATAACGATGGAACACCTGAAAAGAATGCTCTTTTAGACCCAGCTATTACATATTTTGAGAGTGAATCTATAATCGGTGCAGATAGATTAAAAATAACTTTCGAACTAATGATTTCTGTCGTTGATTCGACAAACACTTTACTTTATTTTTTCGAAGATGGAACAAATTCAACAGAATTCGATTATAATACAAATCATTTATTCGATTATGCAAAAGCATCTATATCATCTATACCACACACACTTACAAATATTAATTATTTAAATAGAGAAGCCAATATTGATAGTATTGAAGAAATAAACACCGATATTGAAAGTGAAATCATTCAGGGTTTAGTGATTCAACAATCAAATATCATTGATACAAATTTAAATGTTGATTTGAGAGACGGTGTTGAAACGGGTGATACCAAAAACAATATCTCTAATGTCATTATAGATAAAGGTGTTGGTAAAATCGGTGATAAATATATTCCTGTGAGCAGAAATACTGTTTTCAGACTTAATAAGATGGTAGAAACCGAAGAAACATTGAAAACAAATCTGGAGATGTCATATTTTTATAAAGAAACTTCGAATGAAAAAGAAGGTCTTTATTTCAAATATTATTTTTCAGATAATAAAGATGAAAATATTGGCAATTCAATATTTAAATTCGACCACCCCAACAATGATATATTTCTCAATGTTGGAACAAAAATAGCAATAGAAGCATATGACTCAGATGAACATAAATATAGAACTTTGGCAAAAGCTAATGTTACATATGTTGACGAAAATAATTTTGTTAACTCTAATATTAATGATATGGATATCTGGGATAAATTTAAATATAAAGGATTTTGGAAGAAAAATGAAAATTTTGTATATATTCAGGGTCTGATAAACAGTTCTACTTGGGGTGCCGCTCCAAGCGTTGGTATATATAGAGATTTAACAGATGCC
>Ga0265293_10011241_pt1 | contig 12239 bp, 9 predicted proteins | sample Munlanlewell138R_FD_192505 | JGI IMG/M metagenome (GOLD analysis project Ga0265293, IMG submission 192505) | Leachate microbial communities from a municipal landfill in Southern Ontario, Canada - Leachate well 138R | ecosystem: Engineered > Solid waste > Landfill > Unclassified | place: Canada... | reverse complement strand
GACATAATTCACTTTTGTCAGATCAGCGACCGAAGTAATCCCTTTAGGATTGTCTTTGGCTACGATCAAACCTTGGCTGCGATAAACGCAGCTCAATAACCTGACACCACCATCCGGGAAGTAACGACGAATATAGCTTTTGTTGTATTCGCCGGTTTCTTCATCCAGCAAGTGGGTGCCGCCCATGTGAGACTCGCCGCGTTTGAGCGCCATCAAGCCACCCATGCTGCCTACGTGCGAGGATACTACCTTGCTGTCAGGCCATTTAATTTTCATAAGGTCAATCAACTCGTCAATAAGCGGGTCATGACTGCCTGTAATTACCAGTGTTTTGTTTATATCTTCCATTTTCCTCACCAATTTTACCGGCACAGTTTGGCCGGCTTCATATCCTTCCTTATTTTGAGGGACTTCTATGATACCATCCGCTTTCACAAACGAACTTACCACACCAGCCCCACGATTAAGTGGAATTGCTACTAATTTACCGTCGACATTCCCAACCCGGGCCCGGATGAATTCCAGGTATTTTAATGAGGACGTCAAACGCCTTGAAACCGTAGCTTCAACCATGGATTTTTCGATTTCTGATTTCTTCAAAATCAGATTTAATGCCGGGTAGACTAATTCTTCCATCACCAGGATCGCCGAGACAGGGTACCCGGGCAAGCCAACTAACGGCACGACTTTATCACTACGCGCAGACAGACCTAAAACCACCGGTTTGCCTGGTCGAATAGCCACTCCGTGCAAGATCACTTCGCCAATCTCAGCAATGGCATCGACCGTATAGTCTTTTTTCCCCGCCGAGGAGCCAGCATTGAGCACGATAAAATCACACTCCGCCTGAGCCTTTCTCAGACTATCTTTGATTAAATTTGGAACATCAGGGGCGATTGGATAAATCTTAACTTGGCAGCCCCAATCCTCAAGCATGCCTTTCAGAATAGTAGAGTTGAATTCGATGATATCGCCCGACTTAGGGTCAGTTTGAGGAGAAACCAATTCGTTGCCGGTTGGGATTACACCCACCAGTGGTTTTTTGAGAACCTGGACTTCAAGCACTCCGGCCGCCAGCATCGCTCCCTGAACAGCTGGCGTAATTTCGGTGTTGCTGGGGATGATCATATCCCCTGCGGCGATATCTTCGCCTATCTGACGGATATGCTGCCAGGGAACCGCGGCCGAATAAAGCTGGACTGATTCCTCTTCCCCTTCTATGACATCCTCAACCATCACGACTGCGTCGCAATCCTCAGGCAAAGGGTCGCCTGTGTTGACCCAGAAAAATTGATCTGGGTGCAGGGTCACGGGACGGGTATCCGTAGCGCCAAACGTCAGGCTCGCATCTAAAGCGATGCCGTCCATAGCGCAGGAGTTGTAGTGGGGCGCGCAAATGGCCGCATAAATTGCCTCAGCGGCGACACGGTGATTGGCGTCCACAGTCTTCACAGTCTCGATCTCAGCCTTCAATCCAGCGGCGGAAAGAGCTTCGATGAATTGGCTTCGTGCCTGATCCAACGGGATATTACTTAAATAGTTAAACGCCATATAACCTCACAATTGAATTACGTTGACCTTCTCGCCCGATGCCAGCCCTTCCTGGTCGCGGGGGATCAGGAAGTAGCCGTTTGCCCTGGATACTTTGGAAATCAAACCCGACTTTGAAGGTACCGGGGTTGCTAGCCCGGCATCAAGACGAACCAAGATCACCTCTTCGCGCCCGTGATTTGACGGAACAGCACGGGTCAGAGTAGCCTGGACCGGGTCTTGTGTGCTCTTGCTTTTGGAAAGCAAATATAGCGCTGGCTTAACCAGCGCATGGAACATGAAGAAGGCTGCCACCGGATTGCCAGGAAGTCCGAAGACTGGTTTTCCATCGATTTGCCCTACGATTGTCGGTTTGCCAGGCTTTATGGCAATGCCGTGAACAAAAATCTGGCCTAATTCTTCGATCAGGAACGGCAGATTGTCGTGCTCACCGACCGAGGTTCCTCCCGAGACCAACAAAACGTCTGCTGTTGAGAGCGCGCTTCGGATAGCGTTTCTCAGGTCCTCACGCAGGTCGGGAACGATTGGATGAATTTGAGGGACCGCGCCTGCCTCTTGCAGCAGAGCCTCCAGCATGGGTGTGTTGACATCGCGGATCTGGCCAGGCTTAAGGCTGATGCCGGCTGGTACAAGTTCGTCGCCGGTAGAAATGACGCCAACTTTGGGTTGTTGGTAGACCTCAATTTCGGTAAGGCCCATCGAAGCCAATGTGCCGATGTCGGCGGGGTTGAGCCGCTTGCCGGCAGGCAAAATCAGATCACCTGGTTTGAGATCTTCCCCTTTGAAGATCATATTGGCACCCGGAGCAACGGGTTTGACGAAGGCAAACTCACCAGCTCCAAAATCTTCCACAAATTCGATCATCACCATCGCGTCTGCGCCAGTGGGTAGAGCTCCACCGGTGGGAACGTAGAAACATTGACCCACTTTGAGATTATGAGCAGGCATTTCGCCCATCAGGCTTTCACCGGCCTTGCGCAAAATGGCCGGGATAGAATCGGAGCAACCTACCAGGTCACGACTGATGACTGCGTATCCATCCACAGTGGAGCGGACAAATGCAGGGATGTTCTCGTTGGAAATAATATCAAGTGCCAAAAAACGATTGAGGGCATCCTCAAGAGAAATTGTCTCGAACCCCATTTGAAGCGGTCCGAAATGTTGATTGATCAGAGATTTAGTCTCGGCAAGTGTTTTTACAGTAAGCATAGTATTCAATGATTTAGTAGTGGTTTATTTTACCTGTTATTGATTGCAAATGCCAGTAAAGCGAGCAAAAGTGTAAAGCCTTACACAAACCTTTTACGGTGAAATCGTTACGAGAAAGGCTCTTTCTGTAAATTGCAAATTCAAATGCCAGCAAAGCTAGCACGTAATGCCTTACACAAACTTTTTACAGTGAAATCGTTAAGAGAAAGGCTCTTTCTGTAAATTGCAAACGCAAAAAACAGCCACACTGATTCGGGGCAATTAAACTGAGCTGTCTTCGTTCCCGCATCACATCTGCCCTCCACACATACGTTCCTTTAACCTTTCACAACCACACGTAATCTGCCTTTCCAACCCGCGTCACATCTATCCCCCTACTCGGATTCCTTTATACTTTGCCCACCCAGGTCATGTCTTCTTTCCCCACCCACATCACAGCTTTCTCATAAACGGTAACTAATCAGCCCTTGTAAACAGCATTTATTCAATTTTTCTGATCAATACAACCCGCTAACTTCCCAATAAAACTCAAACCAATCCACTGCAGTTAAGCCTGATGAGCAAAGCCAATAACATTGTTATCGCTAACTGCATTCCATTTATTTGCAACAGTTTGGATCTTCTCTACTATTGTGGCTACGCGCATTAATCTTGATCAGTGAGAAAAGAAAAAGGTCAAAAACAGATCCTCGCACCCACACAAGTCAACCACGGATGCACATCTGTGAGTTGCATTCTGTTCGTTCTACTTCCAAGTCGAAACTTTTTACCGCTAACCGCGCTAATTGCATCACCATTATCTTCACCACGTCTTATCCCACTCTGGCTATGCGCATTAATCTTATTATAATATAGCTGTTTGAAGTCAAAAATTCCAAGTACAAAAAAGGCGAGTGACAGCAATTTGCACCTTCCCATGTTCGGTAAGAGACGCCGGATACGGGACATACTTCTCTCTTACATTCTAATTCGAGGTCATTCAATGATGGACTCGCCAATGCATTACATTTATCCCCATCAGCCTCAATCCTTTTCACTAAATTGGCTACAGGCATTAATCTTAATTAAGTGAGAAAAGAGAAAGGCCTGTGACAACTCTTCGCACCTTCACAAGTCCATCACAGAGGAGGGCGTCCTGCTAGTTTAGCTCCCAATTCGCGGTCATTGAATCTTATCCCCGCCAATCGCATTCGCTTTATCCGCATTATACTCAATCCCTATGCCTATCGTGGCTACGCGCAATAATTTTGTTGTAGAATCAAATTGGAGTCAAAGCCTTTGGGTGCAAAAAGATGGACCAGTGACAACCATACGCACCTATCAAAGTCAGTTGAATATGCCAGATATGGGACAGGCTGGTTCTTTCCAGCCCCGGGTCGAGCCCCTTTCTTGCAAATAATCAAAAGCGGAACATGGCGAGCTCGTTCAATACGGTGGATAATTCATCGAAAGATGAACCGCAGGAGTTACTACTAGGTATAGTTGGCAAAAAGATCTCCCCCGAGACCTTTCATCTCGTTAACCAACAGTCCATTTACATATTGTGGCTACGCGCATTAATAATTTTGTAATATCTAATTGAGTCAAAGATTCCGGGTGCAAAAAGATAGGCTAGTGAGAGCAATTCGCCCCCTACCAAGGCCAAGAGAATATGCCATTCAAGGAATGGGGCAGGCTGCTTCTTTCCAATCCCAGGTCGAGCCTATTTCTTGCAAATAATCAAAAGCGGAACAAGGCGAGCCCGTCCCATACGGTGGGTAGCGCATCAAAGTGGCCATAGAAATCTGAACGGAGCTAGCCTGTTACATACGTCCAGATGGTGCATGAAGAGCGAAACCAGACGGGTTTATGCAGGATATAGGTGGTAAAAAATGACCAACCCCCTGAGGTACCTTCTTGTCGATCAACAATTCACTTACCCATTCTGGCTACGCGCATTAATGTTGCTGTAAAAGCTACTTGAAGTCAAACATTGCGAGTGCAAAAAGAAAGACCAGTGGCGGCAATTCGTTTCTTATACAACTCGGTAAAAGATGGCAACACGGGACTTACTGCTCGCTTCCACTCCCAGTCCATTACCCGTCGTCTGCGAAAAATTATATTCGCTCCAAAGTCAACCCGGCTTACTACTCCCAAATGTTGAGCGACAATTATTCGAAAGCGATGATCAGCTGGTAGTGGGGCTGACCGCCGCTGTGGATCTCGATTTCCACTTCCGGGTATTCTTCGCGCACGCCATCGGCCAGCCGGTTAGCCTGGACCTGATTGAGGTCTTCACCGTAGAAAAAAGTGATACGTTCCACATCATCCATATCGGCTTTTGCCAGCAGACTTTCGATCGCGCCCTCAATGGTTGAAGCTGACGAGACAAGTTTGCCGTCATACAGCGCAATAACCCCGCCTTTCTCAACCTCGACTCCGTCGATTTCGACGCTGCGGGTCGCGATGGTGATGTCGCCTGTATGCACTTCCTGGATTGCCTCATTCATTGATTCTTCATTTTCCTCGAGACTACCTTCGGGGTTGAGCCGGAGCATGGCCGCAAAACCCTGCGGCGCGTTGCGGGTTGGGATAATGACGATCTTTTTAACGCTGACTTTAGCGGCATTCTGAGCCGCGAGAATAATATTCTTATTATTTGGCAGAATGATGACACGATTGGTGGGTAGATTTTCAAAAGCCGCCACCAACTCCTGAACACTGGGATTCATAGTCTGACCGCCTTCAACGATGGCCGACACACCCAGGCTGGCAAAAATTGAAGACAGCCCTTTACCGGGGGATACAGCAACCACAGCCACCTCACCAGGATTGACTGGTGTGAGCGCGATTTCTTCTTCTTCCTGACGGTTTTCCATCTGGTCGAGCAGATTTTCCATCATAATCTTTTTGACCACGCCTTGAGTTTCGGTATAAGTAATAGGCTCAAAGCGTTTACCCAATTCGGTATGGATGTGCATCCGGTAAATGCCGTCACCTTCACCCACCTGGATACTGGTGCCTATCTGGGAAAGGTCTTCATAGTATTGCTCGAGTAAGAAACCAGCATGGGGCGCAAAGTCGATCACGACCTCATAATCCTGGCCCTCTTCAACCGTCTCCATGGCGTTGGTGAGGTCAAGTTCTGCTAATGGTTTCAGGGTCGCTCCGCTGCCATCCAGGGGTTGACCCTGTAGCATTTTCAACATCCCTTCAAAAATATAATACAAACCCATGCCTCCAGAATCGACCACACCTGCTTGTTTTAGGACCGGCAACAATTCAGGCGTATTCTTGACACTCCTATCGCCTTCTTCGACGATGGCCACCAGCATTTCGCTCAGGCTGGCATCGGCTCTAACAGCTTCTTCTGCCGCGCGGGTCATATCTTTGATAACGGTCAAAATCGTGCCTTCCACGGGCTTGACCACACCCTTATAGGCGGTATTTCTGGCTTCTTGCATGGCACGCATCAGCAAGTCGGTGTCCATCGTTTCATAATGGTCCAGTGCGCGGGAAAAACCGCGCCAAATCTGAGAGAGGATCACACCGGAATTACCTCTGGCTCCCATCAGTGCGCCCTGCGCAAACGCCTGGGCAGTACCACCTACGTTTTTGGTGCGTTTTTGATCGACCTCATTGATGGCCGCCTGCATGGTCAGGACCATATTAGTGCCTGTATCGCCATCGGGGACGGGGAAGACGTTCAACGAATTGACATAAGCCTGATTGGTTGTCAGCCAAATCAGCCCCGCCTCGAACAAGAGTATCAAACCGTCACCGTTCAAGGGTGATTGGAGCAGTGCGTGCCGCTCCTTTTCATTGGGAAGGATATAATTTGTTTGATTCATCAGTTACCTTGGCAGCATTAATCCGGGTTGCTCACTCGCAACCCTCGCACATGTACATTCACGCGCTTAACAGGAACTGCCATCGTTTTCTCCACAGCATATTTCACACTCTCAGCCACGGAATCCGTGACCGTCTTAATACGAAGACCATATTCGATCACCAGGTTCAGTTCCAAACTGACCCCGTCTTCTTCGGTTTTTACAATAACGCCAAAATCCGCATCTTTATTAAAAAATCTGGAAACCGATTCACCGACGTTGCCAGGTGTCAAACTAATGACACCGTAAGATTGTAAAGCAGCATTGCGGGCAACGGTACGAATAGCCTGTGAAAGAATGTAGATGCTTCCAAGTGGATTTTCTTGTGTTGTCATTATTAGGCTCTTTCTCCGAGAATTACCTTGATTATTTCAGATTTCTCTGGTAATATAAACGCTTGCGCGTGTAAACAGTTACGCGACAGACGATATTATAATGCAAGAAAGGTATTGAGATGGCAAAGTGCAATCAGTGTGGAAAAACCACCACCTTCGGTCACAACCGCAGTCACTCACTCGTCGCTACAAGACGTAAGTTCCGCCCCAACCTCCAGCAGGTTACCGTTATGGAAGGCGGGAGGAAAGTTCGCAAAGTACTTTGCGCGCGCTGCATCAAAACTCTGACCAAGTCCCATCGTTAGTTTTTACACCCAAAACAATCATCAAAAAGTCGCTCACCCGGCTTTTTTGATTTTAAACCAGAGCTGCCCTCAGAGCGGAGATGCCCGCAGCAATGCCATCAGGATGTTTGAAGATGGCTGTGCCAGCTACAAAGTTCCTGGCACCAGCCTGCCAGTTCTCGAGAATCGTTTCCGCTGAGATCCCACCATCGACCTGGATTACAGCTTGAGAATTAAACTCTTCCAGGATGCCCTTCACGGTCCGAATTTTTTCCAGCGAGAATGGAATGTATTCCTGACCGCCAAAACCCGGATTGACTGACATGATCAAGACCTGGTCGACCACGTCTGCCAGGTAGCGAAGGCTTTCCAGCGGAGTACCAGGATTGTAGGTCAATCCAGCCCTTGCGCCCATTTCCCTGATCGATTGCAGGCTGCGGTGAATATGCGGGCAGGTTTCGTAATGGATGGTGACGGTATTGGCACCTGCCTCAATAAAACTTTTCAAGTGCTTTTCAGGCTCGACGATCATCAGATGCACATCAACGGGCAAATCGGTGGCATCCCTGCAAGCTCGGACAATTTCAGGACCAAAGGTAATGTTTGGAACAAAACGCCCATCCATCACATCGACGTGGATCTGGTCTGCCCCGGCCTGCTGGGCTTCGCGCACCTGCGCGCCGAGGTTTTTCAAGTCAGCTGAGAGGATCGAGGGTGATATTATCGCGTTCATAGGCTCCTGTCAGGGTTTGAGTAGGATGTAAATATAAAACCAAAATGGAATCAGTCCAACCAGTAATCCGCCGGCGATGATAGCAAGAGCCCAGGTTTTCCAATCGACGGCCGTTTCCTCTGCCCATTCTTCCTCATGATCATATTGATAGGCTTCTTCAACGAGGGTCAAAGGCAACCTTGCAACTTCAGGCTGGCCGGTTGATTGCGAGTTTCCGGCTTGGCTGAAGTTCTGGGCGGCCGCAGCAAGAGGTTGAAACGCACCGACCTGTGCCGGCTCAACTGATGGCGGGGGCTGAACAAGACGCGACCCCTGGAAGGTGTCGTGCACGAAAGCCATATTTTGATTTGGCTCCGTGTTTGTATCATACAAACCCAGCAGTAACCGGCCCATCTGATCGGCAGTTCGGTATCGCGAGCTGGGTTCCTTTGAGAGCACTTTCAAAATGATTTCTTCCAGGGCTGAAGGAATACTGTTATTGTAATAGCGGGGAGCAACTGGTTTGTCTTCCCGGTGCATGCGCGCCAATTCAGCCGAATCTGAGGCAATAAAAGGAAGCCTACCGGTGATCATTTCATAAAGGATGATCCCCAAAGAATAAACATCTGAAGAAGGAGATGGCGGACGACCACTGGCCTGCTCTGGGGAGAAATAATGTGGCGAGCCCCAAACGACATCGCTGCGTTCATCCGGTGATATGGTAGAAAGCGCCCTCGCAATGCCAAAATCAGTCACTTTCAGGCGCCCTTCTGGCGTAACCAGCATATTGTGTGGTTTGACATCACAGTGCACCAGACCAGCACGGTGGGCGTAACCAACCCCACCACAGGCCTGGATCATCAACTCCAGTGCTTCGCTGACTGAAAATCGTTCTTTCTGCTTGGTCAGTGTTTTTAAATCGGTTCCCGGCATGTATTCCATAACAATGAAGAGATGTCCCTGGTCAAGACCAAAGTCGTGCACGGTGACGATGTTAGGATGGGAGAGATTTGCAGCTGCCCGGGCCTCCTGGCGGAAGCGCTCACGGAAAGCAGGGTCTTTGGAAAAATCTTCGCGTAAAACCTTGACTGCCACATGACGCTCCAACATCAGGTCTTTTGCTTTGTATACGACGGCCATTCCGCCAGTTCCCAGGGTATCCTGGAGTTGGTAACGATCGTTAAGCAGGCTGGGCATGTCCATGGTTGTTATTATAATTCATGAATTTAACAAAATTACGATGCTCTTAGTCTGGTTTTTTCATATGAGTACATAGTCTTCCGAATAATCTACGCCACCTCGAAAACCTCCAGCTTTATTGGAAATCTCATTTCTGCCGGCACAGGTAAGTTACCTGCGATGCTTGGAAGTAGTAACCGTCATATTGATATCGGATATTTCCCAAAACTGCATACAAAAAGTCTTGCCATTTGGGGACAGAAGTCGTATAATGTGGGTAAGATTGTCATAAAGTGTCAGAAAGTGTCACGAAAATAGAAAATGGAGCGCCAAACAAGGCGCTTCGGCGCTTAAAAGAGGGATTAGAACAAATGTTTTACGGTAGGTTTGCACACAACATCGATAAAAAGGGCAGAATGACTGTTCCTTCCACCTTTCGGGATGAAACTCCCGATGGCGTTGTCTGTGTAACCAAAGGGTTGGACGGGAACCTGATGGCTTACGAAAAAGAGACTTTTGATTTCTACGCCCAATCCATGAACAGCATCTCGATTACCGACCCCAACATGCGCTCCTTCCGGCGCGAAATTTTGGGCTCGACAGCAGAACTGGCTTATGACACAGCAGGGCGTATCCTCATTCCGCTACACTTGCGGAAGTTGGCTGGAATTGAGGAAGACGTGATGATCATCGGAGTAGGCAATAGCTTTGAAATCTGGGATCCAAACCGTTTGAAGGCGTTTGAGGACGCCAACAGCGATCCAGAAGTGCAAGCAAAGGCCTGGTCTTCACTGAATATCACGCCAACTAGAGGAAATTAATGGAAGCGGTGCCTCCGGCTTCACAGCCCCACCGCTCAGTACTTTACCAAGAAACAATTGAATATCTGGCTCCGAAAAGCTCAGGCCGTTATCTGGACTGTACAGCTGGCGCGGGAGGACACTCTTACGGGATCCTTGAAGCCTCCAGCCCTTGTGGACAGTTGATCGCAATCGATCTGGACCCAACCGCCATTCAGCTCACATCAGAACGTCTGAGACCCTTCGGCCAACGCGCAATCGTGGTGCACGACAGTTACTTGAATGCGGCGAGAATCTTGCAACGAAAAGGTTGGGATAAAGTTGACGGGATTTTGCTGGACCTGGGAGTTTCTTCAATGCAGCTTGACCAGGTGGAACGCGGGTTTTCTTTTCGCACTGATGCTCCACTGGATATGCGCTTCGACCCCACCACTGGGGAAACAGCCGCAGATTTGGTGAACAGGCTCAGTGAAAAAGAGTTAGCAGACGTGATTTGGAAATACGGAGAGGAACGGCTTTCCCGCCGAATTGCTCGCAGAATCATCCAGAACCGACCTGTTCTGACCACTACACAACTGGCAGACGCGGTCCGTTCAGCAATCGGAGCGGCACGAGGCAGGATCGACCCAGCCACACGCACCTTCCAGGCGATCCGGATCGCAGTCAACGATGAGTTGCACACGATTGAAGAGGCCATCCCTGGCCTGATTGAACTTTTAAATCCGAAAGGCAGATTGGTCATCATCAGTTTCCACTCACTGGAAGACCGATTGGTGAAACTCGCTTTTCGCAGAGAGAGCGTTGACTGCCTTTGCCCACCAGAACAGATTATCTGTACCTGCGGGCACAAAGCCAGTGTCAAAATCCTCACACCGCGACCGGTTGTTGCCGAAGAGGAAGAAGTAAACGAAAATTTACGAGCCCGCAGCGCAAAGCTGAGGGCAATTGAAAAGAAGTAGAAATTTACCAGGTAGAACGGCCATGAGACAAGAACCATTACAAGCCTACAAACAAGCCCCCTGGCGCACCCAAATCCAATGGGTAGGTGGTTTCCTTTTGGTAGTTGTCGTTGTGGCGGCAGTTGCAGGACTTTATCTTTCAATCAGTGGACGCTCTGCCGCTACCGGTCGCAGGATCCAAAATCTGGAGATCCAATTATCCGCCCTACAGCGAGAGAATAACGACTTGCAAACACTGCTTGGCGAAATCCAGTCTGAACACGCCCTCTCTGAGCGGATCAATTCTATGAAAATGCGTCCCTTGACTCCTGAAGAGGCGCTCTATCTTGAAATTCCAGGCTACATCCCTGCAGAAGGTCCCTCGCTGGCACCACCGCCAACAACCAAAGAAGAACGCACACCCATTTTGTTGCCTGAGTTCACCAATAGCTTCATTGAATGGATTTCCTTGAAATTACGGGCGGGGCCAACCAATCCAAATCCAACCGTTGAGGTGCAGCCGTGAGCGAAAACATTAAGACCCGCTTCCTGATAATATGTGTCATCTGCTCAGTTGTCGCCGGCATCACCGGCATACAGATGATCCGCATACAAAACAGCGAAGCCGCCCAGCGGCTCTTAGCTGCCAGTGAAACTTACCAGGGCGTCAACAGAATCATCTATCCGGATCGTGGTAATATCTACGATTCGAAAGGCCGCCTTTTGGCTGGAAATGAGACCTCCTACGAAATCGGTCTCGACCTAAACAGTGTAACCAACTCTGAATCCGTCGCCAGCATTGCTGCCAGCGTATTGGGTCTCGACTATGCCCAAGTGTTGGGCTACGCAAAAATGAAGCCTGGCAACGGTAATCCTTATTATGTTGTTCTCGATGACTTTGTCAGTAAAGATAAAATCGCTGAATTGGAAACGATTAAAGCTGACTACAACAGCCGCGTGGCTAAAGGAAACCAAATCCTTCCAAGTATTAACGGACTGGTCTGGACCGCGCATTCCCAACGTTCATATCCGGAAGGAACGCTGGCTTCCAATATCCTTGGCTTCTACAGCTATTTGGACCGAACTGGCGGGACTGGATATTACGGTTTGGAAGCAGCTTATAATTCCCAACTCTCAGGCAGGCCGCAACAAATTTACATCACGTATGATCCACAACGTCTCACCACGGTAGATGAAGTACCCCCAGGTGCCAGTCTTGTGCTCACTCTGGACCGCGAAATTCAGGCAATGACTGAAAAGACGCTCGATGAGGCCATACAGTGGTCCGGTGCTGAGAGTGGCACCATCCTGGTTTATAACCCGGAAGATGGTGGAGTGATCGCCATGGCAACTGCTCCCCGC
>Ga0265293_10011240_pt1 | contig 12240 bp, 9 predicted proteins | sample Munlanlewell138R_FD_192505 | JGI IMG/M metagenome (GOLD analysis project Ga0265293, IMG submission 192505) | Leachate microbial communities from a municipal landfill in Southern Ontario, Canada - Leachate well 138R | ecosystem: Engineered > Solid waste > Landfill > Unclassified | place: Canada... | reverse complement strand
CAAAAAAAATCCTATACTTAAAATATAGGATTTAAGTATAGGATTAGTTTAGGGGAATTTTTATTATGTCTCCGCTATGAATCGGAGTATTATGTATGTTGTTAAGTTCGGATATTTCGTATACTACTTGTCGTATATCTTTGCTGCCTGCATAATCTTTTGCTATGGACCAAAGTGTGTCTCCTTGTTGAACGCTTACATAATCGAACTGAGGTATATCTTTAGAATATGCATTTAATGTTAATATTGAGGTAAAAGTAATTATACTTATGAGCAAAATGGATAGGAACATAAATCTTCTGAATTTCTTTACATCACTTACTTTATATTTATTTAATACTATCATAACTCACCTCGAACATATTTTCTATTTTCATTCTACCAGAACATTAGTTCGATGTCAACTATTTTTTTAAATTTTTTCAAACAAATGTTTGCTTTACCGGTCATATTATGTTAAAATATAGAAAAACAAATGAGGTGGAATTATGAGTTATGAAGGCTTAAGCGATAAGCAAGTTCAAATACTTAAATACATAAAAGATGAGTTAACTCTTCGTGGCTATCCCCCATCAATTCGTGAAATCTGCAAAGCTGTAGGTTTAAGCTCTACTTCTTCCGTACATGCCCACTTAAATACATTAGAAGAAAAAGGATACATAAAAAAAGGAACAAACAAAAGAAGGGCTTTGGAATTAATTGATGTTGATGATATATGCAGTGATATGCCCAAAAAAGAAATTATTAATTTACCTATTATAGGAACTATAACTGCTGGCTCACCAATTTTAGCTGTTGAAAATATTGATGACACCCTTCCTATTTCAATTGATTTTGTAGGTAACAAGGAATCATATGTTTTAAAGGTAAAGGGTGACAGTATGATTGAGGCAGGGATTTTACACGGTGATTTTGTAATAGTGAATTCCCAACATAATGCAAAAAATGGAGATATAGTCGTTGCATTAATCGGTGATGAAGCAACGGTCAAAACGTTTTATAAAGAAAAAGACCACATCAGATTGCAGCCTCAAAACAGTTCCATGGATCCTATATTAATAAAAGAGCCCTACATCTTGGGAGTTGTAAAGGCTGTTGTCAGAAAATATTAAATGAAATTAAAGCAGTCCACGGTAATCTTAAATCCCCGATAGATTGCTTTTTTTATTCAATAAGGACATTCCATAAAATTACCCTCTGTCATATGTTATTTTTTATTTCTTCGAATTCCATCATCTTCTCAAGGGAAAGCATTACGCCTAATTTTACATGGTCGTAAAACAGGCCTCCCTGGATGTAGGCAATGTAGGGTGATCTCATGGGTGCATCTGCGCTAAGTTCAATTGATGAGCCTGAAACAAATGCTCCGGAAGCCATTATTACCTGATTTGTGTAGCCGGGCATATCCCATGGTATTGGAGATACATGACCGTCTACTGGAGATGCTGCCTGTATAGCTTCGCAAATTTTGATTACCATATCCTTGTTATTAAATTTAATTGCCTGTATTATATCGCTTCTTTCCTCTTCTATTGTAGGAGTTATTTCAAATCCAAGAGAATTGTAAACTGCGCCAAACAACAATGCTCCTTTTACTGCTTCGCTTACAATATGAGGTGCGAAAAACAAGCCTTGAAGCGTATTTCTTGTAGTACCGAATGTAAGTCCTATTTCTTTTCCTACTCCAGGCGCTGTTAGACGGTTGGCAATTCTGTCAATTATAGTTTTTTTGCCTACTACATATCCACCGGACAGAGCAATCCCGCCGCCCGGATTTTTAATAAGCGAGCCTACCACCACATCTGCTCCAATATCGGAAGGTTCTGATTCATGCACAAATTCTCCATAGCAATTATCCACCATAATATATATATTTGGATATACTTCACGGATTTTTTCTATGGCAATTTTTATTTTTTCAATTGTCAGAGCAGGTCGGAAGCTGTAGCCTGTGGAGCGCTGAATCATTAATAGCTTTGTTTTCATGGAAACTTCTTTTATTGCACTTTCCCAGTCTATGTCATTATTGTATAGTGGAATTTCCTTATAAACTATACCTGCTTCTCTCAAATTATTAGGTTCATTTCCTTCTTCACCTAAGACTGTAAGCAAAGTATCGTACGGTCGTCCGGAAATGGATATTACTTCGTCTCCGTGCTGCAATATACCTGACAAGGTTAAATACAACGCATGGGTTCCTGAAGCTATGGAAGGTCTTACCAATGCATCTTCAGTATTAAATACAGAGGCATATATTTTTTCAACCTTTTCTCTCCCCACGTCATCATAGCCGTAGCCTGTATTCCAGTAAAAGTTTGTATAATCAAGACGGTGCTCCTGCATAGCATGGATAACTTTAAATTGATTATATTCTCTGATTTTGTCTATTTTTTCAAAATATTTCAGTTTAATTTCTTTTTCAATTTTCATTACATAATTATAAACAGCTTCGCTGACGCCAAACTGTTTACATAATTTATATTCTGTTAACATTATTGCTCCTCTGGCTCACCCAAAAATAGTTTTACCTGTTTAAAAGGTAGAATTGATGTAATTGCATGTTTGTAAATTAGCTGCTGACCTTTGTCTGTTTCGATAAAAATTACATAATTGTCAAAACCTAAGACATTGCCTGTCAGCTTAAAACCGTTATTTAAATAAACTGTTATTGTTATTCTTTCTCTTCTTACTTTGTTCAAAAAAGAATCTTGTAAATTAATAGTAATCATCCCCTTCCGTATTTAATAAAATTTCTTTATGTAGATTATTTAATGAATAGTTCAAAAACTACGATTTTGTCATTCTGAACGCAGTGAAGAATCTATAATATTCAAAACATGAGATTCTTCGGGCTAAAGCGCTTCATAGCAATGACGATTAAGAAAATTTACACTCATTGATTTATGTATTCTAATATATCATTTATAGTATTGTCGGTTTCTTCCAAGTTATCCATGCCGAACCATTTAATATCTTTGTCCTTAAGGAACCAAGTATATTGCCTTTTGGCAAATCTTCTGGTATTTCGTTTCAAAATACTGACTGTTTCCTCATAATCCGTATTACCTTCAAGATGTTCAACAATTTCCTTATATCCTATTCCCCTCATGGATACTAAGTTTTTACCATATCCTTTTTCAATAAGGGAGTTAACCTCATCAATAAGACCATTAGACAGCATTTCATCCACTCTTTGATTAATTCTTTCATAGAGAACTTTTCTCTCCATTGAAAGCCCAATCAATATGCAGTCATATTTATTGCTTGCCTTTCTGATATCTGTGTTTAGCTCGGAAAATTTCATCCCGGTAATATCGTACACTTCTAATGCTCTTATAACTCTCTTTACATTGTTCTTATGAATTTTTTCTGCAGCATCAGGGTCGATTCTCATTAATTTGTCATACAGAGCATCTTCACCATGCTCCTTATAATAATAAGTGTAGTAGTCTCTTAACTTTTTATTGGACTTGGCATTGCCAAAGTCTAAATCATATATCAGGGAATTTACATATAGGCCGCTTCCCCCTACAATTACAGGAATTTTATTTTCATCAGTAAGTCTGTCAATTATTTTTTCAGCATCATTTTTGAATTCCGACACTGAATACTCTTCATCAGGACTTACAATATCAATCATGTGATGAATGATGCCCTGTTTTTCTTCCTCGGTAATTTTTGCGGTTCCAACATTCATCCCTTTGTATATCTGCATTGAATCTGCTGATATAATTTCAGTATTTAACTTCTTTGCAAGCTCAACCGATACATATGTTTTGCCAACAGCAGTAGGTCCTACAATTACAATTATTTTGTTCATTTAATTTTCCTAACCTTGAATTCTTTCAAACATTTTTTCGATTTCATACCTTGTCATTTTAATAATTACAGGTCTTCCGTGAGGACAGGTGTACGGGTTATCTGTCATTCTTAGGTCATTTAATAATGCTCTGACTTCTGATGTATGAAGCTTATCTCCGGACTTCACTGACTTGACGCATGCCTCTTTAATTATCTTTTCCAAAACAAAATCTAAATTTGACTTAGTTACCTCTTTTAAGGAATCAAGGATAGAGTAAAATACATCCTTTAAAATTGAATCCTTAAATATGGTTGGTATGCTATTTATCAGTATAGCATTATTTCCAAAGTTTTCAATGGAAATCCCCAAATATTTAAATATTTCCACATTCGATATTGCTGTTTCATAATCATCATAGGATAAATCAATTACTTGCGGTACTATTTCCTGAATTAAAATTTCTCTTGCATTATACTGATTTAAAAACCTTTCGTAGTTAATTCTTTCATGTGCCGCATGCTGGTCAATCATAAACATACATGTTTTTTCTAAGTTTTCACAAATTATGTATGTATCCATCACTATGCCTATAATGGAAAGCTCAGGCAGCTTGCTTTCATCTTTTTCTGCCTTTATGAATGTTTCCTGTTCAAATTCAAATTTATCATAAGACTTTGGCGACTCCATTAAGTGGATATCCTTTTCTTTGAAAATAGCTTCTTCAAATATATTTTTTTCATTAATACCCTTATTAGGAAGTCCTACTTCCGTAATCTTAATATTCTCAATTTCTTCTGAAAATTTGTTTTCTAAACCATCTAAACTATTCGTTGTATCAGAACTTCTATCAAATATACTTGAACTATTTATATCTTTTGCAGGTTCATGCAAGAGTGTTTCTTTCTTTACTTCCTTCATAATACTAATAGAGTACAAAGCCGAATAAATAGCCCTTTTTATTTCATTTAATACCATTTCTTCATTTTGAAAGCGTACTTCAGTCTTTGCAGGATGAACATTTACATCAACCAATGCCGGAGCTATTTCAATTTTCAAAAAGCATGCCGGATATTTATTTTTAGGAAGAAGAGTGTAATATGCTGCTTCAATGAAATAACTCATCCTTTTATGCTTTATAACTCTTCCGTTAACAAAAACAATTTGTTGCTTGCGGTTCCCTCTGTAATAGTTTAAATTCGTGGTGTAACCTGTAATACTCACAACATCGCTTTTATAGTCAATCTTTATAAGTGAATTGTAAAGGTCTTTTTCATATAGGCTTGAAATAGTATTTATAAAATTATTTGTTTTAGGTGTTCTGAAAGCTACATTGTTATTATTTATGTATTTAAATGAAATATACTCCTTGCTAAGAGCTAATGATACAACAATTTCATTGATGCTTGAGCTTTCAGAAGCATCGCTTTTTAAGAACTTTTTCCTGGCAGGCACATTGTAGAAAAGGTCAGTTACAGTTATTGTTGTACCTACCGGACTGCCTATATCTTCCTTTGAAGTGATTTCTCCGCCGTCAATTGTCATTTTAATGCCGTATATGTCTTCATTGGTTCTTGTTATAACTTCAACCTTTGAAACAGCGGCAATGCTTGCTAAAGCTTCACCTCGAAAACCCAATGTAAAAAGAGAATTCAAATCATCGGAGGAAGAAATCTTGCTGGTGCAATGCCTTTTAAACGCGCTTTCAACCTGGTCTTTTTCAATTCCCTTACCGTTATCGGAAATGCGGATTAAGCTTTTGCCACCGTTTTTTATTTCAACGGTTATTTCATCAGCACCGGCATCGATCGAATTCTCGACTAATTCCTTTACAATTGACTTTGGGCTTTCAATAACCTCACCTGCAGCTATTTTATTAATGGTTTCATTATCTAACAAATGTATTAAAGCCATATGACAATATTCCTTTCGTTTTACATCTAAAATCTTGTCCTTGCGATGAATAAGCTACGTGTCATTCTGAGAGCTTTAGCTCGAAGAATCTCAGAATTTCAACAATTACGAGACTCCCATACGGAATGACGCACAGCTAAATCTGTTTCGCTTTTTCAATTATATCATTAAGCAATTTAAATGATTGCATAGGTGTTACATTTTCAATATCAATATTTTTTATATTCTCAGTCAATTCCTTGTATTCCTTGTTTTTTCCCTTCTCCTCGGGATCAGGCTGGAACATGGAAACCTGGAAATTGTCATTCACTCTGTTTTTCTTTTTGGCAAAAGGCTTGTTTATGTCGCTTTCATCAAGCTGCTTTAATATTTCCTTAGCTCTTCCCACAACATCTTCCGGAAGTCCTGCCAAATTTGCAACCTGAATTCCATAGCTTCTGTCAATGCTTCCCTCTGTGATTTTTCTTAAAAATGTTATTTTATCATTTTCTTCCTTTATTAAAATCTTATAGTTTTTAACACTTTTCAGCTTGCTTTCAAGCTCAGACAGCTCATGATAATGTGTTGCAAAAAGTGTTTTTGCTTTAATTTTTTTAGTAATATATTCTACCACACTCCAGGCAATGCTTAAGCCGTCATATGTGCTTGTCCCTCTTCCTATTTCATCCAATATCAAAAGACTTTCAGAAGTAGCATTCTGTAATATATTAGAAACCTCGCTCATTTCAACCATAAAGGTACTTTGTCCCTGCGACAGATCATCCGATGCACCAACTCGGGTAAATATTTTATCAACAACACAAATTTCAGCCTTTTTAGCAGGAATAAAGCTGCCTATATGAGCCAACAGTGTTATTAAGGCTACCTGCCTCATATATGTTGATTTACCTGCCATATTTGGACCTGTTATTATTGACATACGGTATTCCCTGTTGTCTATGTATGTGTCATTTGGAACAAACATCTCGTTTTTCATTATTCTTTCAATAACAGGATGCCTGCCGTCCGTTATGTTTATATACCCCTTATTATTCATTTCAGGCCGCACATAATTATTCTTGACAGCAGCTATTGCCAGAGAATTTATAGTGTCAATTACCGCAATATTATAAGCTGTTTCTTGAATCCGTTTTACGTGGCTACTTATGAATTCTTTTATTTCCAAAAACAACTCATATTCTAACTTCATAACTTGTTCATCGGCATTTAATATTTTAGCTTCCATCTCCTTAAGCTCCGGAGTTACATATCTTTCACAATTCGCCAATGTTTGTTTTCGTATGTAGTATTCAGGAACATCCTTCAAATATGATTTTGTTACTTCCAAATAGTAGCCAAAAACCTTGTTAAAACCGATTTTTAAATTCTTAATGCCCGTTGCATCTCTTTCCTTAGTTTGAAGGTTAGAAATCCAATTCTTGCCGTTTACGGTCACTTCCCTTAGTTCATCCAACTCCTTATTGCAGCCTGACTTAATTATTCCTCCCTCTTTAATAGAAACAGGAGGCTCATCCAAAATTGATGTGTTAATTAAATCATAAATATCCTTTAATTCGTCAAATTTAGAATAAATGCCGGCGAACATTTCAGAAGAAAGCTCAGATAATTCTGCTTTTAAATCCGGTAAATTTGAAAGGGACTGTTTTAAAGAATTCAAATCTCTTCCGTTGCAATTACCATATACAATGCGGCTTATAAGCCTTTCAATATCATAAACACTTCTTAAATATTCTTTAATATTATTAGATGTCATTACATTTTCATATAATTCCTCAACTGCATCTAATCTTAAATTAATATGCTTAATATTCTTAAGGGGCTCTTCTATCGATTTTTTTAATAGTCTTCCTCCCATGGCTGTCATGGTGTTGTCGATAACGTGATACAGTGTACCGGGTCCCTTTTTTCCTCTTATTGTTTCAATAAGCTCCAAATTCTTTCTTGTACTGCTGTCAAGCTGCAGATATTCCCCAACCAGATAAAAATGAAGCTTGTTGATATGGTCAAGGTTGGTTTTTTGTGTTTCATTTAAATAATTTATAAGAATACCAAGAGACATCACCGCATGGAAATTATCCTTAAGACCGAATGAATCCAATGAAACAACCTTAAAATGCTTCAAAACTATATTCTTATAATCATCTAAACTTAATACATCGCTTATATTTATCATTGCATCTATAGCTTCATTACCTGTTAGTTTATTGGATATAATTTCAGATGGAGATATTTTGCTAATTTCTTCTATTAATAACTCATTAGAATTGCTCTTTAAAAAATCACTTAATGATATATTTTCAGTTACAAACAGCTCGCCCGTTGAAATGTCCACGTAGGACAAGCCAAATCCCTTGTCCATATAAATGCAGCACAAATAATTGTTGCTTTTTTCTTCCAACATACCCTGGTCAATTATTGTTCCGGGAGTAATTACTCTTACAACATCACGTTTTACAATTCCCTTGGCAACTGAAGGGTCTTCAAGCTGCTCACAAATTGCCACCTTATAACCACTTTCAATAAGCTTTGAGATATATCCGTCTACTGCATGATGCGGAACCCCGCACATGGGAGCTCTTTCTTCCTGTCCGCAGTCTCTTCCTGTAAGGGCAATTTCTAAAACCTTTGATGCAGTAATTGCATCATCAAAAAACATTTCATAAAAATCTCCAAGCCTGTACAAAAGTATACAGTCTTGGTATTGCTCCTTAATTTCAAAATACTGCTCCATCATAGGTGTATACTTCGCCATTTACTATCGATATCCCCCTTTAATATCATTACTATAGTGCATATCCCTCGTCATCCTGAGCATAAGCGGGATCTCAGGTTTTGAGATTCTTCACTGCGTTCAGAATGACGCTCCGCGGGTTATTCATAGCAATGATACAAACTCCCCTTCCATATGGAAGGTTTTAACATTCGTTATTCTTACATTTACTATTTCACCAATCAGCGCATTGCTTCCCTTAAAATGAACCAACCTGAAATGTTCAGTCCTGCCTGTTAATTTATCATTTTCAGCGGATTCAACCAATACGGGAAACACCTTGCCTATACATTGCTGATTTCTTTCTAATACTATCGGGTACAAAACATCCAAAAGTTTGTCAAAGCGTTCATGTTTTACTTCATCAGGTACCTGGTTTTCCATTTTGGCAGCCTCTGTTCCCTCTCTTACCGAATAAAGAAAAGTAAAAGCAGAATCATACTGAACCTTTTTAACAATATCAATGGTCTCCAAAAAATCTTCCTCAGTTTCACCGGGAAATCCCACAATTATATCTGTAGTTATGGCAATGTCAGGAACCGCTTTCTTTAATTTTTCAACTAAGTTTAAATAGTGCTCCTTTGTGTATTTACGGTTCATACGGCTAAGAATATTATTGCTTCCTGCCTGTACCGGCAGATGCACATGTTTGCACACCTTGTCACATTCTTTAATTGCCTTTATCAAGTCATCTGTCAAATCCTTTGGATGAGATGTCATAAAACGAATTCGTTCAATTCCTTCAATTTTATTTATTTCATAAAGAAGTTCTGCAAATGTAACCTTTTTTTCCAAATTGCTTCCGTAAGAATTAACATTTTGGCCAAGAAGCGTTACTTCTTTGCAGCCATCTTCTGATAATGCCTTAATTTCCTGAATTATTTCATTTGGTTCTCTTGATTTTTCCCTGCCTCTGACATATGGAACTACGCAGTAGGTGCAGAAATTATTACAGCCGTATGTTATGTTTACCAATGCCTTGTGCTTAAACTTACGCTGCTTCGGCATATTTTCATATATCGACTCTGTGTTGTCAACAATTTCCACACTCTTTCTTTTATTAATTTCAACATTGTATATTAACATTGGCAGCTCATGAATTGTATTTGTTCCAAAAATAATATCTACAAAAGAAAATTTCTTTAACACCTTTTCTCTTGTTTCTTGTCTTTGCATCATGCAGCCGCAAACTGCCACCAACATATCAGGATTCTTTCGCTTTAATCCTTTTACTTCTCCAAGCTTTCCGAATACTCTAAGTTCTGCATTTTCTCGAATTAAGCATGTATTGAAAATCACTAAATCCGCGCTTTTATCATCAGTTGTTTCTTCATAACCAATTGATGTAAGCATACCTGATATTTTTTCAGAATCATGTTCATTCATCTGGCAGCCATAGGTTAATATGTGGTATGTTTTTCTTCTGCCGTTTATTATGAAAAACTGTTCATTATTATTTTTTAACTCTATAATTTTATCGTTGTCTAATCTAACATCTTCCGTTATTATGTCTGTTTTTCTTTTGCTCATATTTCTCCAACTTTCTAATTTAAACATTAAACATCTTGAATATTATATCATTTCACAATGTTTTCTTCAATAAAAAATATATCTTTATATTTTCGCACAGAAAAGCTTTTGCTTCACGGATATTTGAAAATTAAAAAGCCAACCTCAACAACACTTTTGTTATCAAGGTCAGCTTGAATCGGGCAAGTCTGTATAAGTACAGATTGCTCCTTTATGGTATACATTTTACCAGCCGTTTACAACTATATCTATGCCTGTTTCCCTCCAGAATTTCTGCTTTATATCTACCACTTCCTGCTTTATTGTAATGCCGTGCAATAATTCAGCCCTTAAAGTTTCTGATGTATCACCAAAAGTTAAATAAACTCGCTCCCGATCAATCTCAATATTTTTCAATTTTACGCCATATGCTCCGTGGTAACCCCATTTGTAAAGTTTGTTTCCTACAATGAGTCCAAAAGTTGACACCACTATTTCCTCCACTGCAGTTTTTACTTCACTGTTTGATGTAGAGACAGTTGCTGACGGCACTTTGAAAATGCAATTATCACAAATGAGCTTAGTATCGTAAAGAAGGCGGCTTTGTTTAATCACATAAACGAGAAGCACAATACTTATATTCCCAAAGATAAAGGCTGCCTGATAAATAAGCTGCAAAGCAAACCATAGTGTCAAAAAAGCAGCAATTGCAAAAAGTAGAGCATAATAATTACGTATTTTATTAATAGATTCCACTTACTTCACTCCCTTTTATTTGGCACTGTAAATAATCTTATTTATATCCTGTAAAGGCTCCCCATACCTTTTTTTGATTGTCATATGCATCGAATTTAAAGCTTATATTGTTTTCGTCACCTGAAAAACTCATATCCCCAAGTGCATAATTGACCTTACCTGTTGCATAGCGATAAAAATAATTTCCTTTCAGATATACTGAGCCGTTATTTTCAAGATAAAAATCTGCATAACAGCCGTCAGAAACTTCTTTCGTAACAGTGACCTTCAAAACTAAATCATCAATAGTTTTCTCTGTAGTAGTATTGTACATGGAAACAGTATAGGTCCCTCCAATGTTTTTAGGATAATCAGATTTTGGATAAAGGTCAGCTAAATCAAGTTTTGATTCAGGCAAGCTGAATTTGGCATTAAATCTAATCATGATATCTTCTTTGTCATCCGACTTTTTAACTATTTCCATCTTCTTTGGGCTGCCGGCTAAAAGATGAGCCAATACCCTGAACTGAATTCTTGCAACACCCTTTTCTGTAATTTTACATTCCCATTTTTCAGGGTCTTCAATACTTGAGGGAAGCTCAGTAAACCTCAATACTGCACCTGAAAAGTATGATGGCTCATTTTCTGCCTTGCTGTCTTTTACTATAATAGTGACTATGGAGTTCATCTTTTTTTGAAAAGCAAATAATTCTTTACGCATTTCATCTTGCATGTTGATTTTGTTTTCTATTTGAATACGATTTAGTATATTATCTACAACTCTTTCAATTGTCATTTGACTGTAATCGCTGATTTCTTTCTTAATACTATCGTTAAGTCCTCCTAAGGAACCCGATGACCATGCATTAGGATTGGCATCTTTGCCATATTCAGCCACAGTAAGATCATCTTCCCAGAATTGATTGACATAACGTTTAATTTCGGCAGATATAGCCTTGCCTGTCTCCTCCGGATCCTTGCCGTTTACTACCGTTACTCTTATCCAATCAACCCATTCAGCAGTTGACCTGCCTTTTTCCTTATAATAAAGATTATAAGCCCTCTCATACATATCAGTTCTTCCTTGTAGTGCGGTTGATATAAATTCATTCAAGGCATAGTTTATAAGTCCGACCGAGAACAAACCTGCCGCCATGGAGGCAGTACCGCTAAGGGAAGTAATTTTATCCACGTTGAACCCTATTGCACTATCAAACATCTTCCATACTGCAGCCGGTTTATCGTCATCCATAAATGCATTCACAACCTCAATACCTGTTAATAAATAACCAAATTTTGTAACATTATCCTTCAAACCTTCACTAAAGGTAGGAACATATGAAGACAATCCGGACACAACATCCACCAAATTAGTTGTAATACTGCTATGAATAGATACACTGTTTGAAATTAAATTAAAACAATCTTCATAGAAGGTATCAGGGTCTTCCATAGCATTTTCAAGCATTCTTATTGCCTCGTTTATATTAACTTCCGCCAATTCCAAATTGTA